>WNFC01002321.1_pt1 | contig 22260 bp, 17 predicted proteins | sample 5400541 | NCBI WGS metagenome assembly WNFC01 (sample SAMN13153342, study PRJNA577476) | soil metagenome | isolation source: 120 cm saprolite under Douglas fir tree site 2 hole 2 replicate 1 | place: USA:California | collected 2015-04-18
TCGCGATGGCGATCCCGGCGGCCGCGGAGAGGAAGTTGTGCCAGGCCAGGCCCGCCATCTGGCTCAGATAGCTCATGGTCGCTTCGCCGACGTAGCCCTGCCAGTTGGTGTTGGTGGTGAAGCTCGCGGCGGTGTTGAAGGACGACCCTGCCTCTACTCCCGCCAGCTTCTGCGGGTTGAAGGGCAGCACCGCCTGCAGCCGCTGGATGGCGTAGGTCGCGAGCATCGTGAAGAGGCTGAAGGCGAGGAGGCTCAGGCTGTAGGTCGTCCACCTCTGTTCCTTCCCGTCCACGCCGGAGAGGCGATAGACGAGCCGCTCGAGCCAATCGAGGGGCGCGGAAAGGAAATGCCTCTCACCCTCCATCACCCGGTGCATGAAGGCGCCGATCGGCTTCGTGCAGGCGAGGATGACGCCGAAGAAGAAGAGGATCTGGACCCAACCGTTGAAGGTCATTGCCTAAGTCCTAGAAACGCTCGGGCCGGAGCAGCGCGTAGAGCAAGTAGCCGAGCAGGAGCAGCGAGAGCACGATGCCGACGACGTATTCGAGGCTCATCGCGTGCTCACAGCCGCTCCAGGCCCTTGACGTAGAGCCAGGAGGCGATGAAAAAGATCAAGGTCAAGCCGACGTATGCGAGGTCCTTCATCGATCGATCCTCACTTCCGGCCCAGGGGGACGTCGACGTCCACTTGGACAGTCCACAACATGCGGCGGCCGCCGGGCTGGAGAGCCTTGTCGAAGAAGAACACCGGACCGGTCAGCAGGTCGATCGTGTCCGTGAAATAGAGGTACACGCCGACGCCGCCGGCTCCGAGAACGTTCTTCCCCGTCTGGACGTCCGCGGTGAAGTTGATCTTCTCGAGGCCCTTCACGCCGACGTTGATGTCCGGAGAGAACAGGCCGGCCATGAATCCCGTTCGCACGACCTTGCCTTCGCTGTTCGTGAACAGGGACTCCGTTCCCAGGCCGTGATAGAGGCCCGCGGCGATGTAGCCGGTGCCCCCGATCGCCTTCTGGGCCATGACGTGAACGATGTTGTAGTCGGTCACGCCTTCCTTGAACCCGAGGTTGTAGATCCCTGCGCTGAGCGACGGTGAGCCCTTGAACAGCGCGGACTCGGGGGTGCAGAGCTTCGCGTTCAAGAACAGCGGATCCTGGCTGGGCAGGAGAAGGTCGAAGCCGACCTCGGCCTGGATCTTCTTCGAGGGGAGTATGCCCATCGTCAGTCCGGTGTCGATCGGGTAGTTGGGCGCGCCCGGGCTCCCCGCGGCCGGACCTCTTCCGAAGTACGTGTCGTCGGTGACGTGAGGGAGACCAAACGCCTGGCAGTTCGCCGTCGACGGCGCCCAGTACGTCGTGCTCGGGGTGGCCTGCGCGAGTGAAGGCACGAGGATCAGCGCGGCCACGAAGAGAAGCACGAGGCGTGTGCGGTCCGCGCGAGGGCGGAAGGGGAGGACGCGCCCCACTCGTCGCGGAGCGGCTGGGGATGGCAGCCGGCGGGTCAACCACAGGAGCCAGACGGTGAACAGCGCGGTCACGGGCAGCGCGATGCCTTGAACGACCCAAGGCGATGCGGCAGTGCGGCCGGCACTCGGCCACGCGATCGCTTCGACCAACGGGAGGAACATGCCCCCCGAGGACTGCACGCCGTCTGCCGCGCCGCTGGTCCCGCAACCGTCGCAGAATCATCGACTTCCCATGGAGCCGTCGTCCGGGCGCCTTGCGGAATGCACGGCGGGCTCCCCGCGCATTGCACCTTGCACGATCGCTGGCGCGAGCCCGTTCGGCCTCGTACGCTGGCCGTGATTGAGTCCGACGTCGCCGATCCGCGATCGCAATGAGCGCTGAGTCCGCATCACCCGGCCCCGCCGCGGCGCTGCCACCGTCGCCGCGCGGCCGGCGCCCACCGTCGATCCAGCCGCCGCCGCGGCGTCAGTGGTGGCGGATGTGGCTCGTGGGGCGACCGCTCCCGACCGCGGACGCGCCACACCAGGCCATCGGCAAGGCCGTCGGTCTCGCCGTCTTCGCGTCCGACGCGCTCAGCTCGACCGCGTACGCGACGCAGGAGATCCTGCTCGTCCTGGCCCTGGCCGGCACCGCGGCGTTCCACCACGTCTTCCCGATCTCCATCGCGATCGTCGCCCTGCTCGCCATCGTGACCATCTCCTACGAGCAGACCATCCACGCCTATCCGAGCGGGGGAGGCGCGTACATCGTGGCCCGCGACAACCTGGGCGAGCTGCCCGCGCAGATCGCGGGCGCGGCGCTCCTGACCGACTACATCCTGACCGTCTCCGTGTCCGTCTCGTCGGGAGTCGCGCAACTGACGTCGGCGTACACCGCCCTGTTCGCGCACCGCGTCGCCCTCTCCGTCACGCTCGTGCTGGTGATCATGGTGATCAACCTGCGCGGCGTGAAGGAGTCGGGACGCATCTTCGCGGTGCCGACCTACTTCTTCGTGTTCGCGATGTTCGTCACCCTCGGCACCGCGTTCTTCCGGTACCTGACGGGCACGCTCGGCCACGTGACCTCTCCCCCGGCCCTCGAAGTGCGCCCGCAGCAGGCGGCGGTCACGCTCTTCCTGCTCCTCCATGCCTTCGCCAACGGCACCACCGCCCTCACAGGCGTGGAGGCGATCTCCAACGGCATTCCGGCGTTCAAGGAGCCGCGCAGCCATAACGCGGGCATCACCCTCATCTGGATGTCGTGCATCCTGGGCACGCTGTTCCTCGGCATCAGCTATCTGGCGGGGCCGATCGGGGCCATCCCGTCCGAGGCGGAGACGGTGATCTCGCAGCTCGCCCGCACCACTTTCGGCGGCCGGGGACTGCCGTACCTCGCCACCATCGGCGCCACCACCCTGATCCTCGTGATGGCCGCGAACACGGCCTACGCAGACTTCCCGCGTCTTTCCGCCCTGCAGGCCGCGGACGGGTTCCTGCCGCGGCAGCTCACCTATCGCGGCAGCCGGCTCGTGTACTCACGCGGCATCATGGTGCTCGCCGTGGTGGCCTGCGTGCTCATCGCGATCTTCAACGCCAGCGTCAGCCAGCTCATTCCGCTCTACGCCATCGGCGTGTTCCTCTCGTTCACGCTCTCCCAGGCGGGGATGACGCGGCGGTGGTGGAAGATCGGCCACCTCGCGCCGGGGGCCGAGGTCCACGAGCGCGGGTCCGTCCTCCGCCACGACGCGCGCTGGCGCCTCAAGATGGTGGCCAACGGCGTGGGCGCCGTCCTCACCGCCATCGTGGCCGTGGTCTTCGCGGTGACGAAGTTCACCGAGGGGGCGTGGATCATCATCATCGTGATCCCCGCCCTCGTCTCCGTGCTGTTCGCGATCCACCGCCACTACCGCGAGCTGGCGGTGGAGCTGTCACTCGAGGACTACGGCGCGGCCCCGCGCGTCGTGCGCCATCGCGTGCTGATCGCGATCAGCGGCGTCCACCGGGGCACGGTGGAGGCGTTGCGCTACGCCAACGCCCTCTCCGACGACATCACCGCCGTCTACGTGTCCATCGACGGGGAGAGCGCGGCCAAGGTGCAGCGCAAGTGGGGCCTGTGGGGCAACGGCGTGCGCCTGGTCGTGCTCGACTCGCCCTACCGGCTGCTCCTGGAGCCGCTGCTCGAGTACATAAAGAAGATCGCGTCGTTGCGGCAGCCCAACGAGACGCTCACGATCGTGGTGCCGCAGTTCGTGCCGCGGAAATGGTGGCACCAGCTCCTGCACGCCCAGACGGCGATGCTCCTGCGCCTGGCCCTGGTCAACTACTCGGGGATCGTGATCACGAACGTGCCGTACCGGCTCGGCAACGGCCGGCGGACCGCCTAGCCTTTGAGGGCGGGCGGAGGAGAGGGCGGCTCCACTCGCGCGGACGGCGCTCCGGGCGGGCCCCCGGCCGGAGGCAGCGCCCCGCTGGTGACGTACCAGACGGCGGCGGTCCAGGTCGGCACGAGGTCCCAGATGGGGATGAGCTCGGAGAGGAAGCTGGGCAGGAAGGCCCAGTGCCAGCCGAGCAGCCAGCTCAGCGCGATGCCCACCCCGACGTCGAGCGCGTCGTTGGCGGGCGAGAGTCCGCCCTGCGAGAAGGCGGGGAAGACCACGATCTGGGCCAGGTCCGCCAGCATCGCGATCGCGCGCGCGGCGCGGATGCGCGCGGCGGTGGCGACGACGGCGCCGGGTGGGGTCGGCGGTAGGAGGCCCACGGGATACCGATCCTAGCATCGTGGGGCACGGGCGACGGCTAGACCGACTGCGAACCCTGCCGCCAGCGGTCCAGCGCCACCGCCAGCACGATGATGCTGCCGGTGACGATCTGCTGCACCCAGTTGGCCAGGCCGTGCTGCGAGCAGCCGATGGCCACGACGGACATGATGGTCGCGCCGAGCACGGTCCCGAGCACGGTGCCGTTGCCGCCGGTGAGGCTGCCCCCGCCGATGATGACGGCGGCGATCACGTCCAGCTCGAGGCCTACCGCCACCGTGGGATCGCCGACGGAGAGCTTGGCGAACTGCATCACCCCGGCCACGCCGGCGAGGGCGGCGGAGATCGTATAGACCGCGACCTTCACTCGCTCCACGCGCACGCCGCACAGGCGGGCCGTGCGCTCGTTCGATCCGATCGCGAAGAGGTGCCGGCCGAACACGGTGTAGCGCAGCACGCCCGCGACGAGGAGGGCGAGGACCAGCAGCACCCAGATCCCGGGAGGGACGAAGAGCCCGCGCCCCGCCTCCACCGTGCGCAGGAGACCGTTGAGCCAGGTGGCGGGGGCTTCGATGCGCCGCTCGTCGGCGAGGCCCTTGGCCGCGCCGCGGACGATCAGCATCGTGCCCAGGGTGACGATGAAGGGCACCACGCGCAGCCGCGTAATGAGGATGCCGTTGGCGAGCCCGCAGGCGGCGGCGGCCGCCACCCCGCCCAGCGCGGACAGGAGCGGGCTCACGTCGCGCTTGAGCAACAGCGCGATGACCACCGTGCTGAGCGCGATGATCGAGCCCACGGAGAGGTCGATGCCGGCGGCCACGATGACCATCGTCATGCCCAGCGCGGCCGTGCACACGATCGCGGTCTGCCGCGCGATGAGCTCCAGGTTGACCGGGCGGAAGAACTGCGGGCCGATGAGGAATGCGAAGACGGCGCAGACGAAGAGGAGACCGAGCAGCGGCCCGCCGCGCGTGAGCAGGTCGCGCGTCTTCAAGCGGCATCCCCGGTGCCGGTGGCCGCCATCATGAGCGCGTGCTCGTCCCACTCCGCCGCGGGCCGCGGCGGGCCGAGGCGTCCGCGGCACATGACGGCGATGCGATCGCACAGGCCGAGCAGCTCGGCCAGGTCGCTGCTGGCCACGAGCACTGCCTTGGCCGCGCGTCCGCCCTCCGGCGCGGCGGGAGGCGCGACGAGCCCATCCACCAGCGCGTAGACCTGCGCCTTGCTGGCCACGTCGATGCCGCGCGTGGGCTCGTCGAGCAGGAGGACGTCCACGTCGTGATGGAGCAGCCGGGCCAGCGCGACCTTCTGCTGGTTCCCGCCCGAGAGCTCGCGCACGGCCTGGCCCGGTCCGGCCGCGCGCACGCCCAGGGTCTCGATCCAGCGGCGGGCGGCGGCGGCGAGCCGGGCAGGGAGGACGAGGGGACCGGGTCCGAGACCGCGAAGCCGCGACAGGGCGAGGTTCTCGGCCACGGAGAGGCCGAGGGCCAGGCCTTCACCCTTGCGATCCTCGCTGAGCAGGCCCATGCCCTGCTCCCAGCGCCGGGGCGGAGCGGCGGCGCCGGAGTACGCGCCGAGCCGGATGCGGCCCGAGCGCACGGGCTCCAGGCCAAGCAGCGTGCGCAGCAGCCGCGTGCGCCCGGCGCCCATCAGCCCCGCGATGCCGAGCACCTCGCCGCGGTGGAGCGTGAAGCCGATGGATCCGGGCCCGATCCCCTCCACGTCGAGGATTGCTTCCCCCGGATGGCGCGCCGAGCGCGGGAAGAGGTCCTCCACGCGGCGGCCGACCATCAGAGAGACGATCTCCTCGCGCGTGGCGCCCGCGGTGGGACCCCCACCCGCGTTGCGCCCGTCGCGCAGCACGACGAAGCGATCGGCCACGTCCTTCACTTCCTCGATGAAGTGCGAGATGTAGACGACGGCGTGGCCATCCGCCTTCAGGCGGCGCACCAGCTCGAAGAGGCGCCGGACGTCCTCGCGGCCGAGGCTGCTCGTGGGCTCGTCGAGGACGAGGACGCGGGCGCCGATGGCGAAGGCGCGCGCGATCTCCACGAGCTGCTGTTCGGCGACGGAGAGGCGGCCGACGACGGCTTCCGGCGGGATGTCGGCGTGCCCGAGGCGGGCCAGCACGTCCTGGGTGAGGCGACGCGCGCGACCTCTTTGGACGAAGCCCGCGCGCACGGGCTCCGTGCCCAGCACGACGTTCTCCATCACGGAGAGGTGCGGGGCCACCGAGAGCTCCTGGTAGATCATGGCCACGCCCGCCCTCCGCGCCTCCAGGGGATCGCGCGGCGCGTAGGGCCGGCCGTCGAGAGTCATGACGCCCGCGTCCGGCGCGAGGGCCCCGGCCAGGATGGCCATGAGCGTGCTCTTGCCCGCGCCGTTCTGCCCGACGAGGGCGACGACCTCTCCGGGGGCGACGCTCAGGTCCACGGCGTCGAGGGCAACGGTGGCCGCGAACGACTTGGAGATGCCGCGCATCGAAAGGCGCGGCGGGGGGCCGCTGGCTAGGGCTTCAGCCATTGCGTGAGATCCGGATGGAGCACGTCCTTCATCTCCGGACTGTCCATGTTCTCCTTGGTGGCCACGCGGACGCCGGTGTCGATGCGCTTCTCGACGGGCTGACCCTTGATGTGCGCGACGAGGGTCTTTACGCCGAGGTACCCCATGTTGATCGGGTCCTGGACCACCAGAGCGTCGATCTGCCCGCTGGCCAGGCCCTTCACGAGGTTCTCGGAGGCGTCGAAGCCCACGAAATGCACCTTGCCGGCCCATCCGTTGTCCTGCAGGACGCGCAGCATGGCAAAGGCCGTCGACTCGTTGGGCGTGAAGATGCCGTCGATGGACAGGCTCCCGTCCGGCTTCTTGTAATTGCTGAGCAGCGTCTCGCTCTTCTTGTACGCGCTCTCCACGTCCGCTCCGCCGTATTGGTTCGAGCTCACGACCTGGATGCCGGGATTCGCCTTCATCGCCTCCAGGAAGGCGTCCTCCCGTTCGTTGGTGCTCGCGCTCCCCTCCGCGTAGCGCAGCAGGACGACCTTGCCCTTGCCGCCGAGCACCTTCGCCAGCTGCTCGCCGCCCAGCCGGCCGCCCTTCCCGTTGTCCGTGGCCACGAAGCTGACGTACTCGCCGCCCTTGAGGCCGGAGTCGATGATCACGACCGGGATCTTGCTGCGCATCGCGCTGGTGACGGGCGCGACCAGCGCGCTGTCGTCGAGGGGCGCGAGCACGATGCCCGACACGCCGCGGCTCACGAAGCCTTCCACCTCCGACACCTGGCTGTCGCGGTCGTCCTCGCGCAAGGGGCCGCGCCAGATCACCTCGGCGCCCACTTCCCGGGCCGCCTTGACCGCACCCGCGTGGATGCTCTGCCAGAAGACGTGCGACGTGCCCTTCGGGATCACCGCGACCTTTAGCGTGCCGGAGGCCGGTCCGCCGACGGCTCCACCGCTGGTCCCGCTTCCGCGGCCACCGCTTCCGCCGGTACAGGCGAGCGAGACGACCATGGCCGCCAGCACGACGAGTCTCCCGGTCTGCTTCATGCCTGCTTCTCCTTCTCGTCCAGCCGCCACAGTTGCGCCGCGTTGCCGCCGAGCACGGCGTCCTGCTCTGCGGGGGGCCGTCCCCGCAGGTAATCCGACACGACGCGCATCGTCCGTCCGTAGTCCGCCGCCACCGTGCACACCGGCCAATCGGAGCCGATCATCAGCCGCTCGTACCCGAAGCACTCGAACGCGACGTCGAGGTACGGCCGCATCTCGTCCGGCGTCCAGGCCCGCCAGTCCGCCTCCGTGACCAGGCCCGAGAGCTTGGCCATCACGTGGCCGCAGCCGGCCAGCGCGCGCAGATGGCGCCGCCACTCCTGGATCTCGCCCCCGCGGATGTCCGGCTTGCCCAGGTGATCGAGGACCAGGCGATGTCCCTCCAGCCGCTGCGCGAACTCTACCGCCACCGGCAGGTGGCGTGGGTAGATCAGGATGTCGTAGGCGAGGCCGAGGTCGCGTAGGGTGGCCACGCCGCGCAGGAACTGAGGGCGCAACAGGAAAAGGTCGTCGGGCTCGGCCTGGACGATGTGGCGCAACCCGACGAGCTTGGGCCGCCCCCGCAAAGGCTCCAGTTGCGCGCGCACGTCCGGCGCCTGCAGATCGACCCAGCCCACCACGCCCGCGATGAAGGGATGGCGGTCGGCCAGCTCGAGCAGCCAGCGCGTCTCTTCGAGAGTCTGCCGCGCCTGCACGGTGACACAGGCGTCGAAGCCGGCGCCGCGCAGCTCCGGCTCGAGGTCGGCGGGCAGGAAGTCGCGCCGGAGGGCCGCCATGGTCCCGTCGATCCACTCGTACTCGACGGGGTCGTAGCGCCAGAAGTGCTGATGCGCGTCGATGCGGCGCGCCGGGCTCACCGCCGTCGTCCTCGCCCCGCCGGCCGCAGATGGAACACGCGCGTCATCCGGGTCCAGAGCTCGCCCGGACGCGCTCCCGGCGGCGCCTCCTGGTACGTCTTCATCAGCGCTTCCCACTCCGCGCAGCGCGGATCGGCGGCCACGTGGGCGGCGAAGCTTCGCTTCAGGTCGAAGTCGTCGCGGGTGTCCATGACCATGGTGAGACGGCGCCCGAGCGCATAGATATCCATGGCGCGCACGCCGACGCGGCGCAGGCTCTTCTGGACCTCCGGCCAGACCGCGCGGTGATGGGCCTTGTACTGGGCGATCGCGCGCGGGTCGTCCTTGAGGTCCAGGGTCAGGACGTACCGTTTCATCTCGAAGGCGCCACCCTCTGCCGCGAGCGGCCCAGCCCCTCGATGCCCAGCTCCACCACGTCGCCGATCTTCAGGTACTTCGGCTCCGGCTTGATGCCGAGCCCCACGCCCGCGGGCGTGCCCGTGCTGATCACGTCGCCCGGAAGCAGGGACATGAACCGGCTCAGGTAGCTCACGAGGGTGGGCACGTCGAAGATCATGTTCGCGGTCGAGCTCTTCTGCCGGGACTCGCCGTTGACGGTGAGCCACATGCCCAGGGCCTGGGGCTGCGGGATCTCCTCGGGGGTGGCCAGGAACGGCCCCAGCGGCGCGAAGGTGTCCGCGCTCTTGCCCTTCGACCACTGTCCGCCGTGCTCGAGCTGGAAGCTGCGCTCGGAGTAGTCGTTGTGCAGCGCGTAGCCCGCGATGTGGCGCGGCGCGTCCTCCGGGGAGACGTACGAGGTGCGGGCGCCGATCACGACTGCGAGCTCGACCTCCCAGTCCACCTTCTCCGCGCCGCGCGGGGTCACGAGGTCGTCGTCCGGTCCCACGAGGGAAGACGTGGCCTTGAAGAAGATGACCGGCTCCTTGGGGATCTCCGCGCCCGTCTCCGCCGCGTGGTCGCGGTAGTTGAGGCCGATGCAGACGATCTTGCTCGGCCGCGCCACCGGCGGCCCCAGCCGGATGCCGGGCGGGACGCGCGGGGCGCGGGCGGCGTTGGCCGCCGACCACTCGCGCAAGCGGGAAAGGCCGCCGCTGCCGAAGAAGGCCTCGTCGTAGTCGGAGCCGAAGGCGGAGGCGTCGATGCGCGTCCCGTCCTCGAGCTGCAAGCCGGGCTTCTCGCGCCCGGGATCGCCAAATCGGATCAGCTTCATGACACGAGCACTCCGCCGTCGATGGGGAAGGCCTGCCCCGTGATGAACGAGGCCTCGTCCGAGCAGAGGTAGAGCGCCATCTGCGCCACCTCCTCCGGCGTTCCCATGCGGCCCAGGGGTTGATAGGCCGAGAGCTGCTGGAACATCTCCTTCTCGCGGCCCGGATAGGTGGACCTCAGGTACCCGTCCACCAAGGGCGTGTGCACGCGCGCCGGGCAGATGCAGTTGCAGCGCACGTTCTTGTTCATGTAGTCGGTGGCGATGGAGCGGGTCATGCTGAGCACGGCCCCCTTGCTCGTCGAATAGGCGAATCGCTCGGGGATGCCGATGAGGGACGCGATCGAGGCCATGTTGAGGATCACGCCGCCGCCGCCCTTCAAGATGATGGGCAGGGCGGCTTGCGTGCTCAGGTACATTCCCTTCACGTTGACGCGGTAGACGCGGTCGAAGTCCGCTTCCGCCGTTGTCTCGACCGTCCCGATGTGGACGACGCCCGCAATGTTGGCCAGGATGTCGATGCGGCCGGCGGACTTCTCGACGGCGGCCATGGCGGCGACGGTGTCGGCGGCACTGCTCACGTCGCAGCGCTGGGCGTCGGCCTGCCCGCCTTCGCGGACGATCCGCTCCGCCGCTTGCCGTGCCGCCGCCTCGTCGACGTCGAGCACGCTCACGCGCGCGCCCTGCTTCGCGAAGAGGAGCGCGATCGCCTCGCCGATCCCCGAGCCGCCGCCCGTGACCACCGCGACCTTGTTCGTGAGCGAGAACATTCAGTGTTTCATCTCGAGCCAGAGCACGGGTTGGCGGATGAAGAAGTTCCGGACGACTTCCTCCACCGTCGAGTCGGCGGGCAGCGTCTTCCAGAGCGCGAGGTAGTCGGGCTGGCCCAGGGCGAGGCCGCCGAAGAGGAGGCTGGCCTGTCGCATGGGCCACTCCGCGTCGTACATGACGTCCGGCGGTTGCGGCCACGTCTTCTTGTCGCGGATATAGGGGACCATGTAGCCCAGGGCGCGCCGCAGGCCGCGTCCGTCCGGAAGCGCGAACGTCCAGAGATCGTCGTCCTTCGTCGACAGCGTCTGGGCGACGCCGGCCATCGCCTCGAGGTTGAACAAAGAGTAGCCGTACGGCTTGGTGCGCCGAAGCTCCTCCGGAAAGCTTCCGTCCGCCGCGACCTGGCCGGGCACGATGACCGTCTTGAACCTCTCCCGCGCCGTCGCCATCTCCTTCTCGTCGCCGACGAGGCGCGCGAAGGCCGCCACCTGCAGGAGCCAGCAGGTGGCGTGGTTGTTCTTCGCGTCGCGCTCCTTGAGCGCGTTCTCGTCCGTGGTGAGCCAACGCAGATACTCGCGGAACCATCCGCGTACGCCTTCCTGCTCGGCAAGGGAGAGGGCGGGGGATTGGTCGAGGACTTCGATCGCGCGTGCGACCTCGACGAGGTGCAGGGTGTCGATCACGCCCTGCGCGCGCCCGGTAGTGATGCCGTGGATGGCCTGGGCGTAACGGAGGTGCGGGGCCATGCGCGTCTCGGGATCCACGAACCACGCGCGCAGGTGGCGGCCGGCGTGCACGGCGTAGCGCCCATCACCGGTGAGACGCCAGGCCGCGGCCAGCGCCGGCACCTGCACGCTCAGCCTCATCAGGGCGCGGCGGTGCTCGACGAAGTTGTCGGGGTTCGTCATCCCGTCCCGCTGGACATAGGGCCCGTCTGGGTTCTTGGGATCGGGCCACCAGTAGTCGCCCTCGGAGAAGAACTCGTGGGGGCCGCCGGCGCTGCGCGACGATTGCGCGGCGGTGACCGTGCGTGGATCCTCGTCGAGAAAGCGCGCCGCCGCCGCCAGAACGCGTGGCCGCTCGAAGGCCGCCACGTCCACGGGGGATGCGGCGGCGGCCAGCAAGAGAAGGGCGGGCACCATGGGACGGGAAGGATATGGCGAACGTGCGTCGCAAGGGAAGCGGGATACTGAGATGTCAGTATCTGGCGGGCCGGAAAATCTGCAATTTCACTATTGACAGGCAAATTTGTAAGCGCTTACACTCCCGGCAATCTCACATGATGTTCGCCTTCCAGGCCATGGAAAGGCAAAGGAGCAATCGATGAGTGTGCGCAAGGCGACGGGCCTCCTTCTCGCCCTGCTGATGGTGCCCGGACTGGTCGTCGGTCAGACCTCCATGGGGGGCGTGAACGGCACGGTCACGGATTCCACGGGGGCCGTCGTACCCGGCGCGACCGTCACCCTCGTCAACCAGGCCACGAACGTCCGCGCCGAGCGCGTGAGCAACCGCTCCGGCTTCTTCACGTTCGTCAACGTGCGGCCGGGGCCGTACGTGCTCACCGTCGAGCTCTCCGGCTTCAGCAAGGCTCAGCTCAGCCCCTTCACCGTCGACGTCAACCAGACGGTGGCGCGCAACGTGACTCTCCAGGTTGGCGCCGCCACCGAGACGGTCGAGGTGACCGGCCAGTCCGAGCTCCTCCAGACGACGTCCGCCGAGCTGGGCAACATCGTCGAGGAGAAGGTGATCCGCGACCTACCGACGCAGGGTCGGAACTTCACGCAGCTCCTGCTGCTCACACCCGGCGTCAACCCCTATTCCACGGCCCAGGGCCCCAAGGACTCGACCACGAACGGGACGGAAGGGAACACGGGAGTGCCCGGCGCCGCCTTCAGCAACGTCTCCGTCCAGGGGCAGCAGAACCGGTCGAAGCTCTACTACATCGACGGGATCATCAACACCGGCGTGCGCTCGGGGACGTATGTCGTGCTGCCGGACCTGGATTCCCTGCAGGAGATCAAGGTTCAGTCGCACAGCGACAAGGCGGAGTTCGGAGGCGTCCTCGGCGGAGTGGTGAGCATGACGTCGAAGTCCGGGGCCAACCGGCTCGCCGGAGGCGCCTTCGGCTTCTTCCGCAACGAGAACCTGCAGGCGCGGGATCCCTTCCGTGACTTCAACCGGGACAAGGCCCCCGACTATCGCCAGGCCCAGTTCGGCGTGAACGTCTCCGGTCCGATCTTCAAGGACAAGACCTTCTTCTTCGCCGGGTACGACGGTTGGCGCTATCGCAACCTACCCGACCTCCGCTACACCCTTCCGGCGGGAGCGGAGCTGGACGGCGACTTCTCGAAGTCCTATGGCGGGCGGAAGATCTACAACCCCTATACCACCCGCATCGAGAACGGGCGCGTGGTGCGCGATCCGTTCCCGAACAACATCATTCCCGCGAACCTGATCTCTCCCACGATGCAGGCCTTCCTCCGGGCCTACATGCCCAAGCCCAACGTTCAGGGCAACATCGCCGACAATTTCCTGAACTCCGTCGGCAATCGCTACCAGACGAGCCACGGCAACACCTTCCAGCTCCGCCTCGATCATCACTTCACCCCCGGCGACAACCTCTTCCTGCGCTGGACCGAGCAGCGCATCAGCAACTTCACTCCGATCGGCGACGTGGGCTTCCGGACCCCGGACGGCATCAACCGCAACGTCGGAGGCGGCTTCTTCCACACCTTCTCGCCGAGCCTGATCGTGGAGGTGCACGGCGGGCTGGCGGCGCAGCCGACCGAGGACGCGCCCCTCCAGCATCCCCTGGGCGTCGAACCGGAGCGCACTCTCGGCTTTCCCGACCTCGAGCGCTACGCGGGATGGTTCGCGACCGGTTTCACCGGCACCAGCAACTCCTGGAACATCCCGGACATGGGGCAGCAGGGGCCGCGCGAGCGGAACAACCCCACCTGGAGCGTGGGCACCGATCTCACCTGGCTGAAGGGCAAGCACAACTTCAAGGTCGGGGTATCGATGATCCAGCTCTCGCGCCTGCAGAAGAACCAGTTCGGCCAGCTCAACTTCTCCACCGCGCAGACCTCCGATCCACAGCAGAGCGGCACCACGGGCGACGCGCTCGCCTCCGCCCTCCTCGGCTTACCCAGCGGTCTGCAGGCCTTCGTGCCCGATGCCACGGCCACGACCAGCACCATCGACTTCCACTTCCGCACGTACTCCGGCTACGTGCAGGATCAATGGGCGATCAAGAAGAACGTCAGCCTGACCTACGGGGTCCGCTACGACTACGTCGGCCGCGCCGTCGGGAAGGGGACACAGAGCGGGTTCGACATGAGCACGGGCGAGTTCCTCATTGCCTCCGGAACCACGCCGCCGGTCTGCGCGTCCGCGCCGCCGCCCTGCCTGCCCCGGCCCCTCGAGCAGATCCCCTTCAACGAGCACATCCGGATCGTCGAGCCGTTCTCGATCCTCAAGCCGATCAAGGACAACATCGGGCCGCGCGTCGGCCTGGCCTGGCAGGTGAGTCCCAGGACCGTGGTGCGCACCGGCTATTCCCTGATGTGGGACGCTCTCGTGAACCGCGGCCAGTACTCCCAGCACGAATTCGAGAGGGGATGGCCGCTCTCTCCCGGCATCAGCATCAGCGAGCTCAACCGGCCGGGGCAGGATCCGAACACGCGGATCGAGCAGCTCTCGAACCTTCCCTTCGCGGTGCCTCCGGCTTCGCCCTGGACCCTCGGTGGATTCTTCAACGATCCCGACCGCAAGGATCCCTATTCGCACCAATTCCACGTCGAGGTCCAACGGGAGGTCACGCGCAACCTGCTGACGTCGGTCGCCTATGTCGGCAGCCGCAATGGCCGCCTGGAGTATGCCGGCTGCGCCACTTGCGCGACGCGGCCCGCCTACGACGGAACGCGCCGGCTCACCCCCGCGGAAAGGGACCAGCTCCGCCCCTATCCCTACATCACGGGCGGCTTCACCTACGAGCAGGACAATGGTTACGGTAGCTACGACGCGCTCCAGGTCAAGGTGCAGCACCGGTTCGCGCACGGCATCGCGACGGTGCTCTCCTACACCTGGTCGAAGACGATCGACACGAGCAGCGGTATCGCCCTCGCTGAGAACGGAATCGGCGGCGGGGCCGGCGTGCAGGATTTCTTCAACATCGACTCCAACAAGTCGGTGGCCAGCTACGACATTCCCCACATCCTCACCTGGGCCGGAGTCTGGGAGCTCCCCGCGGGCGAGGGCAAGAAGTGGCTGTCGAAGGGTGGGGTGGCGGCGGCGATCCTTGGCAACTGGCAGGTCAACTGGAACTCGCTCGTCCGCTCGGGTGCGCCGTTCACGCCCTTCGTGAGCGGGGACCCCGCCAACGTCGGGGTCAACAATCGCACGCGGCCCAACCTCGTGGGCAATCCGGTGCTCGACAATCCCACGGTGAAGAAGTGGTTCAACGTGGCCGCGTTCACCGTTCCCGTCAACACCTTCGGGGACGCGGGACGGAACATCGTGCGCGGGCCCGGCTTCTGGAACGTCGATCTCGGCTTGCAGCGGAACATCAAGGTCGGCAGCGCGCGGAGCCTGCAGCTCCGGTTCGACGCCTACAACGTGTTCAACCACATCAACAACGACCTGCCGACGAACAACTTCGTCAACATCCAGGATGCGCGCGCCGGCGAGATCACGGGCATCACCGGCTACACGCGGACGATGCAGGTCGGGCTTCGCATGGTGTTCTAAGCTGAAGCGCCGCGAACTCCTGGGGCTGGCCCTCGGCGTCCCGCTGGCGAGCCTCGCGCCGCGAGCGCTCTCCGCGGAGGGCAAAGGCGCGCCGGCGGCGGGCCGGAAGGGAGTGCCTGCCCTTGACCTCGCGTCTCTCCGGCGCGCGCCGGGGCGCGTGGTCCTGGCCGACGGCGGCGACGTCTCACGTGTCCGCCTGGTCCGCGACTGGAAAGGCGCGAGGTGCCGCGCGCGGGTGAGGAATTCCGGCCGGTTGGCCGTCTTCGTCGCCGAGGCCGTGCTCTTCGACGTTCCCCATTCCCTCCCGGCGGAGACCGCGATCTACGGCGAAGGGTTCCAGATGCTCAGCCAGACGGGCGGGACCGTCGGTCAGCCTGCCGACCTCGGCGATTACACGGACGCGAAGCACTATCGGATGCCGCAGCCCGCGGACGCGACCGTGGCCTACAACCTGCTGGCCCTGGCCCCGCCGCAGGAGGCGGAGCGCGTGGTGGCATTCGCAACGAGCCGCCGGTTCGCCGGACGCTTCGAGCTGCGCCGCGATTCGTTGCGCGTGGTCCTGGACACCGAAGGCCGTTCGCTGGGGCCGGGCGAGGAATGGGAGTTGGAAGAGCTGGTCTTCCTCTCCGGGCCCGACCGCGAAGCGCTGCTGGCCACGCTCGGCGATCGCATCGCCGTGAATCACCCCCCGCTACGTACGCCCGCGCCCCCGTCCGGATGGTGCTCGTGGTACTGCTTCGGCCCCGGGGTCACCGCGGACGACGTGCTCGGCAACCTCGACGTGATCGCGCGCGAGACGCCGGGCCTGCGCTACATCCAGGTCGACGACGGCTACCAGCCCGCGATGGGGGACTGGCTGGAGACGGGCAAGGCTTTCGGCGGGAACGTCCAGGGCGTGCTCGAGGCCATCCGCGGGCGCGGGTTCGAGCCGGCGATCTGGGTCGCGCCTTTCGTGGCGGAGCCGGGCTCGAACGTGTTCAAGGCCCACCCCGATTGGTTCGTCAAGGACGCGGCGGGCGCGGCCCTGCGCTCCGACCAGGTGACGTTCGGGGGATGGCGCCATGGCCCCTGGTACGTCCTCGACGGCACGCACGCGGAGGCGCAGGCGCACCTCGAGTCCGTGTTGCGGACGATGCGGACGGAGTGGGGCTGCACCTACTTCAAGCTCGACGCCAACTTCTGGGGCGCGATCCACGGCGGGCGCTTCCACGATCCGCGCGCGACCCGGATCGAGGCCTATCGTCGAGGGATGGAGGCGGTGCGCCGCGGGGCGGGGGACGCCTTCATCCTCGGCTGCAACCATCCGCTGTGGCCGTCCCTCGGCCTCGTGCACGGCTCGCGCAGCTCGAACGACATCAAGCGCACCTGGGCGCGGGTGAAGGGGACGGCCCGCCAGAACCTCCTCCGCAACTGGCAGAACGGCCGTCTGTGGTGGAACGACCCCGACGCCGTCGTCCTCACCGGCTTGCCCGAGGAAGAGGTGCGCTTCCACGCGACCGCGATCTACGCCTCCGGCGGGATGCTCCTCTCCGGCGACGACCTCACGAAGGTCGCGCCGGAGACGCTGGCGCGGCTGCGCAAGCTGCAGCCGCCCACGGGAGCGGCGGCGCGCTTCGCGGACGACTCGCTCGAAGTGGGCACGGTCGAGAGCACGGCCGGGCGCCTCGTCTTCCTCCTCAACTGGAGCGACGCGCCCCGGACGCTCTCGTTCACCCTCGACCGTCCGCAGCGCCTGGCCGAGCTGTGGAGCGGGGAAGACCTGGGCACGCGCACCGCCGGTCCCGTATCCTTGACCCTGCCCGCCCACGCGGGCCGTGTCCTCGTCTGCACCGCCGCGGCCTGACCGCCGTACCGGGCCGGGCATGGAGGTATCGACCGTGAAGAGCATCCTTCCCGCCGTGCTGCTCCTCTTCGCCGCGACCTTGTCCGCCGAGGAATGGTCGGTGTCCTCGCCCGACGGGCGCACCTCCATCACCCTGGCCCAACAGGCGGACGGACGCCTGTCCTGGCGCGCCGCGCGCGCGAAGGCGGCCGTGGTGGAGGACTCCCCGCTGGGAATCCGCCGCGCCGACCAATCGTTCACGACCGAGCTCAAGCTCCTGCGCGCCTCCGAGAGCACGCCGATCGACGAGCGCTACGAGACCCCGCACGGGAAGCGCCGGCTCCATCACGTGCGGGCCAACGAGCGCACCGTCAGCCTGAGCAACGCCGCGGGGGCTCGCCTCGACCTCGTGCTGCGCGCGCACGACGACGGGGTCGCGCTGCGCTATCAGTTCCCGGAGACGGAGGCCGCGCCCCGGACCGTCGTGGAGGAGCTGACCAGCTTCCACATGCCCGCCGGGACGACGGCCTGGCTGTTGCCCCATCACATGCCGTCCCGCTACAAGCCGGCCTACGAGGACCTCTTCCAGGAGGTCGCGGTGGGAACGGCCGCCCCCGAGCCCGCGGGCTGGTCCTTCCCCGGACTCTTCAAGACGCCGGCCGGATCGTGGCTCCTGGTCACGGAAGCGGCGCTCGACGAGAGCTATTGCGGCTCACGCTTCGCGACGGAGGCTCCGGGCGGGGTGTATCGCCTCCGGTTCCCGGACCCGGGAGAGGGGAGGGGCGTGGGCGAAGTGAACCCGGCGTCGACGCTGCCCTGGACCATGCCCTGGCGGGTCGTCGTCATCGGCGACGCGGCGGCCCGTATCGCGGAGTCCGACCTCGTGAACGACCTCTCGCCACCCTCCCGCATCAAGGACACGAGCTGGATCAAGCCCGGCATCGCGTCTTGGAGCTGGTGGTCGGAGAGCGACAGTCCCAAGCACGCGGAGGCCCTCAATCGCTTCGTCGACCTCGCCGCCGACATGGGCTGGGAATACTCGCTCGTGGACGCCAACTGGAACGTCATGGAGACGGGCAAGATCGAGGACGTCGTGGCCCACGCGCGCGAGAAGGGCGTGGGCCTGCTCTTCTGGTACAACTCGGGCGGTCCCCACAACGACGTGACGGAGGCGCCGCGCGACCGCATGCACCTGCGCGACGTGCGGCGGGCCGAGTTCGCGAGGCTCAAGGACTGGGGCGTCCGCGGAGTCAAGGTCGACTTCTGGCACAGCGACAAGCAGGACCGCATCCGCCAGTACCGCGACGTCCTGGCCGACGCCGCCGACTTCCATCTCCTCGTGAACTTCCACGGCTGCACGCTGCCGCGAGGCTGGTCGCGCGAGTTCCCGAACCTGATCGGGATGGAAGCCGTGATGGGCGCCGAGCAGTACAAGTTCAGCGAGGCCTACCAGGCGAAGTCGGCCTGGCACAACACCGTCCTGCCCTTCACGCGCAACGTGCCCGGACCGATGGACTACACCCCCGTCACCTTCACGGACCACAAATTCCCGCACCGCACGACCAATGCCCACGAGCTCGCGCTTTCGGTCGTGTTCGAGACCGCCATCCAGCACTTCGCGGACTCGGACAAGGCCTACCGCGCGCTGCCGGACGCGCCGCGGACCTTCCTGCGCAAGGTGCCGGCGGCCTGGGACGAGACCCGCATCCTCAGCGGCGAGCCGGGGCGCTCCGTGGTCGTCGCCCGTCGCGATGGGCGCGTCTGGTACGTGGGCGGTCTCAGCGGCCAGGACAGCGCGCAGACAACGCGCGTGAGGCTCTCGTTCCTCGACGAGGTGGGGCCCTGGTGGCTGACGACGATCCGCGACGGGGCGTCGGACCGGGAATTCGACAGCAGCACGCGCAAGGCCACGTCGCGCGACGAGATCGAGATTGCGATGCGTCCTCGCGGCGGATTCGTCCTGCGCTTGACGCCAGACTAGTCGCGAGGTGCACCGGCCATGCGAGCAGGACCCAGTGTCGGCGCCTGTCTCCTCGTGGGAACGCTCTCCATCGCCGATCCGGCGTCGGCGGGATTGTACGACCGGGATCCGGCCCACATCTGGAATCGGCTCCACGAGGCCCTGTTCGTTCGGGAATTCCACGGTCGCGACCTCGGCCGCGACGAGCTGGACCCGCTTCTGTGGACGGACAGCCGGTACCTTCTCGTCGAGCCCCGCCATCAGACCGTCCTCTCTGCACTCGATGAATTCTCGAGGCCCGGCGCGCAATCGATTCCGGATCCGTTGAGACGTGCCGTCTTGCAGCACGATCTGTGGGCGATCTTCGATTGGACGGCCGAAGGCTCGAATGAGCCCGCGCAACGACGCGCACTGGTCGCCCGACTTGCCCGGGCGATCCGCAGTCTGGCTCTGCCTGCCGATCGGATCCGCTCGCTGGCCCCCAACTATGCGGACGCCGTCTCCTCGAACGAGTTCAGCGAGGAATACGATCGACACCACCCGGAGACACCATTCCTGCCGCCCGACCTCTTCCGGAGGGAGGGCCCTTGGGTCCAGTTGAGCCCATTCGGCGGGGGACTCATGGCCCCGGCCCACGCCGCGAATTCTTCGCACCGTTCGGCATTTCTGGTGTTCATTCGCTTGCCGGGCGGCCGCGCGGCGACGCTAAGCTACCTGAATCAATTGCGCAGCTTCCCCAACTATTGGAAGCTCTCGTCGGGGCCGGGCGACGACGCGGTTCCCAGCGTCGAGCTCGGTCCAACCGTCCCACCGTTTCCGCCCGGCACGGCGGTCGCGCTCGTGCGGCAGATGATCCTGATCGATGATCAGGGCACTCTCCGACCCAGCAAGCTGACGGAGAGTGTGCAATTGCGAGTCTACCGAGGCGTCACCGCCGGCTCGGTGTCACCGCCGCCGCAGGATGGTTTCGAATTCAGGATGCGCCGAGCGAAACTGTTTGCGTCCCAAGCGGGCGGCCTGCGGGCCGTGCGTCCGAATGAGAGCGAGTTCCCCGTGTTTTCGACACACGGAGCCGACATGATCGATCGGGGTGAAGTCTCCGAGAGTACGATCCTGACTTCGTGTGTCCAGTGTCACGCCGCGGCCGGCATCCATTCCCTGCTGAGCTTCGGCCGCCGCAAGGTGATCCCCAATGCCTGGGACGAAGCCGAAGCGACCATCGATGGAAAGCGCTCGTCCTACAGTTGGGGCCTGCTGAAGGGACTCTGGGGTAACTAGGGTCCGCTAGGCCCCCGCTCGGGTCGCCGCCGCGGCCGCCGCGCCGGTGTTGCGCCACTCGCGCGAATCGGGTGGCGAGCAGCATGATCGAGAGCACCTCGTTCACGCCGCCGACGCGGCAGCTGTCGACCTGGCAGAAGCCGATCGCGCCCGCCTGCAGGAGCTGCTTGAAGATGACGCGGTTCTGGCAGGCCTCGCCCGTGGCCACCCGGATGGGGGCGACTTCGCGCGCGATGGCGGCGTGCCCGAGCACGTCGTCGGGTGAGGTGGGCTCCTCGATCCACCAGGGATCGAACTCGGCCAGGCTGTGCATCTGCCGGATCGCTTCCGGCACGTCCCAGCACTGGTTCGCGTCCATCATCAGCTTGCCCTTCGGGCCGATGATGCTGCGGATGAGCCCGGCCCGGCGCCGGTTCATCTCGAGGTCCTGTCCGACCTTCATCTTGAGATGCGTCCAGCCCGCGGCCACCGCCTCCTCGCACAGGCGGCGCACCTTCTCGTCCGAATACCCGAGCCAGCCCGTCGAGGTCGTGTAGGCCGGATAGCCCTGCGCGCGCATCTCCGCCTCGCGCGCCGCGCGCGTGGGCTGCTGCTTGCGCAGCAGCTCCAGCGCCTGCTCGACGGTGAGAGCGTCGGAGAGGTAGCTGAAGTCGACGGTGGAGACGAGTTGCTCCGGCGTGAGGTCCACGAGCAGCTTCCAGAGCGGCTTGCGCTCCGCCTTGGCCCAGAGGTCCCACACCGCGTTGAGCAGGGCCCCCGTGGCCATGTGCAAGATGCCCTTCTCGGGGCCCAGCCAGCGCAACTGCGGATCGACGGTGAGCTTGCGATACAGCCCGCGCATGTCCGCCTTGACCTCTTCCAGGGTCAGCCCGATCACGTGGTGGCGGAGGGCGTGCACGGCCGCCACCGTCAGCTCGTTTCCGCGGCCGTTGGTGAAGGTCAGGCCGTGTCCGGAGGCTCCGCCGTCCGTTTCGACGATCACGTAGGTGGCCGAGTAGTCGCCGACGTTCAGCGCATCCGAGCCGTCGAGGTTGCGCGAGGTGGGGAAGCGGATGTCGCGCACGCGGACGCCAGTGATCTTCATCGGTTCTCCGGGGGGGCAGCCGTCGGCGGCGGCGGCGGTTCGGTGACGTCCTCCGAGGCCTGGGCCATGCGGGCAAGGTCGAGGTGCTCGCTCATCTCGCGCCGGGCGCGGTCGCTGTCGTGGTCGCGGATGGCCGAATAGATGCGGCGGTGCATCTCCGCGGACTCCTTCAGGTCGCGGGCGCGCTCGACAGTGAGGCGCCGCCGCTCGTAGTTCATGGTGGAGACGAGCTCGACCAGCGCGGCCAGCACCGGGCTGTGCGAGGCGACGGCGATCGCCTGGTGGAATCGGACGTCGTGGACGAGGAACGCCTGCGGCTCTTGCAGCGATGCGAACATGCCCGCCACTTCCTCGGACATGGTGGCGAGGTTGTCCCCGGTCGCGCGCTCGGCGGCGAGGGCGGCCGCCGCCACCTCGAGCCCGCGCCGGGCGTCGAACATGTCGTCGCGCGTGAACCCGTGGAGCGCGGCCATCAGGCTGAGGGGGCCGGTCGAGAGCTTCGGGGGCCCCGACGTGATGAAGCTGCCCGCGCCGTGCCGAGCCTCGACGACCCCCACCGCGGCCAGCGACCGGAGGCCGGCGCGGACGGAGGGACGGCTGACCTTGATTTGAAGCGCGAGCTCCCGCTCCGGAGGCAAGCGGTCGCCCGGCTTGAGCTGCCCGGCCTGAATGAGGCGCTCGATGTGCGTGACGACGCGTTCGGCGGCCAGGGAATCGTCGACTGGCGCGCCGCCGGTACCCGCTACCGCAGGCGAGTTATTGGTCATACCTCGTGATGGCGATCGACTGA
>WNFC01001897.1_pt1 | contig 22258 bp, 23 predicted proteins | sample 5400541 | NCBI WGS metagenome assembly WNFC01 (sample SAMN13153342, study PRJNA577476) | soil metagenome | isolation source: 120 cm saprolite under Douglas fir tree site 2 hole 2 replicate 1 | place: USA:California | collected 2015-04-18
TTGACGCCGTGCTGACCCAGACTCCTCGTGGTCAGACCCGTCGATCCAACTTTATGCGCTTGGCCTTGCATCCTTGTTGGCAATGTCAGGCGGCTGCCTGATCCCCATGCGATTCGGGGTGTCATTCGCCAACAGAGTCCTTGAGCGGTAGGAATAAGTAAGGAGTAACGACTATCATGCTGGATCTCGCCTTTATTCGCAACCATCCAGACATCGTAAAAGAAGCAGCGCGGGTCAAATACAACCCCATTGACATCGACTACCTGCTGGAAGTCAATCGACAGGTGCTTGAGCTCCAGCGCCAGGTAGAAGAAGCCCGCGCCGAGCAGAACAGATTCTCGAAACGCATCCCGGAGGCAGGCAAAGACAAGGCACAGCGTAACGCGCTCATCGCTGAGGGCAAACTACTCGCCGAGCAGATCAAGGCCATGGAACCCTTACTGCACGAGTTGGAAGAAACTCGCCAGCAATTGCTCTATCTCGTACCTAATATCCCTGATCCCAGCGCCCCCATTGGTAAAGACGAAAACGACAACGTACCGATCAGGTTCTGGGGCGAGAAACCCACCTGCGACTTCCAGCCACTCGACCACTATGCCCTGATGCAAAAACTTGACGTGGTAGACATCGAGCGAGCTGTCAAGATCGGAGGCGCTCGCAGCTATGCCCTCAAAGGTGATGCTGCACGTCTCGAACTGGCCTTAATGAACTTTGCCATGGACCGCATCGCCCGCGAAGGTTTCACGCCCCTGACCGTCCCGGCGATGGCACGCGAGTTCTGCTTTATCGGCAGCGGCCAATTTCCCAGGGGACGAGACCAGGTCTACGCTATCGAGGATGAAGACACCTTCCTGGTCGGCACCGCCGAAGTCTCGCTCACCGGCATGTACAAGGATGAAATTCTCAGGTACGAAGATCTGCCCTTGACCTTCGTCGGCTATTGCCCATGCTTCCGCAAAGAGGCGGGCACCTACGGCAAAGACATACGCGGCGTCTTCCGTATTCACCAGTTCAATAAAGTCGAGCAATACGTGATCAGCAAAGCCGATCATGAAGATTCGGTGCGCTGGCACGAACAGTTGATCAGGAATGCAGAAGAGCTGGTGCAGGCCCTGGAGCTGCCCTACCGCGTGGTGAACGTCAGTACCGGCGGCATGGGCGACGGCAAAGTCGGTATGTACGACCTGGAGTGCTGGATACCCAGCGAAGGCAGCTACCGCGAGACCCATTCGTGTTCGTACTTCCACGACTGGCAGGCCCGCCGCGTCAATATCCGCTACCGTGACGAGGACGGCAAATTAAAATTCGTCTACACGCTCAACAACACAGTCCTGGCCTCGCCGCGCATCCTGCTGCCCCTGTTCGAAGTTCACCAGCAGCCCGGTGGCAGCGTGCGCATCCCGGCAGCCGTACGCCCCTATATGGGAGGACAGGAGTACATCAGGCCACCTGAGAAAGCAAGGTAGAGCGATAATTGTTCCTTATCCTCACTACAGCCGCACTTCCTTGCTCGTAGGCCTGGCGTGCTTGAGCAAGGGGGAACACGGTGTCGATGATGGGCCGAAGGTGTCCCGCATCAATCAAGGTGCCAATCTGGATCAGTTCATCGCGGTTGGGTTCAACCACAAACCAGAAAGGGCATATGCCATGCGCCTGCGCGTTCTCAAAAGAGGGTGGGGGACTGACAATGGTGACCAGCACCCCTCCGTTTGATCACCTGCCAGGATCGCTGCAAGGTGTCGCCACCAACAGTATCGAAGACGAGATCGACCTCATGAACCCCATCCTCGAAGCGCGTAGTGGTATAGTCGATGACCTCGTTGGCACCCAGTTCGTGCAGGAAGTCGCGATTGCGTGCGGAGGCGGTTGCGATGACATGTGCCCCTGCCCAATGAGCCAGTTGGACGGCAAAGACGCCAACGCCCCCTGCGGCTCCGTGGATCAAGACGCTTTGCCCCGCAGCGAGGTGCGCGTGGTCAAAGAGGGCCTGCCAGGCTGTCAACGCTGAGAGCGGAACGGCTGCGGCCTGCACATGATGCCATACCGAATCTTGGCTCTTCCGCATTTGTAGTGCTCAACAGTAGAAAGAAAGCGGCGCGATCTGGCTTGGCAAGACCGCGTACACCTCACTCATTGTGTGAGGGATGATTTTTTGGGAGAAACATCCCTTATCGCCGTACTATACTGGTTTCTTAGCGGATCAATACAATGGCTGAGCACGGAAAGTGCGGAAGAGCCCGAATCTTGTGTAACGGCACATTTCAGAAAAGCCAGGAAGCTAGGTCTGGACTGGGTTTAGCGTCTCCTCATCGTACATCGTTACACAATAAAAGATATGGTGTCTCTTCATAGACCAGGTGATCTGGACCGCCACGGCCATGGATACGGATCGCTTTCATTTCCTTGTCTCCCTTCTGCACATTGCGAGAGGTGAGTCATGATGCTACGAGGTGCGCTCACATGAGCCATCGTGCACGTTGCGAGTCCAGCTCTCCGTCCTCCTTCAACAGCATGGACCCGGCTGGAGCATACCCACCATCGGTAAGTATACTGGGAGGGAGTGAGCACGGAAGTCACCAGTACGTCCCATGTCACGCCCTCTCCTGTCCCATACTGCGCTCCAGTGGGTCATGCAGAAGCGAACATGCTCATTGCAAGCAGGAGCACATTTATGGTCGCATTTGTGCCATCTGCCGACAGGATTGGGCACAGCGCCGACACTGATCAGCGCAGGCTCTCAGCTGGGCATCGGTACCTCTGCCTACCTGATCACAGGAAACGGCGCACTGGTCGCACACATCAGCGCACACAGTGCAGATGGCTGCGGAGATGGGGGAACCCCGCAGCATGAAATCTTCGCTGGTCTGGCAGAGCTGGGCGCAATCCTCTAAGAGCCGCAGATGATCGGGCGCTACGTGGGGACCACCTTGCTGGACAGAATACTGGATCGTTTGGACGCAGATCAGATGACACTCTTTACAGTCATCAATGGACCGTTGAACAACTTGTTTCGTTGCTTGCATACGTCATCCTCCTTTGTATCTGGGGTAGTGCTACGTAAGCTGACATGAAGACCCACGGGATGTGCAACGAGATGGATCTCCGGCTGAAGTGGCTTCACAGGCCCGTTCAATTCTCTCGCTTTTTTCTGGCAAGGGTTCAGAACAAGCTCTGCGAGAGTAGTTGCTTACTCCAAGGCCCAGTCGGCAGGGTGTGAGGCCACTGCCCAGCTGATGCACCTTGCTCTCGCTGGTCCTAGTATAAGGAGGAAGCGTCATGAAAGCGTTATGAGCTTCGTCATGGGCCGTGGCCTAAAACGCTGACCCACACATGAGCGAGAACGCATTTGGCAGGAAGACCACCAACCTCGGCCCTCATCCGATCAGCCCAGCTTTGCCTCTGTTTGTAGTTAAGCCGGGAGCAGGTGAAAGAGAAACTGAGGTACGTGAAGGGGTAGGAAAAAAGGGAATCGATGCACAGAGTGGATAGGAAGATGATCTGATCCACTCAAGTTTAGACCACTTGGAATGGCTAGATCAGAGCGCTCTACCTTTGCCAGTCGCGATTATTCATTAATCTGGTATTCCGCCTTTGGCTTTTTACAATCTTCCTGAGCATCTTCTTCCCGTTGGTCGTACAGACTGTCATATAGACTGTCAAAAAAGTACGAATGAGGCAATGAAATTGAAAATATAAATGTTGCAAGAGCGCTGAGAAGCAGCACCACATGAAACCGCGCTAAATAACCCCTTTTTCAAGGTGCCGAAGAGTATGCTCCACCCCCCACTCCAAAAACATAAGGCATCACAATATACGATCAGTTATTGTTTCATAGTTTCCCGCATCCTGAAGGCTTCGTGAAAACTTTGACAATGAGCACGAAAAGGAGCTATTGAGATTGTCAACTAGTTCACATCCATTGACTCTCTACTTGCCCCATAGTATGATTAATGCACGTAGAACCCCAGCTATGAGGTGAATTATTTTGCTGTTATGTATGCATGATAGCGATTTGTGAGTAATGCCAAGTTTGAAAAGCATTACAAAGCTCAGTGCTACCAGGAGAGCACAATCATGCCACGGACTCTATTTATTGGACGCGAGCAAGAGAAACAGCTCTACCACACATTTCTTCCATTTGCATGTTCTGCAAATGGTAGTTTTGTTTGGCCACTTTTACAAAATAGTTTGGCCGCTTTCGCCCCGAAAAGGGGCGAATTTTTCTGAGAAAACACCAGGAAATTACAAGAAAGTTTGGCCGTCATGTCCTAAGTGACAGGAAAGTTTGGCCGTCCTTCGTAGGAGCGAAGATACCCGACGCTATTCTGGTGCGGGAAGTCCATCGCAAGCCGGGTTGACTCTGACGAGGAAGTGCTAAGCTTTCACTATGTTGCAAGATTAGGGCAGGCGCATTCCAGCGGTCTCCGCTTGTAATGCATACTGCCACACCAGAAGAGGATGCTAAGGTTCCCTACAACCCGCGTGAAGCCTCGTCGATCTGGCGAAATTCTTCGTCGCTGAGACGCCAGCCGACGGCCCCGGCGTTGTCGGTGGCCTGGCGCGAGTTCTTCGCGCCGGGAATGGGGATGATATGCTCGTCCTTCGCCAGCAGCCAGTTCAGGGCAACCTGGGCGGTTGTCTTGTTTCGTTCTTGCGCGATGGCCTCCATCATCTTGATAAGTGGCTCGATTTTGTTCAGGGCCGCTGCGCCATAAGCACGTGACATACGGCGCGCTCTGCTTATGGAGAGCGTTTGCCCGGCGCGATACTTGCCCGTCAGTAACCCCTGTTGCAGGGGACTATAGGCGATGAGCGCCACGTCCAGTTCGCGGCAGGCATCTAGCACGCCGTTGTGTTCGGGGTTGCGGTGCAGCAGGCTGTAATGCACCTGGTTCGAGGCCAGAGGAATACCATAGCGCGCCAGCCGCGCGTGCGCCTCTCGCATCGGCTTCACAGTATAGTTGCTGACGCCGATAGCGCGAATCTTTCCCGCGTTATGGGCCTTCGCCATCATATCCATCAAGGCAATCTTGTTGAGGAAGGTGTACGGCCAGTGTATCTGGTACAGGTCAATCGACGGCACGCCCAGGCGTTGAAGGGTGGCATCCAGCGCGTCGAGCAATTTCGAAGCCGAAAAGCGAGTGGGCAGGGGCGCGAATTTGCTGGCAATAATCACAGGTCGGCCATCTTCGCGCACGCACTCACCCAGAATGCGCTCGGATTCGCCTTCACCATAAATTTCTGCTGTATCAAAAAAGTTGAGGCCAGCGTCCAGGCAAGCCCTATATGCCTGCGTTACATCGGCGCGTGTATATGCTTTGCCGTACCCCCAGATGCTTTTATCACCCCAACTCCAGACGCCCACGCCGAGTGCCGGGACGACAATACCCGATTTTCCAAGCTGCCGTTGATCTAACTGTATCATGCGTGATCCTTCTTTTACCTGATGCGCAGGTTTCTCTGACTGCGAACCGCCCGCAGACCCCTTTTCCTTAAGACCGCCGATGAAAGCGGTAGGGGAGCTCATATTCTGCTAGAATCATAGCACAGGTTAGCATCCAGTTAAATGATGCAGGATAGAAACTGGCAAAATAACCGATGCGTAAGAGGATGATATTGGATAGAGTATAGACACGGGTTCCGCCGATGTAACTATTTCTGTAACTACTCAGGTTCATACTCCTTTTTGGTATTTGCTTGCTTGTCTGGAATAATATTGGTAAACAGTGATATAGTCCTTTCCAGAAGCGTCTTTCCTCACCAAGAATGAGGTCATGATGGAAGGGACATCCTTGTTTTCCCTGCCGGAAGGGATGCAGGTTTCGCACATCCAGATCACTGAAAACAGTATTGTCGTTGAGATCGTTGCCACCTCCCCCACGTCGCGTTGCCCGCTTTGTTCTGAAGCATCGGAATCGATCCATTGCCACTATCGCCGGGTCCTGCGTGATGTTCCCTGTTCAGGCCGTCGCGTTCAACTATTCCTGACCGTGCGCAAATTCTACTGCCGTAATCCCCTGTGTCAGCGCAAAGTCTTCGCTGAGCGCATCCCTACCTTTATGGAACCATTGGCCAGGATGACGATCCGCTACTGCCAGCAGATCACTTCCATTGGACTAGTCACCTGTGGCAAAGGGGGGGCCAAGCTCGCCGCCCGTTTGGGCATGCAGACCACTCGCCAGACGATCCTGCGCCGCATCATGGATCTTCCCGATCTCCCTCCTGGCTCTATCCTCTACCTTGGAATAGATGATTTTTCGTTCAGACGTGGCTACCGATTTGGTACGATCCTGGTGAATCTGGAGAGCAGGCGGGTGGTGGATCTCTTACCTGATCGGGAAGCGGACTCCTCGGCAGCCTGGATGCGCCAGCACCCAGATCTGATGGCGGTCAGCCGGGATCGGGGAGGGGAATATGCCTCTGCAGCGCGAGAAGGTGCTCCCCAGGCCATTCAATGTGCGGACAGGTTCCATGTGCTGAAGAATCTTCGAGAGGCTTTGGAGGGGCTGCTGGCGCGCCATCTGACAACGCAGTGCAAACGTGAGACACAAGCTATCCTTGATGAGCAGGCACCCGTTTGGCAACCCAAACGAGCCACCCGATCCTCCCCAACGCTCTTGCGCCTTCAACAAAGTCGGCGTGAGGAGCGTCTGGCTCACTATGAGCAGGTCATTGCTTTGCGAAAGCTCGGCCTGACTCAGGCCGCGATTGCCCGACAGGTTGGAATAGGAGCCAGTACGGTACAGAGTTGGCTGGCTGCTGGAGCGTTTCCCGAACGCAAGCCGCGTGAGCAGGGGAGCCGCATTGATCGGTATCTGCCCTCCCTTATTCAGCGTTGGGAAGACGGCAACCACAACATGGCGTGCCTTTTTCGAGAACTGGTGGAGCAAGGCTACAAGGGTTCTTATGAGAGTGTCCGTGACAACCTGGTCCGTCTGCTTCCAGAAGGGCGAAAAATTCCCCGAGACTCCCCACCGAAGGCACCGATTCTTGCTCCTTCACGACAAGCTTCCTTCCTGTTTCTTCGTCGACCTGAAAAATTGCGCACGGAGGAGCAGGAAACGCTGGCCAAGCTTCGTGAGCTTCACTCAGAGGTCGATCTGGCCTATGACCTGGTTCAGCAATTTGCCCAGATGTTGCGTACTCGCACGGGAGAGCACCTCGATGCCTGGCTTGACCAGGTAGCAAACAGCAAGCTTCCTGAACTCCAGTCTTTTGCTGCTGGAATCGAGAAAGACAAAGATGCCGTGAAAAATGGCCTCACCTGGTGGATCAACAATGGCATGGTCGAAGGCCATGTGACCAAACTGAAACTGATCAAAAGACAGGGCTATGGCAAGGCTGGCTTTCCTCTGCTCCGCAAGCGGGTGCTGCATGCACTGTAGCGTTTTCACCTCCCCTCTCCAGTGCATGCCCACGCGGGATGGGGCGGACCACAACTTCCTGGTGAGACAACCCGCTCCTTTGTTACAATATGGTCGAGGCTAGCTTCAGGACTGTTCCCAACCATCCTTTCATCCCAAATTGGACAGGAGTTGAATATGTCATCTCATCACTGCAAGCTTATCGCGTCGGCAGTGGCGCGACTTCATGGAGATCTGTTGCTGGTGCAACAGTCCTATCCAGGCGATCCGCGCCTTTACTGGGGACTGCCAGGTGGACAGGTTGAGCCAGGGGAAGAGCTTCTTGCAGGTCTCCAACGGGAATTGCTTGAGGAAACGGGCCTCACCCTTGTTGGAACACCGAATATTGCTTTCGTTCTCCAGGTGCTTCGCGAGACAGAGGAGGGTATCCAGGAATGGCTCGCGTGTCATTTTGCCCGGCGTCAGTGGCTGGCCAGATCAGCCCACAAGATCCTGATGGCCTGGTCCTCTCAGCCCATTGGGTGGAGGAGCAAGCAGCCCTGAAGCACCTGGCGACGGACCCCGGATACGATTGTGAACCATTGCGCCGCTGGCTCTGTGGAGAAGCAGCATCGGGAACAGTGTATACAGTCAAGGTCAAATAAAGCTGGTGTCCACTTTGGGGAGGTATTGTTTGCTTTCTCTCCTCAAAGCAAACAAGCAGGCAGTAAGCCCCCGAAGTGGCCATGAGCCTGGCTGTAACGCCTCCCTGTATACTACAGTGAAAAACCTGAGCGTCTCAGAAAGGAACCATTGCAAGCGCTATGCCGTTCTCCAACCACTCGCGCCGACAGGATCGCTTAAACTGGCTGGCGGAGATGTACCGCGCGTATGCCGCTGATCTCCAACACTTTATCTCCAACAAGGTCTTCGCTCTTGACTGAAAAAGGGCATTTCACTCCACAGAGACCAATGGCAGAGAACTGACAAGATGAGAAGGGAAAACATATGTCAAACGAGGATAAAGGACAAATGCCGCAGAGTAGCTTATGGAGTTCATCTGAGATGGCCGAGCGCTGGCAGCAGGATGTCGAACGACGTCGGCAAGATATGGCAGAAGCTACGCAACGCATGCTAGAAGCTGCGGGACTGGGTCCGGGAGATCACGCCCTTGACATTGCGGCGGGCACCGGGGATCAGAGTCTATTGGCGGCACGAATAGTGGGACCGGGCGGCTCCATTCTGGCAACCGATATTTCTGCGGACATGCTGGGCATAGCCGCGCGAGTTGTACAGCAGGAGGGGCTGACCAATATCACCACGCGCGTCATGGATGCCGAACAGCTTGACCTGGAAGACAATGCCTTCGATGCGGTAATCTGCCGTCTTGCTCTGATGCTCATACCTCACCTGAAGCCTGCGTTGAGAGAGATACGAAGAGTCCTCAAACCGGGCGGGAAACTTGCGGCGCTGGTCTGGTCGGCACCTGAAAACAATCCTCTCTTTTCTTTGCCGCTTGCCATTCTGTCAAAATATGCGAGAGGAGCGTCCTCTCATCTCCCTCATCCCTTTGCTCTCTCAGATCCGACAGTCTTTGAACGGGAACTCACGGAAGCTGGCTTTTACGAGGTCATAACCCGTGCTATTCCATTTCAGTCCCATTACGCTTCGCTCGATGCGTTCCTGCAATCGACAGCAAGCAGGTTGACCGCTGGTGTGATGGGGCAGCTCAGAAAACCTGAGCAGCAGCACCTGTTGGGGGAGGTGAGACAGGCATTGAGCCAGTTTGAGGGATCTCATGGCCTGGTGGCTCCGGCAGAATTGTTGCTTGGTGTAGGAAGCAAATAGATGAGGCCATGCTGACTCTTCTATGCAAGCACAGCCTCAAATTGCGCCTTATCTCTGCTGGGCGAGGGGAAGATGGAGATAACCAAGGAGGTGAAAAAGCCAGCCCATCGTGCTTCGCCCGCATGACGGGCTTGTCTTTCTCCTTTCGCTTCTCGTCTATCTCGTTGCGCGAAGTCGTGGGCATCTTCTGCTACAAAATGCCAGGATATCCCACAGAGGCTTGTTCCCCCGGGAACGGATAGCGAGTTTCACGAGGAGAGTTGAGAGATGTTTCACAAGTGAGGAGCAAGTATTCATGGAGGATGAACTCTACATCAGATCTTTTGAGGCCGGCGACCAGGAGCAGGCACGTTGGCTCATCCTCGAAGGGCTGGGCGAGCACTTCGGCTATCTCGACGAAACGCTCAACCCGGACCTGGATGATATTCTGCATACCTACCTCAGAGCGGGGCATGTCTTTGTGGTTGCCTGCATGGGGCGCGAACTGGTCGGCACCGGGGCACTCATCTTGCACGGCGAGGGGATCAGTGAGATGGTACGTATCTCGACGCGCAAGACCTATCGCCGACGGGGCATAGGGCAAGCGATCGTCACCTACCTGGTGGACGTCGCCCGCCAGCGCGGCGACCGGCGCATCATCGTGAAGACCAACGCCTCCTGGCATGATGCCATTCATCTCTACCAGCGCCTGGGCTTCGTCGAGTATGAGCGTACTGCTCTCGGCGTGGGACTGGAGTTATTGCTCACTACTGTCACTCACGGCATTTAATGACCACCAAAAACGGCATAACCTGGCCGATAAACAGGAGCATTCAAGCTCACCAACTGTTGTGTTAACACGGCATTACATGACCAAGAGTACAAAATTTGGGCATAACCTGGCCAGGAATCCCTTTTGTGTAATATGATTTGGTCGGCAGGGAGATCCAGGTAAAAAGATATTTTTTAGAACGAATCATCTTTCCCGCCCTCTCTGGGCAAAGGATCAGATAAAAGGAAGAAACAGATGAGAACCAATGATCCCTATGCGCAAGCCGCTGTCTGGGACACCTATCATGCAGGGAGCAAAGAGTTGAACCCGCAGGGATGGTGGGTGCCTGACCTGTTGCCCTTTCTCACCACGGCTGGGGCGCGCACCGTGCTGGATGTGGGATGTGGCACAGGGGGAGACGCAGTGAGCCTGGCCAAGATCGGCTTGCACGTCACGGCTATGGATTACTCCGAGGTCGCCCTGGCACGCGCACGAGCCAAGGCCAAAGCCTCCGGCGTCGTGGTGGATTGCCGGCAGGGCGATATGGCTCTCCCTTTCCCTTTCGCCGATTGTGACTTCGATGCTGTCATGAGCAATGTGGCGCTGCATATGTTCGACGATCAGACGACGCGGCGGATTATTGGTGAGATGCGTCGTGTGCTGAGACCTTCTGGATTGCTGCTGCTGCATGTCAACTCAACGGAAGATATGCCCTATCGCGAGGAACGGCTTGGGCGTCTTCGCGTCCAAACCTTGGAGCCCAACTTCTACCGTGAGGCCAACGGGCAGACGATGCACTTCTTCAGCGAGCAGTATTGCCGTGATGTCCTGGCGGACTGGACCATGGTGGATCTCACGCATCTGCGGCTGCACGATGAGGCGGGCACGATCATCAAATGTGTCTGGCGGTGTGTTGCGCAGAAGAAAGCCTCCTCCCTCTCACCAGAAGAGAAGACGAATTTCCCAAAGACGGCAATTTATGGCCGGGGCGAACGCGGTGGCCAATTTATGCCGTGAGTGACACTGGGTGCGGAAGATTACGCCCATTATTGACAGTTTCCTCTGTGTGTTAAGTAAGCAATAAAAGGACAGAACAATGGTACAGGCAAGCAATCTCGGATACCCTCGGATCGGGAGCAAGCGCGAACTCAAACACGCGCTCGAACAATTCTGGTCAGGCAAGAGGAGCGAAACTGAGCTGCTGGAGCAAGCGGCGACCCTTCGCAAACAGCACTGGCAGCTCCAACAGCACCTCGGCCTCGCCCATATTCCTTCTAACGACTTTTCCCTCTACGACCATGTCCTCGATACCATCGCGATGGTTGGTGCCGTCCCCAAACGCTACTCCTGGAACGGATCGCACGTTGATCTGCGTACCTATTTCGTCATGGCCCGCGGCGTCCTCCATGACCAGGAGCAAGCCAGCGCCATTCCGGCCATGGAGATGACCAAGTGGTTCGACACCAATTACCACTATATCGTGCCTGAATTTGAAGCTGAGCAGCAGTTCTCCCTTGCCTCCACCAAGCCGGTTGACGAGTTCCTGGAGGCGCAAGCGCTTGGCATCCATACACGCCCCGTCCTGCTCGGTCCCGTCTCCTTCCTGCTACTCGGCAAAATGCACTCGCACGAGGTGAAGCCCCTCTCGCTGCTCGAGCGGTTGCTACCCGTGTATGAAGACGTCTTGCTTGCTCTAGCGCGTGCCGGTGCTGACTGGCTCCAGATCGATGAACCATGGCTGGTCCTAGACCTGGATAGAGACACTCTGGAAGCCTACCAGGCAACGTACGAGCGGCTGGCGATGTACCAGGCAGCTCACGCACCCTCGCAGCGCATCCTGCTCGCCACCTATTTTGGAGACCTGCGCGAGAATCTGTCGACCGTCCTGCGCCTGCCGGTCTCCGCACTCCATCTGGACCTGGTTCGTGCGCCCGCACAACTGGAGCAGGTGCTTCCCCGGGTACCAGCATCGCTCTCGCTTTCGCTTGGCGTGGTAGACGGTCGCAATGTCTGGCGGACGGAATTCGACCGTGCCCTTACCCTGGTCGACCGTGGGGTCCAGGCGCTCGGGACCGAGCGCATCCTGATTGGTCCCTCCTGCTCGCTCATGCACGTTCCCATCGACGTGATGCAAGAAACGCACCTCGACGACGACATGCGTTCCTGGCTGGCCTTTGCCCAGCAAAAGATCGAAGAAATTAGCCTGCTTACCCGTGCGCTTAACGAAGGGACTGCCTCTATCGAACCCGCACTTCGGGTCAATCGCCAGACCTTCGCCAGCCGACACCGTTCACCTCGTATTCACAGCGAGGAGGTGGCCCATCGCGAGCATGTGGTCAACGAGCAGATGGCACAGCGCCCGCATGCTCATCATGAGCGCAAACAGCAACAACAAGCGGTCCTCAACCTTCCGCCGCTGCCAACGACGACGCTGGGTTCCTACCCGCAAACAGCGGAGATCCGTGCGGCTCGTGCTGCCTATAAGAGCGGCAAGATGGATCGTGAGCGCTATGAAGCGTTCCTCAAGCAGGAGATCGAGCACGTAATCCGCTTCCAGGAAGAGGTCGGACTGGATGTGCTGGTGCATGGCGAGTTCGAGCGCAGTGATATGGTCGAATATTTCAGTGAGCAGCTCACCGGGATGCTGTTCACCCAGCAGGGCTGGGTGCAGAGCTACGGATCGCTCTGTGTCCGTCCGCCCATCATCTATGGCGACGTGGCACGTCCTCATCCCATGACGGTGCAGTGGGCGCAGTTTGCTCAATCGCTCACGGCGCGCCCCGTGAAGGGCATGCTCACGGGGCCGGTGACCATCATGCAATGGTCCTTTGTGCGTGATGATCAACCACGCTCGGACACGTGTCGGCAGATCGCTCTGGCCATACGCGACGAAGTGCAGGATCTGGAAGCGGCTGGCATGCGCGTGATTCAGATCGACGAGCCAGCCCTGCGTGAGGGGCTGCCCTTGCGGCATGCGGACTGGCAGAACTATCTCGACTGGGCCGTGCTCTGTTTCCGTCTCGCCACGAGCTCCGTGCAGGACACCACACAGATCCACACGCACTTGTGCTACTCGAAGTTTGACGATATCATAGAGGACATTGCCGGCATGGACGCCGACGTGGCTTTGATCGAAGCCTCGCGTTCTCAATTTGAGTTGTTGGAGGCCCTCGTTACCTATCGCTACCCAAACGACATCGGCCTTGGCATCTATGATGTCCACTCGCCGCGCGTGCCGAGCACGCAGGAAGTGGTCGGAGAACTGCAGCGTATCCTCCGGGTTCTCCCTTCCGAGCGGATATGGGTCAACCCTGACTGTGGACTGAAAACACGACGTTGGGAGGAAATACGCCCTGCGCTTGCCCATGTAGTCGAGGCAGCGCACCTCGTCCGCTCCTCGCTGGTCACAAATGCTCTACTTTAGCATGGGAGAAGTGAACCATATGCCAACATATCACCCCTTCTTAGAACGCTTACGGCAGGGTCCCATCTTAGGTGATGGTGGGATGGGCACTGAGCTCTATGCACGCGGCATATCCTACGAGCGGTGCTTCGAGCAACTGAATCTCACGGAGCCGGAAGTGGTCAAGACGATTCACCTTGAGTATGCGGCTGCCGGCGCTGAGATCATCGAAACCAATACCTTTGGAGCGAACCGCTATCGACTGGCTGAACACGGGTTAGAACGCAATGTGCGTGCGCTGAACCGAGCGGGAGTGAAGATTGCCCGTGAAGCGCGTGAACTCGGCGAGCGATCCATCTACCTCGCGGGAAGTATGGGTCCGCTTGGCTCCCCGCTTGGCCCATTGGGTGGCATTGGAGCCTCGGACGCTCGTGATACATTTCGTGAACAGGCGGAAGCTCTTCTGGAGGCGGGCGTCGATGTGTTGATACTAGAGACGATCTCGGACCTGGCGGAAATGCGCGAGGCGCTCTCCGGGGTGCGCAGCATCTGCACTGCCCCGATCATCGCGTGCATGACCTTCGGTGAAGATGGGACCGTGATGGGTGGCGAGGAACCTGCCACTGTGGCCAGGGTGATGCGCGAACTGGGAGCTGATGTCGTTGGCGTCAACTGCGCGCTTGGCCCTGCCAGCACCCTGGAGGTCATTGAAGACATGCGTCAAGGGCTCACGGATGCTGACCTGTTGGCAGCTCAACCAAATGCTGGTCTGCCCAAACGCGTCGGAAGTCGATTTATCTATATGTCTACCCCCGAGTATTTCGCTGCCTATACCCAGCGGTTTCTTCACGCTGGGGTATGCCTGCTCGGGGGGTGCTGCGGGACCACTCCGCGGCATATCGCAGCGATGAGCAAGGCGCTCAGGGAGTTCGCTCCTCACCTGAATACACAGACGACAGCTGCTCACACCTCGCAAACACGGGAGGTTGTGCTTGAGACGGAGCCTGAAATCGCCGAGCGGAGTGCTGCACCACGGCGTTCCACCAAGGTAGCGCACTTGTTGGCTGAAGGACACTTTGTCGTGAGTGCGGAGATGTTGCCACCAAGAAGTGTAAAATTCACCCAATTTTTGCACAACGCTGAATATTTGCGTGAGCGTGGCGTTGACGTCATTAACATCACCGATAATGCGATGGCTCGTGTGCGCATGAACAATATTGGAGCTGCTCGCCTGATTCAACAGCATGTCGGAGTGGAAACCATTGTGCATTTCACGCCACGTGATCGCAATCTCATGGCCGTCCAAAGTGACTTGATTGGTGCCCATGCCACCGGTATTCGCACTATTTTAGCGGTGACTGGAGACCCACCGACTCAGGGTGATTTCCCCAGTGCGACGGGTATCTGGGATGTGGATAGTATTGGACTCATTGCTATTCTCAACAACCTCAATCGCGGTCTTGATGGCATGGGGCGCAAGCTTGGCACGCCCAGTTCCTTCTACATCGGCTGTGCCGCCACTCCCTCGGCTCCCGACGTTGATCTCGACCTTGAGCGCCTGCATCGCAAGATTGAGGCCGGTGCTCAGTTTATCATGACGCAGCCGGTGTATGATGCAGCCAGCTTCCTGTACTACCTTGACCAGTACACGAGGCGCTATGGACCGGTACCCATTCCGATTCTGGTGGGGTTACAACCACTGCATTCCGCTCAACAGGCGGAGAAATTTCATCACGAAGTCCCAGGGATCGTGATACCAGAAGAGGTGCGGGCTCGTCTGCGCCGGGCGGGTGAAGCTGCAACCCTCGTGGGAGTAGAAATAATCCAGGAAGTGTTTGATGCTCTTTACTCCTCTGTGCAGGGAGCCTATATCATGACGCTGGGCCGCTACGACCTCGTCGGCGAACTGCTGCCCCATATTCGTCTGCGTGCGCAAGCAAAGAAGTTGAGAGGACGTGCTTGACATGAGTGAAGAGGCGGGAAGGAGTACAGCATATATGGAAGCCAGTCTACGCCAGTTGCTGACCGAACTCGCAGAGGCAGGGCGACACCACGATGCCCAGGAACCAGACCACAGCAGGAAGATGCTGAACCTGGAGCCAGCAACCGCCCGCCTGCTCAGCAGCCGACGCACACGGCTGCTGGAAATTGGTACCTCGAATGGGTATAGTACCATCTGGTTGGCCTGGGCCACACGCCCGGTTGGCGGTCATGTGACCAGTATCGAGCGCGAGGCACACAAACTGGCACTCGCCGATGCCAATCTGCGTCAAGCTGGTTTGCGCGAGGTGGTTGATCTCATCCATGGGGATGCGACCCAGGTTGTCGCCACGCTTGCCGGCCCGTTTGACTGCGTGTTCTTCGATGCCGACCGCAAGAGTGCGCCATCCCAACTCGCGCTCCTCTTGACCAAATTGACCGCCGAAGTGTTCCTGCTTGCCGATAACGCCCTGTCGCATCCCCAGGAAATCGCAGCGTACCTGGCTGCGGTACAGGCGCTACCGCAGTTCGAGCATCTCATCATCCCGATCGGGAAAGGGTTGAGTATGGCCTACCGGCAAACAGACAACGCAGCTCTCCTAGAAGGAGTGTAGGTATGAGTTCAATTTTTTCGAACTCCCCTTTGTGGAGTGGAGACCACTGCTACATCACAGCTCACGCGGATTTCCTGCATCATCAGATCGACCCGGCACAGCTGAATGTTAGGAACGACCTGTCTGATGACGTGCAGTTCCAGTCTCTTTCGGCGCCTGCTTGAACTCGTTCCGCCAGTAGATGATGGTAGTCTCTGGCCCTATAGCACCACGCCCTTACGCGTCTGTCAAACGCCGACGGGCAAGCGATTTGCCGTGCATTTTCCTGCCTTTGGAGGTCCGCGTATTGCCAATTCGCTGGAACAACTGGCGGCGTGCGGCATTCGCTCGGTGTTTGGCCTTGGGTTAGGGGGAACTCCTCAAGACCATGTGCAGATCGGCGATATCCTCGTCATCGAAGGATCCGTGCGTGGAGATGGCGTCTCCCGCTACTATGCGCCGCTGGAATACCCGGCCATCGCCGATCTGTCCTTAACCGCACAGGTGCGAGCACAGTTGGAACGGCACGGAGAACGTTATCTCTCAGGACTCTCGTTTGGGACCGATGCCCTCTACCGGGAAGACGAACAGTTGATGAGTCTGCTACGTGCCCTGGGCGTGCTCTCGGTGGACCTGGAATCCTCGGCGTTGTTGACCGTTGGGCGACGCCTGGGAGTTGCCTGCTGCTGGGTGGGTGTGGTGTCTGATCGGCTTGCCACCTCCACGCATGAGGGCACTATTCATCCCGATCAGGTGATGAGTACGTTGCTGCGCCTGGCACACTATCTCATCGAGATCATTACAGAAGGAGAAACGTGATGAAATACAGTACAGAGAGAATCCCCACGACCCACACAGGAAGTCTCCCCAGGCCCGCAGAGTACAAGAGCTCCTGTATGCGCAGGAGCGAGGCGAGCCGTTTGATCAAGCCATCTTTGAAGAGAAGGTGCGCTCAGCAGTCCGGGCAACAGTTCGTCAGCAGGTTGCGGTGGGTTTGATGTCATCAACGATGGCGAAATGAGCAAAATCAGCTATGCGACCTACGTCAAACACCTGTACTGGCTACTTAGGATATCCGTTCGAATAAATGCGTCGCCGATGACGCTATGAGATCCTTTACCGCTCCATCTATACATCGGGCAGATGGCGATACAGTTGCTGTTTACTGTTCTGTTTTAGAACGGATATCCTAAGTAGCCAGCACACTGGTAGCATGACCACTTGAACCCCCTCTCCAAGCGAGGTGAGCGAAGATGAGTGGGCCTTCGTCGCTGCGTATCTGACCTCGTCGCCCATTGATGTGGACCAACGACACCATGAAAAGATGTGTTATGATCTACCTATGCTCGTACATTACCCCACAAAAGAGGATATTACATGAACGAAGCACAGGCCAGCGAGGCCAGTCGCTTACTGCTGGCGCTTGCCCGGCGCAATGCCCGGGTCTACGCTGCTCACCCTGATGCCAGGGCCATCATTGTGACCGGTTCGGCTGCTGAGGGCGTGAGTGACTTTTACTCCGACCTCGATATGATTCTTTACTATGACAGGCTGCCCTCCGAGGATGAGTTGCTGGCTGCCTGCCAGCAGAATGAGGGGAAAGGTCGCCACCTGTTAGGGCGGGCTGGTGACGAGGAGGTGATGGACGCGTATGCTGTGAATGGGGTTGAGTGCCAGTGCGCTCACACCACCATCGCCGCCTGGGAACGGGATATGGCGACGGTGCTGGAACAACTGGATGTGACGACCCCGCTCCAGAAAGCCCTTTCGGGCATGCTCCACGCCATACCCCTGCACGGGGAGCCGCTGGTTCGCCAGTGGCAGGCCAGGCTCGCCGATTACCCGGAGGCGCTGGCGCGGACAATGGTTGAGCATTACCTGGCAGTATTCCCAGTGTGGGGGCTGCAGGATTACATCGCTTCCCGTGACGCGACGATCTGGGTACACGAGGTGCTGGTTGAGACGGCGCATCACCTCCTCGGCGTGCTGGCCGGCCTCAATCGCCAGTACTACCCCTCCTTCCAGTTCAAGCGGCTGCATCACTTCGTCGCCCGGCTCAACATCACGCCCCCGCATTTTGCCGACCGCCTTGAAGCCCTCTTCCGCGCCGATATAGCATCGGCAGCAGCTCATGTCGAGGAACTGGTCCGCGAGATGGTGAGGCTGGTGGATGAGCATATGCCGCAGGTGGATACGAGCCACTTGCGCGCGCAACTCGACTGGCGGCACCAGGCGTGGAGAAGGTGATAACTATTCAATTTGCCAATTCGCCACCAGCTACCTCTTTCGTTCGCCTTGATACGGTGGCGATTTGCGCATCTGACTTCACACGTAAAGATAATACTAGGACCGCATTGTTTGCTGGCACAGTTTCTCCTCCAAGGCTGCGAGGTACTCCATAGCATACCGACTCATGACCTGGGGTACGAATAGTTGCACTTCTTGTTTGCCGAAAAACACCCTCTGAAAGAGATAGTCCCCCTTGCTCTCCTCAGCGCCATTTTCTACACTGATCTGTGACAGGCACGCGATCCAGCGAGGACTGCGTGCGATGACAAGGATTGGTGTAGGAGGAAACCCCGATGCTCATTGTGAACGCCGACCATCTCTGTCTGGCAGGCGTGGCGAGCCTGGAGGAACGATGTACCTACTGCTCCAGGCCATTGGCCGCGTACCCGCTCATCATGGGCGACGAGAGAAGCCAGACCGTGTATCACGTCACCTGTGCGCTTGAACTCGCCACAGACCTCCTGGGCGGATTTGGCAACCTTCTTCAATCCTCCTGCCCCCTATCCCCCGTTGTTTGTTCTCACGGCACCTGATGCCGCATCTGCCATGATGGCACGCGGCGAGCAGGTGCAAACGGAAGGAGTCAGCTATGCAGTCAGCGAACATTCGTCAGATTAAGGCCGCCATTTGGGATCAAGCATTCACTGGCCGAGCGCGGGTGTCCTGCACCATCGGGGCAGTCGTCGCTATCAGGAGAAGAAAGGGCCAGCTCCTGGCCATGATACGCGGCTGGGGTGGGCGCTGGTATCCGGTGAACAGCGTGCGGATTGAGCACGCGGGCCGCCAGCTCCTCTCGTAAAGGAGCAGATCCGATGAAAGATCGACTCCGAGATCTGCTCTCTGAAGTCGGCGAGAGTTTTGATTACCTTCGCAGCGATGTTCGCAACCTCAGCCGCTATATGGCGGAACTCGAAGAGTTGATTGAACTCTACCGCGCGTTCGCCGCGACCGCGACGCTCCCCACGCCTGCTGATCGTGCTGTCCTGCGCAAGCTGTTGAAGAAGACGCTGCGGGTCGTTGGGCCACCACCAGACGTGCCAGGATACCAAGAGAGGGTGGTAATGTGCCTGAAGGGTGGGCACTTTTAGACCTGAAGGATGGGAAATCGACGCGAAGGGTTGGAAGCGCGTGCGTCTGGTCTTGACAGATCACTCGGGCATATAGGGCCAGGATTTTGTCATCGAAACCTTCCAAACGAGTTTGGCCCTTTTTCACCAGTTGCGGTGAGACCGCTGCCTTGCCGGTCGCGGGGCACTTCGATCTCGATGTGGCCCTGCTCGCCTTTCAGCATTCCCCTTAGGGTTCCCCTGGCAAGCATGTTTGGGGTAGCCCAGATGGCTGTCCAATTCTGTTTCCTGCTCACGCGTTCGATCACGGCCTTGGTCAGTTCCTTGAGCAACCCACCTTTGCCCAGGATATCCTGGGAAGTCTCATACTCCTTGAACAATTCATCGATCAGTTCGCGTCGAATAGTCACTCGGGGCTCCTTAGCAGACGCTCTTCTGGACACTGGCTCGTTGCAGAACTGATGATTGTGTTCATACACACGAAAGTCAATAAGACGAGTGAGCCTCTCAAGGCAGTTGAGCGACGGAAATTTGACAGTAGAATTGACAGTTACATCGTTGAATGAGCATGAAGAAAGCTGAACGCACCAGCAAAGACGCCTCTGCGCTGAGGTGCCACGGCTCCTCACCCTCGTCTCACTGCTGGACTCATTCTTGCTAGAGCTGTTCTGAGGGGTGTCCAGGTTTGTAGCCCCAGACCGTGAGGATGTTTCCTGCCACGAAAAAATCAGGTTGGCCTATCTCTTTGAGGGCTTGTCGATACGTCGTCTCATACTCCTCAGCAGCGCATCCTCGTTTCTCGATAAAAGGGCGACTCGCTTGAAACAACAGCTTCAGGTCCTGGTAAAACGTCTCTCCTTGTGGCGTCCCGGCTCGATACACCATGCGATAGGTTTTGGTCTGGACCTGCTGACACCCATATTCAGCGAGCAGTCTGACCAGGTGAGAGGTCAATCCGGTACTTTCTTGTGTGAAGAGGTGACCTGTGCGAAATAGGGCACATTGCAGCATCTCAAAGAGCCGCGTCAGCGCGGGACTCTCGCTGTGTTGCCCAATCTCGCTATCCGTGACCCGAACCACTCCACCAGGGCGGGTGATGCGCAGTAGTTCCCGCAGCAGTTTGGGCCAGTCCCACGTGCGTACAAAGCTGATGCCAAAGCGCAGGTTGACTAGATCAAAGAACGCAGGAGGGAAATCGAGCGTGCCGAGCGCATCCATAACATGAAACTGGACCCGATCAGGAACGAGAGAGGCTTGGGCTTGCGTACGTGCATAGTTGATCATGCGCTGGCTAATATCTATCCCCACCAGCGACATCGCTGGATAGGTCTGGGCGGCTTCCATGATCCAGCCACCAGTCCCACATCCGATATCGAGCACGCTCTGAAAGCTCATCGGGTCGGCTTGCTCTGAGAGGACACCACCCATGTTGGTAGTGATCATATGATCCTGCATCCTCAAACGGGCGAGTTCTTTCTCGTCGCTCCCCTGGACAAAGTACGTACTGGGAGATTTCTGTTTGCGCGGGCCAGGACGGGCTCGCATAGTGTTGCACTCCTTTTGCTTGTTTCTTATCGCTTCCCTTGTCCCTCATGCTTGCCAAGCAACACGGTCTCGTACTCCTCCCGTACTCGAATGCGTTGCTCACTGCCCCGTATTATACAGGCAGGCCTCGTCAATTCTGCTTTGATAACGCTTGAGCCAGCGTCTCAGATCGTAGAGCTTCTGTTGTTGGGAATCCACTTCTTGCCACTGCTGCTCTAACCAGGCACATTGTTCTGCCAACCACTCCCTTTGAGGATCAGGAGCTTTTTGCCTTGTCTGGATCCAGGCTTGCCTGTCCTCTAACCAAGCTTTCCTCTGGTCGAGCCATTCCTGCCTCTGATCCAGCCAGAGCTGGCGTTGGGCAATGCGTTTCTGTTCCTGCTGTCGAAGCTGTTCTTGTTGGGCCTGGGAGAGATGCTGCATGAGGCGTGTTGGACCTTTGGGAGGGGTAGGGGTGAGGCGATCTATGACCTCGAAGAATCCTTGCATCCACAGGGGGCTATGAGAGAGAAAGACAACTGTTGGAAAGCGCTCCTGGAGGTGACCAATGTCGTCGCTGGTATTGAAGAGGACAATGATCGGGAGCTGTGTGAGGACTATCAGATGCTCCAGAGCGATGGCTGTTTCGGGATCTGTGAGGGCTGCGGCGCTTGTGCATCCAAGTATCAGAAGGTCATAGCCAGACGATGAAGTTACCTGGAGATCTTCAATGATTGTCTTGACATAAAGGTTCAAGGAGTACCCTTCATGCATATCCGGCAAACAGTGATGCCCTGCGAGGGTGAGCATGGCCTGTACTATCGTGAGTCTAGTAGGATGCTCAATGTGTAAGCCAACACGCAAGCTCATCTGCAATTCCATACGAACGCTCCATGTTCTTTCCTCAGAGTGAAACATTTCTCGACAAGGATATCTTCATGTCATACGTTTTCAATGTATTCATACACCGATCTGCGCCAGGATGTGTTTCATGCGAATCAGACCCAGGCGCAGGCGTCCCTTCACTGTGCCAAGAGGAAGCTAGCAGCCAGCAGCAATCTCTGCGTGTGTCCACCCTTGAAAATAGGTCAGTTCAATTACCTGGCGCTGCTCTGCTGGCAACATCTCCATCGCCTCACGCACTTGCGCGGCCTGGACGGATCGCCACACCTCGTCCCACGCATCTGGGGAAGGAGCATTGCTGGCCGTTTTCACTTCACCTAACGTAAAGACTACATAACTGCGTCTGCTGCGAACATAATCAATGGCCCGGTGATGAGTGATCGCTGCAAGCCAGGTATAGACTGCTCCCCATTGGGGAGAGTAAGAGGAAGCACGTTGCCACACCGCCAGGAAAGTTTCCTGCAGAAGATCTTCGGCCATCTGGTGATCGGCAACGATACGATAGGCGAAAGCATACAGGAGAGAGCTATAGCGCTGGTAGAGGATCGCCATAGCCC
>WNFC01001898.1_pt1 | contig 22258 bp, 20 predicted proteins | sample 5400541 | NCBI WGS metagenome assembly WNFC01 (sample SAMN13153342, study PRJNA577476) | soil metagenome | isolation source: 120 cm saprolite under Douglas fir tree site 2 hole 2 replicate 1 | place: USA:California | collected 2015-04-18
GTGTCCGGTCCGCGGTCGGGTTGGACATCGGCCGCGCGGTGGGCTCGGCGGTCATCACGGTGTTCTTCTTCCGGTTGCTGCCGCCCGTCCCGTTCTATCTGGGGATTCCGCTCTGCCTCGTGACGTTCGCGCTCCTCGCGGCGGCGGTCGGCCTGGTCCGACGCGGCGATCTGCTCCTGCTGCAGGCGGCGCTGCGCCAGCGAAGGCCTGGCTCGGTGCCGCCCGCGGTCGAGGGCGCCGCGGACCGTTCTCCTGCCGCCTAGCCGCCGGATGGCTCCCGACCGCCTCAGCGTCCTCTACGTCTCGCACATGCCCCCCAGCCCGCCGCGCTTCGGGGCGCAAGCGCGCATGCACGGGCTGATGACGAGCCTCGCGCGCCGTCATGACATCACCGCCGTCTCGCTCGTCGACGAGGATTTCGACCTCGAGGAGTGCGGCCGCGCCATGCGCGAGTATTGCCGCCAGGTCATCCTCATCTCCAATCCCAACGGGCGCAGCGGGTTCGCCAAGCGGCTGTTGCAGCTCCGCTCGATGGCCTCGCTCCGGAGCTTCGAGCACCACCGGTACTCGGTGCCCGCGCTGCAACAGGCCCTCGACGGTGTGCTGCAGCGAGAGCGCCTCGACGTGGTGAACCTGGAGTTCCCGTATTTGGCGCATTTCAGGTTCCAGCAGTCGCCGCCGGGCACTCCCAGACCCCCGCTGGTGATCGACACCCACGAGATCGCGTACGACATCGTCCGCCAGTTCGCCCGCCGGGGCGGGAGCCTGGCCCGCAAGCTCTACGCCGGGCTCGACTGGCGCAAGCTCCGCAGGGAGGAGCTGGCCGCCTTCCGGGCGGCCGAGGGCATCTGCACTTGCAGCGCCGCCGACCAGCAGCGGCTGCTCGCGGAGGTGCCGTCGGCGCGCACCGTGGTGATTCCCAACGCTGCGGACGTGGAGCACTATCAGCCGAGAGCGTCCGATCCGCCGCGCGACGGCCGCACCGTCGTCTTCTTCGGCCTGATGTCGACCTTTCCCAACATCGATGGTGCGCTCTTCTTCCTGCGCGAGATCTGGCCGCGCATCGCCGCCGAGCGGCCGCAAGCCCGCTGCAAGATCATCGGCGCCCGGCCGCCGCCGTCAGTGCTCGAGTTGGCGGGCCCGCGGGTCGAGATCACCGGGCTGGTGGATGATCTGCGGCCGCACCTGGCGGCCGCCGCGGTGCTGGTCGTGCCGCTGCGCATCGGCGGTGGGACGCGTCTCAAGATCGTGGAGGGCATGGCGATGGGCAAGGCCATCGTCTCCACGGCGCTGGGGGCCGAGGGCATCGACGCCGTGCCTGGGCGGGACATCCTCATCGCCGACGACGCGGAGCGCTTCGCTGCCTCGGTGATTCGCCTGCTCGACGATCCCGACCTGGCAGCGCGGCTCGGGCGCTCGGCCCGGCAGGTGGCAGTGGAACGCTACGCGTGGAGCGCGGCGGCCGCCACGCTGGAGAACTTCTACCGGGAAATCCTCGCCGGCCGGCGCGACCTCCTTCCCGTGGCATGAGCCGCGCGGCGGGCGGTCACATCAGACGGAGGCCACCGGCCCGCACCCGATCTCCGTTGCGCGTGTGCTACGAGGAGCGAATGGATCTGAGGCGTTTTGCAGGGATGGCGCTGGTGGTCGCGGCCGGGCTCTCGGTCAACGGCTGCAAGAGCTGCAGCAAAACCGCCGCGATGGAACCGATCGAAGTCGCGGTCTCGCCGAAGAACGCCTCGACCATGCCCCGGGGCACGCTGACGTTCAGCGCGACGGTCACCGGCGCCGCCGGCGGGCGGTCGGCCGCGGTGACCACCACGTTCACGCTCATCCCGCCCGAGCGCCTCACCATCTGGAATCCCGGCATCCCTGGCGGCATCCCCGTCCGCAGCACCGTCTGCGTCAATCTCGACGCCTCGACCTGGGGCGGCGGCACGCAGGACGCGACCGCGGGGATCCAGTCCGCGCTCGACGCCTGTCCAGTCGGGCAGGTGGTGCAACTCTCCTCCGGAGACTTCAAGATCATGAGCACGCTCCAGCTCCGCAAGGGCATCGTCCTGCGAGGCCAGGGACCCACGCAGACGAGGCTCAAGATGCCCGTCGGAACCAGCGCCAACCTCATCACGGTAGGCACGCAGTGGTTCAAGTCCACCCAATCCACCAACCTCTCCTTCGACGCGGCGAAGGGGAGCCGGGTTGCTGTCCTGAGCAGCAACCCTGGTCTGAGGGTCGGTGAAATCGTGCTCATCGATCAGGTCACCAATCCCGACCTCAGCGAATGGAGCCCGAAGTCCCCTCCCGGCCACGCGTCTCGAGGCTGGTTCACCCGTCCGGACCGGCCCGTGGGTCAGGTGATGGAGATCCAGTCGATCAGCGACAGCACGATCACGTTCACCACGCCGTTCCACATCGATTTCGAAACGGCATACGCGTCCCAACTGTCGCGGTTCTCGAACATGGAAGACGGTCCGGTGATCCCCGCGGTCATGTACGCAGGGGTCGAGGACCTCTACGTTTACGGGGGCAGCGGCGGCCAGGGCAACATCACGCTGGCGAATGCCGCATATAGCTGGATCAGAAACGTCGAATCGGACTTTCAGGAGGGCGCCAGCATCGCCATCGCCGGTTCGTTCCGATGCGTCGTCCGCGACTCCTACGTCCACAGCACGCAAAACCCGACGCCGGGCGGCGGCGGTTACGGGTTCTCGTTTTCCTACTACTCGTCCGACAACCTCCTGGAGAACAACATCTCCTGGAACATGAACAAGGTGATGGTGATGCGGGCCTCGGGAGGCGGAAACGTGATCGGCTACAACTACATGGAGGACGGTTGGATCAGCTACGCCCCCGCCTTCGTCGAGGTGGGCCTCAACGCCTCGCACATGACCACGCCGCACTATGAGTTGTTCGAAGGGAATGAATCGTTCAACTTCGACGGCGACAACACCTGGGGGAACGCCATCTACATCACCGTCTTCCGCAACCACCTGACCGGCAAGCGCCGCTCGACGCCCCCCTTGAAGCTCACCGATCGGGGGAACACGCGGGCCATCGGGCTGATGCGCGGACACAAGTGGTACTCGATGGTCGGCAACGTGCTGGGGACGGCCGGCCAGAATCCCGCCCCGAGCCGTGGCTACGTCTACGAGAATTTCTGGCCGTGGAACAACGACCGGGTCGCCATGTGGCGCCTGGGCTACAACAACGACGACTGGAACGCAAAAGCGGACCCGAACGTGTCGAGCACTCTCGTCCGCGAGGGAAACTTCGACTACGCCACCAACCAGGTGCACTGGTCGGGTGCGGCGCGCCAGTTGCCCGCCTCGCTGTACCTGTCGAGCAAGCCGGCCTTCTTCGGCAATGACCCGTGGCCTTGGGTGGACGCCACCGGCGCCACCAAGCTCTACACACTTCCGGCGCGCGCGCGCTTCGACAAGCTGCACCCTTAGGGTTGCGCAGCGGGCGCGAGGTCTGCTCAGTCGACGACCAGCACCGCTCCGACGAGCCGCTCCGGTCCCACTATCTCGATGACCCTCCGGGCCTGGGGGATCAGGGTCACGCCCTTCTCCAGCAGCATCAGCGCCGCGTCGGAGGCTCTCAGCAAGCCGATGGCGATGGGATTCGCGATCGGGGAGTCGAGGGCGATGATGAACCGCGGGTCGGAGAGGCGGGGGACGTCCCCTTGGGGCTTGAGCATCTGCGCGATGGCGGCGGACCGCTTCACGTCGAGCTGCATGCCCTCGATGACCTCGACGGGGTGCTGCCGGTGCTGGGTCCCGAACTCGGCGAGGCTGCGGGTGAGGCGTAGCGTGTTCGGCGTCCGATGTGGCGAGACCACGGCCAGGCAGGACCATGGGCGCGCGAGGAGCTTGTACCAGAGCTCCTCGACGGCGTACCCCGGCGACACCCGTCCTTGCCCCTGCGCGGGCAGGAGTTTTTGCCTCGAGATGCCGACCTTGGGGAGTCCCACTGTATTCTCGAGCGTCTCTTCGATGGTCACGATATCTGCTAACACAGAAGCGTCGGCGCAGGAACACCTCGGTGGACATCCGACCGGACCTCGGGACTGCTGACCTGGCAGGTTGCGTTCATTTCGATCGGACCTCTCCGATCAGCGGCAGCTTGAGGGTGCGCTCGACCTGCCAGTTCTCGAGCAGCTTGCGCGAGTGTATATCGAGCAGAGTGGCGCTCAGCACCGCCAGCGCGAAACCCGCGATCAGGCTCGCGCCCAGCACCAGCGGCGGCTTCGGCTTGATGGGCCCGCGCGGCCTCTGGGCCGGCAGGATGACCGTGTAGCGATACTTGAAAGCCGCCCGGGCGGATTCGAGCTCGAGGCGTGCAGCCTCGATGCGGTCGAGAAACGAATTATAGGTGGAGAGAGCGAAGTTCACCTGTTCCTTCGCGTAGCCAATCTGCGAGTCCTCGTCCTCGCGCGGATCGACGTCTGCCTGTATTGCAATCGGCGTCAGCCGTCCCACCTCCTGCGCGGTCTGGTCGACAACGCCCCGCTTCTTCAGCTCGGCCTCCAGCGGGGCCAGTTCGCGCCTGAGCGCGGTGACCTGCGGCGAGTCCTGGCGCAGGACGTACAGGCTCTGCTGGGTGTCGAGCACAGCGGGGTGGTTTTCCGAGAAGTTGGCCCGCTGCTCCAGTAGCCGGGTCTGCAACTCGACGACCCGGCGGCGCCGGAACTCCTCCAGGTCGGCGATGGCGCTGCGCTTGCTCTGGACAGCGACGACAAGCCGCGAGGTCTCCTGGTCGAGGCTTGACGTGACGCGGGCCTCGGCCAACCTGTTCACGCGCCTGCCGCCCAGGCGTGCTGCCCGCGCATCGCGCAGGGCCTGCAGCTGCTGGAGCGCGGCCGTGACCGCCTGGTGCGCCTGCTCCGCCCGCCCCTCGAGGATGGTGATGGCTTCAGCGATGCTCGATACGTCCGCGGCGTGGCGCGCCTCGAGAAAGTTCTGCAAGGCCGTCTCCACCAGGCGGTAGGCGAGCTGCGCATCCGGGAATTCGATCCCGATGGTCACCGTGCCATCGCCGGTCTGCACCCAGAGCTTGTCCCGCAGGTAGTAGACGAAATTGTCGATCTGTTCCTCCTGCGTGGGCGGCCTGAAGAGGACGCTCCAGATCCACGCCTTCAGCCGCGCCGCCGGCGCGCGGTGGAGCGCGATGGTCTTGACCATCTCGGTCTGTTGGATCAGCGCGACCAGGTTGTCGTAGCGGTGGACCGTCTCCGCTGCCAGGCGCGTGGGCGAGTCCGCGTCGACGGGCAGGGCGCGGCCGGGGTTGCTCAGCGCCGAGATGACCTGGTTGCGCTGCGCCTGCAACGTGGTCCGGACCTGGTAGGTCTTGGGCAGCGACACCATCAGGCCCAACGAGAAGGCGACGATGCCGATCCAGACGAGCAGGAAGACCCGCTTGTGTCTCCCGATCGAGTGGAAGACGAACATCAGATAGGAGCCGATCAGCGCCCAGTCGAACAACTCGGCCGACTCGCTCGCTCCATGGCCGGCCGGGTCTGGCCGGTGAAGCGCGTAACCCGCCGGCGCGAGTTGCTGCTGGGTCACGGGCGGTTTTTGCATATTCTGCATCGCGTCGTCCTCCGGGTAGAACGAGCCCGGTCGGCCCACTGCAGCCCCACCAGCCCCGGAACTGCCAGCCCGTGAAGGGTAACTGGTTCGTCCGGGCGGCGTCCATCCTCTTCGACCGTCGTCTCGACGCCGAGCGTGCGCACGCAGCGCTGCGTGCGCACGAGGCCCACGATCGAAGGCGTATCCTGCCCAGAAAGCGGCGAGAAATCGGTCAGGCCCCAGTCGAGCGAGGTCCGCGAGGTAAGCCGCGTGGCGGTGCCACCCGCAGGACTGGTATCTTGCCTGCGTGCTCAAGCTGCTGCTGATGTCCGTGCTGTTCGCGACCTTCATCCTGCCCGCTGTCGCCGCCTCGGGCAAGAGACCGTTCAGCTCGCTGCGCTCCATGCTGATCTCCATCCTGCTTGCTGAGCTGGCCTACGCTTTCTTCCTCCGCTTCCTCTACAGCCGCTTCGTGTGAAGCCAGGGCAGCCAGCGCCAGCCCCGCCGCAGCTGCCCGAGTCGATGGGCGACGGCCTGCGATCGCCCTTGCCCTGGCTGCTCTTCGTCATCCTGCTCGGCTTGGCGACGGTGGTGGCCATCCGGCTGGGCAACGGCAGTGCGGCGATCGCGCTCGGGCCTTGCCTGGCAGCGCTCCTGGTCTGGGCGATCTGGGTGCTCCCGCTGCGCGGGCCGATGCTCACGCTGCTAGTGCTCTCGTGGACCCTGGAGATCTCCGGCGACGCCTTCGCCAACAACGTCGTGGAGACGCCTTTGCGGCTGGTCGGGTCGCTGCTCTTTGCCAAGCTCAACCTGACCGTTCCCGTGGACGCTTTGGTGTTCAGCGGATTCGACGTCCTGCTCCTGCTCTTTGCCGTGGTCGTCGTCTACCGGCACACCACGCATTCCCGGATCGACCGGGTCGGCTGGGTCGAGGCGGCGCGCCCCATCCGGCAGTTCGCGGTGCTCGCGCTGGTGGCGCTCGCCTGGATGGTGTTCTTCGGCCTCTCGCGCGGGGGCAGCTCCCGCTTCGCGCTCTGGCAAGTGACGAGGCACCTCTACTTGCCGCTCGTGTATGTATTGATGGCTGAGGCGCTGCGTGGCACCGTCGACGCCATGGCGGTGGGACGGATCCTGCTGGGCGTGGGGGTCTTCCGCTCGGCGGAGGCACTGATCCTGCGGCAGATCTTCCCCTCGACGGAGACCTTCCCCCACGCGACGACCCACCACGATTCCGTGCTGTTCGCCACCTGCAGCGCGATCCTCCTGGCGATGCTCCTCGAGCGGCCGACCAGGCGGACGCTGAAAATCTCCGCGCTGCTCCTGCCCATCTATCTGGCGGCAATGATCGCCAACAACCGCCGCCTGGTCTGGACCGAGTTGGGGATGGTGGCAGCCTTCTTCTTCCTCATCACGTCGTGGGGACGCGTCAAGCGCTTCATCGTCCGCGCCCTGGTGATCTCGCTAGTCCCGCTCCTGATCTACGCGGCGGCGGGGTGGAGCTCACAGTCGCGCATCTTCGGCCCCGTACGGACGTTCCGCTCGATGTTCGACTCCAGCGTGGACGCGTCCACCCGCTGGCGTGACTTCGAGAACTACGACCTCGTCTTCACCTTCTCGCAGAACGTTCTCTTCGGCTCTGGCTTCGGCCATCCCTTCATCGAGGCGGTCAAGCTGCCCGACGTCACCGTGACCTATGAGCTCGAGCCCTACGTGCCGCACAACAGCGTGCTCGGTCTGTGGGCATTCGGTGGCCTGGTCGGATTCGCGCTGCTCTGGGCAATCTTTCCGGTCGGCATGTTCTTCACCGTCCGAGCCTACCGGTGGTCGCGCACGCCGGCCGAGCGGATCACGGCGCTGGGGGCTGCCGCCGTCCAGATCTGTTACATGACGCAGGGTTACGGCGACCTCGGCTTCGGTACCTGGGGCCCTGTCTTCACCGTGGCGGCCGCTTACGCGCTGGTGGGGAAGATCTGCGTCGCCAACGGCGCGTGGCCGGCTGCGCGTCGCGCGGTCGGCTCGGCGCAACCCGGTAATTCGGAGCGACTCGAAGAGGCCAGACTGAACTCATCGTCCCATCCTTAACACGACCGCCCCCAGGATCGCGTGCGGGCAATGCCGTCAGCTATTCTCAGCGACCAAAGATGACAGGAGTCAAAGCAGCGGCAATGGCGAGTCCGCTCGTCTCCATCGTCATCAACAACTTCAACTACGCGCGCTATCTGTCGCAGAGCATCGACAGCGCGCTGTCGCAGACGCACCCGTTTACCGAGGTGGTGGTGGTCGACGACGCCTCGGCGGACGAGTCGCGCTCGGTGATCCGCCGCTACGGCGAGCGGATCATCCCCATCCTCCTCGACCAGAACGGCGGCCAGGGGGCGGCGATGAACGCGGGCTTCCGCGCCAGCCGCGGGGAGATCGTCATCTTCCTCGACTCGGACGATTACCTCTATCCCCGGGCGGCCGAGCAGGTGCTCTCGGCCTGGACCCCGGGGATCTCCAAGGTGCAGTATCGGCTCCATCTGGTGGATCGGAAGGGAGGGGAGATCGATTTCTTTCCCGCGCCCGAGATCCGATTCGACAGCGGCGACGTGGTTCCCCTGCTTCTCGCCGCGGGCCGCTACGAGACCACGGTGACGAGCGGCAACGCCTTCTCGCGCGACGCGCTGGAGAAAATCCTCCCCATCCCGCAGGACGAGTTCCGCCTCGCGGCGGACGGCTATCTGGTGACGCTGGTGCCGTTCTTCGGGCCGGTGGTGTCGCTCGAGGAGCCGCTGGGTGCATACCGGCAGCACGGCGAGAACGCATGGGCGCACGGCAGCAACGGTCTGAGCGGGCGGCTGCGCCACGCGCTCTTGCACGACGCGCATCGGTACGGGGCGCTGCGCGAGACGGCGCGCAAGCTCGGGCTGGAGCTGGCCGCTTCGCCGGGCCTGCGCGACCATAGCCATCTGGCGACGCGGATCTCGTCGCTCTGTCTGGAACCGCAGCACCATCCGCACGCGGGCGACTCGCGGCTCGCGCTGGCGCTGCTGGGCGCGCTGTCGAGCCGGCGCGCGAGGCTGCCGTGGAAACGGCGCGCCATCCTGGCCGCCTGGTTCCTGGCCACGGGGATCCTCCCCCGCTCGGCGGCCGCCAAGATCGCGGCCTGGCGCACGGTTCCCGCTTCCCGTCCGCTGGCCGGGGTGTTCAAGGCCGTGCGCCGGATGGCGCGCTAGCGCGTCAGGCTTCGGGCCTCGGGCAATGCCCGAAGAAGTCGTTTTTCCCGAGGCCTGAGGTCCGAGGTCCGAGGCCCAGCGCAAGCGGAGCGCGCGCTAGCCGCAGCCGCTGACGTTTGCGTCTGCGTTTACCTTGGCGGTGGCGTGGCCGTAGGCGACCGGAAGTGAAGGCGGATGCGCTCGACGATGCGCTCGGCCGCGTGACCGTCGCCGTAGGGGTTCTTCGCGCTGGCCATAGCCGCGTAGGCGGCTTCGTCGGTCAAGAGCCGCACCGCGTGTTCCACGATCGCGCTCGCGCGAGGTCCGGTCAGGAGCGTAGTGCCGGCCGCCACGCCTTCAGGCCGTTCGGTCGCGTCGCGCATCACCAGGACCGGCTTGCCCAGGGAGGGCGCCTCTTCCTGGACGCCGCCGGAGTCGGTCAGCACCAACCGGCATTGCGACATCAGCCGCACGAAGCTGCGATAGCCCTGCGGCGGGATGAGGCGCACGTTGGCGAAGCGCCCCAGCAGCCGGTTCACGTGGACGTGCACGTTGGGATTCAGGTGCACGGGGTAGACGAAGCGGTGGTTTTCGAAACGCTGCGCCAGCGCGGCGATGGCCTGGCAGATCTGCTCGAGGCCTTCGCCGAAGTTCTCGCGCCGATGGCCGGTGATGAGCACGAAGGGCGCTCGCTTCCAGTCCCCGCCGAGGCATTGGTCGAGCTCCGCATCGGTTGCGGCGCGCGCGCGGTCATCGCCCTGCTGGATCTCGATCTCCATCCGCAGGGCGTCGATCACGGTGTTCCCCGTCACCGAGATGATCCCGTCGGATACGCCCTCGCGCAGGAGCGCCTCGCGCGCCGAGGCGGTGGGAGCGAAGTGCAGGGACACGAGCTGGGCGGCGAGCCGGCGGTTCACTTCTTCGGGGAAGGGAGCCCAGATGTTGCCGGTGCGCAGGCCGGCCTCGACGTGTCCGATGGGGATTCGCCGGTAGAAGCACGCCAGAGCCGCCACCAGCACGGTGGTCGTGTCCCCCTGCACCAGCGCGAGGTCCGGGGGGGCCCTTTTCAGCCAGCCGTCGATCCCGTCCATGAGGCGGGAGGTGAGCTGGGCGAGCGTCTGATTGGGACGCATGACGTCGAGGTCGGCGTCGACGGTGAAGCCGAACTGATCCGCGACCTGTCGGAACATCTCCTTGTGCTGCCCGGTCGCGACCACGGTGCAACGGAAGTCCGGCGAGTCGCGCAGCGCCGCGACGACTGGGGCGAGCTTGATCGCCTCCGGACGCGTGCCCATGAACACCAGGACGCTTCTGCGCGTGATCACAGGTCAGCGTAGCGCGGCGGCGAAAAGGAAGCGAGGGCGAAGCCGTCCCGTTCCTGTGAAACCATTGCGGAACGGCAGCGTGCTCTTTCCCTTGAACCGGGCCCCGACGGGGGGCTAGCTTGAGCGGCAACTCGCGGGAGGAGGGACCACGTCAATTGAAACACACAACGATCAGCTTCTTCGGAAATTTTGGCACGCAAAACCTGGGCAATGAATACACGCTGCAAGCGATCATCCATAACGTTCATAAATACCTGCCCGACGCGAAGGTGAACTGTATCTGCACGGACCCCGAAGACGTTTCGGCAAGACACGGCGTCTCCGCGTCTCTCATCTCCTATCGCTATGACAAAGGCTATCGATCCAGGGCGCGCCGCGACACCCTCATCATCAGATGGCTCAGACGCTTCCTCATCCGCCTGCCGCTCGAGTTCATCCAGTGGCTCAAAGCATTCAGGACCTTGAAGGGCACCAGCATGTTGGTGATGACCGGAACGGGGATGCTGGGAGATTTCGGCATCGGTCCTTTTGATCTGCACTATGAGATACTCAAATGGTCCGTCCTGGCAAAATTACGCGGGACGAAGCTCCTCTTCGTCAGCGTCGGCGCCGGTCCGATAGCCCATCCGCTGAGCAGGCTGATCGTCAAGCTGGCAATTTCGATGGCGGACTATCGATCCTATCGGGACAGCTTCTCGAAAGAGTACCTGGCCAGCATCGGCTTCGATACCAAGGACGACTTCGTCTATCCGGACCTGGCCTTCAGCTTGAGGCCACCGATTCCTGCCTCCGGGAGTCGAAGACCCCGCGTCATCGGCCTGGGCCTGATGGACTACTACGGCAAAGGTTCGACGGCGGAATACGACGAAACCGCTTACCAGGGTTACCTCGACACGGTGACCACCTTCGTCGCCTGGTTGCTCGATCGCAAGTATACCATCCGCTTGCTCATCGGTGACGTGTCTTATGACCAGCGCGTCACAGGAGATGTGATCAAGCGATTGAAAGAGCGAGGTACGAACTATCGGGAAGGACAGATCATCGACGATCCGGTATCGTCGGTCGAGCAGCTCATCGCGCAGCTGGCGGCGACCGACATCGTCATCGCCACCCGCTTCCACAGTGTCCTCTTGGCCCTGATGCTCAACAAACCGGTGGTCGCGCTTTCCTATCATGAAAAGATCGCCTCGTTGATGGCGGGGGTGGGAATGGCGGAATACTGCCAGAGGATCGATCAGCTGGATGTCGGCCGGCTCATCGAACTATTCAACAAGCTCGAGCAGAATGTCGGGAGCATCAAGCCCCTGATCGAGCAGAAAACAGGCGAGTATGGCAGGGCCCTGGAGCAGCAGTACACGCACATCTTCAATCATCTCTGCGCCGCGTCGGCGCGCATGGAACGGGAGTAAAGCGCGAATGGCCCAAGCGATGCTGAGCAGGATGGCGGGACTGCGGATATTGGGAAAGTCGCCGCTGGGCGCTTACTTGCGCCTGAATGAGTGGATCTGGAAGCGTCTCCCTCCATCCTTGACGGCCCTGCGCCCGATCACGCTCTACGGTCACCTGATGCATTCCCTGGTCCGCCTGCAGGCCGGGCGACAGATGTATCTCGGCACCCTCTTTCTGAGGAACCGGGCGGAGCTGGAGTTGATCCGGCGGCTCAGCGGCAAGGCTGGTCACCCCATGAAGATCGCCGTGCTCGGCTCCAGCAATGGAGCGGAAGTCTATTCCATCTCCTGGGCAGTCCGTTCGGCGCAGCCGGACCTCAAGCTGATCTTGCAGGCGGTGGATATTTCGGCCGAGGTCTTGAAATTCGCCCAAGAGGGCGTCTACGCTCCCGGCGTTTCCGAATTGGTGAACGAACCGGTCCTGGAACGGATGACCGCAAAGGAAATGGAGGAGATGTTCGACAGGGAGGGGGACGACTTCAGGGTCAAGCCGTGGATCGCAAAGGGCATCGACTGGCGCCTTGGCGATGCCGGAGATCCTGGAACGGTCGAAGCTTTGGGGCCTCAGCACATCGTGGTGGCCAACCGGTTCCTCTGCCATATGCGTCCGGCGGAGGCGGAAAGATGCCTTCGTAACATCGCTCGATCGGTCGCTCCGGGTGGATATCTCTTTGTTTCGGGGATCGACCTGGACGTTCGAACCAAGGTCGCAACCGAGCTCGGCTGGAAACCTGTCCCGGATTTGCTGGAACAGATCCACGACGGCGACCAGACCTTGAGGGTGAGCTGGCCTTACAAATACTGGGGCCTGGAGCCCATCGATCGGAGAAGGCGCGATTGGAAGGTGCGTTACGCCTCGGTCTTTCAGCTAGGTGAAGGCAGCGATCAGGTCAGCGTGCCTCGATGACGAGGGCCCAGTCGTTCGCTCCGGCGCCGTTCGCGCCCGGCGTTTCCAGCGCCACGCCGGCCGAGGCTGGCAGGATGCCGTCGATGGCGACCCAGCCGCCCGTGCTCGGGTCGTACCAGCGCCCGCGAGCTGGGCCGCGCATGCGGGACAAATCGATGGCGAAACTGCGCGACCCGCTGCCGGTGGGCGGAACATAGGCCACGATGAGATCTCCCTCGCGCGTCGCGGCTGCCACGATGCGCCTCTGGCCCCACCACTGCCAGGAGCTGATCAGATCGCGAAGGCCGGTCGCCGGGCCGGCCGGCACCAGGCGATGCCAGGGCAGCCCCTCGAAGAACGCGTGCAGGTGCAGCGCTTCGGAGGTCCCCTCGGAGTCGAGCTCAGCCGACCACGACGAGACGGCGTGGTCCACGTCGCCGTACTCCGCGCGATAGGTGCCGCGCGCCGTTTCGCACATCCACAGGAAGGTGTTGCTCCACAACACGCCCGTGCTGCCCGAGAGCATCGCCCACCACCACGCTTTGCGGAAGGGCTGCGTGTTCCCGCCCGCGTGCTCGTGCTCGTAGGTGCTCTCGAGCAGAAATACCGGGCGCGCCGGCTGCACGTCGTAAGCGCGGCCCGCATACCGGCACGTGTCGGCGTACTGGTAGACGCCATTCAGGGCCATCGCGTCCGCGAAGCGCGCCTCGTCGGTGGAGATGCCGCCCTGGTGCCCGAAGTTCCAGTGGCCCGTCCAGGGCTGGGACGACCCTCCGGCGCGGATGCCGTCGAGGATCTCGCGGTGGCGCGCCTCACCCTCGGAGCCGGCGGGGGGCGCGAAGTCGCCTCCCGCCAGCCAGAGCAGGTTCCTCTTCCGCTTGAACCGCGTCCCCAGATAGCGGCCGAAACCGGAGCAGGCCGCGCGCGTGTTCACCGGCGCGTTGAGCTCCTGCCACCAGCCCTCGCGCCCTCCGTCGAAGCCCAGGTAGTTGGGGGCGAGCAGCACCACGATGCCGTGGGCCGCCGCGCGATCGACGAACGCTGCCGCCCGGCCAAAGTACGCGTCGTGAGGCGTGGAGAAATCGCCGGGCTTCATGAACGGCTGCTCGCCGGCGCGATTGGCCGGCGGCGTCGGGCTCGAGGTGTAGTCGTGGTTCGTCAGCATCACCTCGACGAGGTTGAACCCCTTGGCGCTGCGGTCCGCCAGGTAACGCTCCTGCTCCGCCTCGGTGAGGTTGACGAGCGCGAGCCAGGCCGTCTCGCCTTTGATGAGGAACGGCGTGCCGTGCTGGTCGACGAGATGCCTTCCGCCGGGTGCTACCGAGAGAGGGTACACGAACGACTGCCCATGGCTCCGGACCACCACAGTGAGGCTGCGGCGATCGCGGTTCTGCTCAGCCGACGCCGTGAGCGTGACGGTGCAGCTTCCCGCGGCGAGCGCCGTCCACTCGGTCGAGGCGGCGCCGGGCTGCGCGAACTTTCCGCACCCCGGCGGCGACGCTGTCCAGTCGAGCGAAGCCTTTGGCCCGATGGTTCGGGTTTCCAGGAAAATCCGCTCGCCCTGCACCACCGAGCTCCGCGGAGCTGTGATCGCCTCGATGATCGGCCGGCCCGCGCCGACCGCCGCATCGAGCAACGCCGGAGAGCCCCGTGCCGACGTGACCAGGAATGACGCCGCCCCGACCCGGACGCCCGCCTCATCGAACGCCTCGATGGCAACGGCGTGAGGGCCGGGCTGAAGCGCGATGGCACCATTGAACTCGGCCGGCGGACCGCCGCGGCGCAACGTCGCCCGCACCGTCGCGTCGCTCGAGGCGACGACGCGCCCCACGCCGGGTGAGACGTGGACGGTGACCGCGATCTGGCTGCCCGGGTACGGCGGAGGCGGCGCCGACCGGCACTCGAGCACGACCGCGACCACGACGAGCCCCCGCCGCCAATTCACGAGCGCGATGCCTGCCACCGTTCCGGCGAGATGACACTTCCTCGCGCGGCGCGTTCTCATGTTGCTCAGAAAGAACCGCCGTCATCCCAGTGCAAGCCAACCAGCGCCTGAACTTGCCAGCCGGTGAAGAATAGCTGGTTCGTTCGAGCCGCGCCGAAACCGCCCTCCACGCTCCAGCCACGGGAGACGATCCAGGAAGCGCGCGTCTCGAGGCGCAAGTCGTCGGCGCCTGCGCCCACTCCACTGATGGCGTGTCCCTGCGAGCCGGACGCGCCTAGACGCAGCGAGCCTTCGGTCAGCTCCGCGCGACCCTCCGCCCGGACGGTCTGGATGGCCAGCGCCGTGAGGCGATCCACACCCGGCGCGAGCCGGAACCGGAGCCAAGCTCGCAACACACTTTGCGGCGCCCTGGGCAAGTCCCACGCGACACCGAGTGTTCCCGACGGGTAGGTCGCGCGCGAAGAAGAATCCAGCCCGGACGAATACAGGAATGTTGCTCCCGCCCCTGCGTCGATCATGGTGTGAGAGAAGGCGTGAAACGTCCAGGCGGTCTCCAGATCCGAGAGAACCGATGTGCGCCCGATGCTGAACCTGCTCTCCGATGCGGAGGCGAGCAGTTTGAGCGTGTTGGCGCGGTCCGCGGCCCAGGACAGCGAGACGGTCGCCATCGGCCCCACCTGGAAAGGAAGGAACTGGATTGCGTCGTGGCCGACTCCTCCGCTGCGCTGCAGCCCCGCGGCCGCCGAGAGCAGCAATCGGCGGGAAAAGGCGTGTGCGAGATCGAGCATTGTCTCGACGCCGAGCGTGCGCAGGAAGCGCTGCGGCGGCAACCGGGCGACGATCGAAGGCGTAACCTGTGCGGAGAGCGGCGAAAAATCGGTCAACCCCCAGTCGAGCGTGGTCCGCGAGAGGAGCCGCGTGGTCGGCGTCAGCCGGGTCTGCAGTTCCAGCCGGCCGCCGTGCCCGGTGGCGTTGCCGCCCTCCGCGGCCACGCCAAAGGCTACCTGGCGGAGAAGGACCGAGGGCAAGTAGGCCACTGCGGCCACGCCGTCCGCGCCCTGTATCGACAGGCCGAGCCGGGCATGCAGGTCGAGCTCGCCGAGCCCGGTACGCCCAACACCCTCCACGGACGGCTCGTTGCGGCCGCGCGCCTGCGTCTCCGCACTGGCGTTCCAGCGGATCGTCTCGCCGGAGGCGAGGAGCAGGCCGAGGCTCGCGGCGGCGGCGAGCATCACTCGACGACGACGACATCGCCGGCCTCGAGCCGGAAGGCGGCCGCCCGCCCCTGGCCGCGGGAAAGCGCTTCGAAGGTGAAACGGATCCGCACCGGCGTCGGATGGCGCCGCAGCACGAAGATGCGGTCGCGGTGCGCGAATTCGGTGAGCCCACCGCCCGCAGCCAGCGCCTCGAGAACACCGGCGCCCCTCTCCAGGGGGTACTGCCCAGGGTGGGCCACCTCGCCGAGAACAGGCACCGTCAGAGGCCGCGTCTCCTCGACCACCACGGTGACCCTGGGAACGTTGATGAACTCTTTCAGCCGGGCCTGGATCTGCTGGGCGAGCATGCCGGGTGAAAGCCCGGCGGCCTGCACGTCGTGGAGAAGGGGGACGGAAACCTTGCCGTCCTGACGCACCCGCGCGTGGGCCGTCATTCCCTCTTCGCGGTAGACGAGCACCGCGATGAGGTCGCCGGGGGCGATCCGGTAATCCCCGCCGGTTTCGACATCCGCGGACGGCGCGTAGTCGTCGACCCAGACGAAGGGCCCGACATGCGCACAGGAAACGGCTGCGGCGACGCTGAGTGAGATGACCCAACTGCCGTGTTTCATCGCCAACATGTCCCATAGCATCGGGATGGCAGCAACGGCGTTTTTATCGGCGTGCGATCTGCGTCGCCGGCTGCGCCCGGCTTGGCGCGACCCTGTAATTCGGCAGGCCTGAAGAGGGCGGCCTGTAATTGATACCTGCCGGCTAAGGTCTAAAGACGATATCTCTTACGGTGGAATCCGTTACCCAACGGATAAGTATTCTGCGCAAGCAGCCAAACTCTTGAATAACTCTTGATTTTCGAACTTTGCCCGGCGCGAGCCCGCAGGCCCCATCGTGGCAGGCAAATTGCGATCACCCGTGTACGTTTGAACTCAGGGCGTTGCACTGCGCGGTGGAGGCTTCGCAATGCAGATCGCAGACTTGGGGCTGCTGTGTGGGGGAACGCCGACGACGCGGAAGCGGGCTGACCGTGTCGACGACGGCAGCGGGGCGGCTGCGGAACGGCCCGGCTCGGAGCCAAGGAACGGGCAGGCCGCTGAGGACTTGCCGCACCCGTTCGCGCTTGCTGCGACGACCGTTGGCGGCGAACAAGTGCTCGCCCAGACGACCTTCACGGATGAGTTCTCCGCGCTTCTCTTTGCCGACCCCCTGCCGCGCCTTCTGGCGATGAAACGCACCGTCGACATCGTCCTGTCGGCGGTAGCCCTGATCGTGCTCTTGCCGTTCTTTGCCATCCTCGGGGCGCTGATCAAGCTGACCAGCCCCGGGCCCGTCTTCTTCGCGCAGCGCCGCGTCGGCCATCAGGGGCGCATCTTCAAGATGCTCAAGTTCCGTTCCATGGTCATCGACGCCGAGGAACTCAAACCGCGGCTCGCCGACCAGAACGAATCGAACGGGCCGGTATTCAAGATGAGGCGCGATCCGCGGGTCACGGCGATCGGCAGGTTCATGCGCAAGTATTCGCTCGACGAACTGCCGCAGCTGATCAACGTTTTGCTCGGAGAGATGAGCATGGTCGGGCCCCGCCCGCCGGTACCGAGCGAGGTGGTCCGGTACGAGTCCTGGCAGTATCGCCGCTTCGCGGTCCGGCCCGGCCTCACCTGCGTGTGGCAGGTCTCGCCCGAGCGCTATCAGATCTCCTTCGACGACTGGATCCGGCTGGACCTCTCGTACATCGACCATTGGACCTTGCGCCTGGACTTCGAACTCATACTCCTTACCTTCGGGATCGTCTTGAGAGGAACGGGACAGTGATGCTGGCGGTGCAGCACAGGCCGCCCGCGTTCTCGACAAGGGCATCGTGATCGACGCTTGAGCGCGCGTTTCGATGGTCGCCATCGACCTCATCACCGTCCATGCGCGCATCGTGGTGGCCTCGATCGAAACGGGCCTCGGCTACCCGGCGACGGGTTACTTCTGAACGAGCACGCCGGAGATCCGCTCGCGGTCGTGGGGCCGAATGGCGATGAACTCGACCTCCATGTCGAACCGGGCGGGGCCGCCTTCGGGTAGCTTGTCCCCCGAAGCCACCTGGACGTTGCAGATCACGCTGGTGCCATCGGGAAGGAACACCTCGATCTCGAGGCGGGTCCTCTCCCTCAATTCCTCGTCGGTGTAGACACGCGCTCCGCCCAGGGTCCCGGCAATCGGCCTGCGCTTGCGCCGGAACAGGGGCAAGCCGACAGGCCTCCAGTACACCGGAGCCTGCAACCGGGGATAGATGATCCGCTCTTGATGCTCTTGTTTGGTATCCGTCAAAGCAAGATCGCCCATACGACAGAAGGTGCAACCTTCGTGCGAACAAACGGGGCTGGTCTCGTGATCAAACGTTACGCAGCAAGCCTTCGGGCGGCGCTCGTGGGCTGGCCAAGCAGCCCGACTTCCGGCCACCATTTCATTCCTGCACTGCCCATTTCTTTCCTGCAGATCTGCCGGGTCAAGCCCCGCGTGATCTGGCCGACGTTCCAAGCCAGGTAAGCTACTACCCAACGATCTCGTTCGCGGACAGCTTTTCCGGGCCTCGCGCCTTGGCACGCTCGTGACTGCGGCGCACGCTGCAAAAGCCGGTCGACGCGCCGTCCCAGCCGACCCCTCCGGAAGCAACGATTCGCAAGGATTTTGCTTCCGCCTTGCTTGCGGATTTCTCTGCTTCACTGACAGTGAAGGAAGCCGCGGTGCGACTACGCGTCTGCACGGCGACAGTCTATCGGCTCCGCACCGCTGGTCGTCTCATACATTTCCGCGTCGGCGCGAGCATCCGCATCCGGGAGGAGAACCTGAGGGCCTTCTGTTGCACGCGGTAGCCTGACCTTCCGTTTGACGGCCAAGCTGTCAATAGCTACACTGTAGCTAGTGTAAGATTTCGCCAGACGATGGCCTTGACGAGTGGCTGACAGGGATCACCAGCGCAGCGGGGCAATTCGACTGGGATGCTGGCAACCGCGGCAAGAACCGGAAGCACAGGGTCGAGCCATCCGAGGTCGAGTCGCTCTTCCACCGCACCGTCTTCCTGGCCGGCCGTATCGTCGAGCCCGCACACGACGAACCGCGCTGGCTGCTGCTTGGAGAAACCGATGCGGGACGCCGGCTGGCGCTCATCTTCACCCGCCGCGACAATCAGCTCCGGCCGATTAGCTGCCGGGCCATGCGGCGTAACGAAAGGAGGCTCTATGACAAGGCGAAAGCAAGACTCGAAGGCGGTTCGCAGGAAGGCCGGTAGGCGCGACCTCCAGGTCGAAGAGTTCGAGCGGCGGGATCTGGGAGAAGATATTCGCGCAGCCGGTGGTCTGCGACCGATCCGCAAGACCTTGCCGACCTCGATCGTGCTCGAGCAGGACCTGATCGACAAGCTGCGCAAAAAGGCCGCCAAGAGGGGACTCGGCTACCAGACGATGTTGAAGGTGATCGTCAGGGAGCACGTCGACGAGTACTGACCCGGGCCGGTGCTTGCGTTGTCGTTTGCGTGTACGCGCCTCGTCGGCCCGCAGGGCAAACCGGCCTCCGGCGCTACCTCGCCGGAGTCCCCGGCGGATGCTGGAAATGGCACGGACGCCGGCAGGAGCGCGGGCGCAGGGTCGAGCGCGGACGCGGGAACCAGCGCCGACGCGGGCATGACCGCTGACGCCGGAGTGGGCGCCGACGCGGGATCCGCCGGCACCGGCTCGCTTCAGGGCGCTCCCAAGCTCCGCGGAAGCCTCTGTGACGTCGACGGTTGGTGCTGGGAGTCGCCGGTGCCCCAAGGCAACAGGCTCATTGCAGTCGCAGCCGCGAGCCCAGACGAGATCTGGTTCGGCGGGTCGAGCGGCACGCTGTTCCGCTGGGCGCCATCGGGGTTCGAGGGAACGATCGGCGAGCTGACCCGCGACGAGATCACCGCGCTCTATGCGCGCGCCGGGGGACGTCTGGGCCGCGACCCAGTCGGTCGTGTTCCATTCGACGGCAGGCGCTAAGCGACGTCGCTGGATCTGTCGAGCACTTTGTATCCGCGCCTCCAAAAGCTTGCAGGCAGCCCCGACGGCGCGCTCTTCGCGGTCGGCGCGTCCGTCTTGCTGCTCGACGGGGCGCAGCTGCGCGACACCGGGCTTCCGCCCACCTTCTTCGTCGAGGCCTTCTGGGCCGCGTCCCGTTCGAGCGCGTTTGCATCGTGTTCCTCGGCGGCCGGCCACCAGATCCTGCATTGGGACGGCACCTCCTGGACCGTGGACTTCACCGGTGGCGGTCTCTACGGGATCTGGGGCTCGTCGGCGAGCGACATCTGGGCGGTGGGTGAGGGGTTGCGGATCCTGCATCGCGGCGCTTCCGGCTGGAGCGAGGTCCACCCCGCGTCGCTCGGCGGCGAGTGGGACTCCTGGGGCTTTGGTTCGTTGTTCGGCTCCGGCGCGGACGACCTCTGGGTGATCGGCGTGCGCTCGTGGTGGACCCGCGCCTCCGGGTGTGTTGGTCAGGAGGGGGCCGTGCAGCACTGGGACGGCACGCGGTGGAGCCCGGTGGGGATCGACTGGAACAAGGGCAACTGCATGTACAACTCCGACATGCTCTGGACGGGCGCCAGCGCGGGCCGGGGCAAGGCGTGGCTCGCCGGGGATCGCGGCGCCATCGCCTTCGCCAGCGCTTCGGGCGCGACGCGCATCTCCACGGCGGCGGGCTTTCGCGGGATCTGGGGCCCCTCGCCGGACCGCATCTACGCCACGCAAGGGTGTCCCAGGTGCTGAGGCGCGAGGAGTCCGGGTGGGCCCCCTACCGATCGACTGATCCGAACGCCTCCCTTGGGTTGCTGCACGGCGCGGGCAACGAACTCGTCGCCACGAACTTCGGGTACGTTGGCGTTGGCGTTCATTTCGCCAGCGACGGAACTCCAGTGCAGTTCACGGCCACGACCGTCGACTCTCGGGCCGCCTGGATGACGAGTGACGGGCAGGCCTGGGTTGCGGGGCGCAAGGACGGGAACTGGCCCGCAACGATGCTGCACTGGAACGGGACGCGGTCGAGCTCGACTTCGATCTCGGGAGATCCTGGCTTCGCGATGTTCGCCACGTCGCCCTTGGACGTCTGGGCGGCAGGCACCGACGGCAACGTGTTTCGTTTCGACGATACGCGATGGAACGACGTGTCGTATCAGGCGGAGTACGCGATGGTCCCGGCCGGGTTCTGGCGCGATGCGGGCGGCGCGATTCACCTCGCCGGCTCGAACGCGCATCATCCTTTCGCGCGCTGGAACGGCGTCTCCTGGGACGCCACCGATGCCCCCGCGCCGGTGAAGTACGCGAGCAGCCTCTGGCCGGCGGGAGATGACGACTTCTGGCTCATCGGAGAAGTCAGCCAAGGTCCGCAGCAGTGGCGCGTCTATCACGTCCACGGCGGTCACATCGAGGACGCGCCCATGCCGGACATCTACCGGTGGTCGGGGCGCGTTTTCGGCGTCGGATCCGACGCCTGGCTCTACGGCGGTCCAGGAGGGCTCACGTTCCACCGCACCTTCAAGACTCAATGACAGGTCTTCGACGTGATCCAGTAGAGGGCGGTCATCGGCTGAGCACGCACACGGGGAAGCAGAATGCGCTGACGCCGCTCCCAACGACCAAGACTCTCGAGAGTTTGTATTGGAGCGGGAAACCGGAATCGAACCGGCGACCCTCAGCTTGGGAAGCTGATGCTCTACCAACTGAGCTATTCCCGCCCGGCCGAGGAAAGCTAGCCGCGCCTCCAATCTGCGTCAAGGCGCATCATTGCACGCTGAGCAGGTACGGCTGCGTCGCGCTCGCGTCCTTGTGGCGCGGGCTCGAGACCTCGACGGCGTAGTCGCCCTCCTTCAAGGGCACCGAGAGAATCTGCTCCTCGCCCTCTCCCTTGGACGAATCGGCGCTGCCGATCACCTCGGCCTTGGCGCCGTGCAATTCGTAAAGCCTCAGCATGAGATCGACGCCGCGCACCGCCGAGAGCCGGAAGTTCACCGGCGCGTGCCCGGCGGCGAGGTGGAATTTGTACATGTCGACGTCCTTGCGCGGCCAGATCCACCCCTTCACGCTGGCGGGCAAGGCGATCTCCTGCGCCGTGGCGACGTCGTTGTTGGGCTCGCGATCGGTCGAGCCGTCGTCGGGAGCGAGCGATATCTGCAGTTTGTACGGGTTCTGGCGGTCCTCGCCGTCGCGGACCCACTTTCCGTCGAGGTTGCGCGCGGCGGCCTGAACGAGCACGAAGCTGTCGCCGGCCTGCACGCCGATGGACGGCAGCACCTCGCCCTCCTTGGGACCGCCCTCGTTGGCGCGCGCCAGCACTTTCCGCTCGGCGTCGAGCACCGACAATTCCAGGTCCGCGCGCTCGACGCCCGTCACTTCGACGCGCATCACCATTCCTGCGTCGGCGTGCACGGTGTACCAGTCCTGGTCGCCCGCGGGAGCGAGATATCCGCTCGCGGTGGATTGCAGCGGGGTGGCGTGTTGCGCGTCGTCGTTGGGCTCGACTTCCATGTCGGGCGGTCCGTTCTCGAGCGCGGCCGTCAGCGTGTACGGCGAGAGCGGCGCGCCCCGGCCCTTCGCCTTGAGCACCAGATGATATCCCGCCGGCGGGGCCACCCCGCCGTCGGCCGGTTCTCCGCCCAAACGCAGGGAAAGATTGCGCAGGA
>WNFC01001899.1_pt1 | contig 22258 bp, 20 predicted proteins | sample 5400541 | NCBI WGS metagenome assembly WNFC01 (sample SAMN13153342, study PRJNA577476) | soil metagenome | isolation source: 120 cm saprolite under Douglas fir tree site 2 hole 2 replicate 1 | place: USA:California | collected 2015-04-18
CGCGCCACCACCACGGCTACCGGGAGCCGGTGAGCTGCTGGCGCGCCAGCACCGCGCCGGCCGCGAGCGCGCGCACCTTCTGATTGCACATGTAGCGCGGGGACCAGCCGAAGCCGCAGTCGGGATTGACGTAGAGCTTCTCGGGGCGGCAGACCGCGAGCACCCGCCGGATGCGGCCCGCCACGTCCTCCGGGCTCTCGGGGTTGAAGCCCTTCACGTCGATGACCCCGGCCCCCAGCTCGCGATCCTGGCCGTACTCCTTCCAGAGGTCGAGCTCCGAGAGCTCCCGGCCCGCGAACTCGAGCACGAGCTGCTCGGCCCGGGCCGCCAGCACGCCCGGAAAGTACGGCCGGTAGGAGCGGTCGAAGCGCGACCGGCCGAAACGGTTGCCGAAGCAGATGTGGAAGGCGAGCTTGGCCTTCACGCCTTCGGTGGCCAGGTTGAAGAGGCGCGCCATCTCCTCGCCGCTCACGTTGCCGCGCGCCGGCTCGTCGATCTGGATGAAGTCGGCGCCCGCCTCCACGAGGCCCCGGAGCTCGGCGTTGATCACCTCCGCGAAGCGCTCGGCCACGTCCACCACGCCCTTGTACATCTTGCCGGGATGGATGCGGGAGCCGAAGGTGAGCGGCCCCGCGCAGGTGGCCTTGACGCCCCGGGCGGTGTGGGCCTTGAGGTACTCGAACTCCTTGATGATGCCGAGGCCGCCCGCGGGCGCCTCGATGCGCCCGGTGGCCTCGTAGCGCGTCTGCTGGTCGTAGCCCCAGGGCCCGGCCTTGCGGCGCACCGGCAGCGCCTCGATGCCCTTGATGACGGCGTAGTAGGAGTCCACGTAGCCGTCGAGGCGGCGCACCTCGCCGTCGGTGACGATGTCGAGCCCGGCCCGCTCCATGTCGCGGATGGCGGTGTCGGCGGCGTCGTCGAACATCTCCTCGAGGTCGGCGGGCCCCATGTCGCCGGCCTCGTAGGCTCGGACGCCCGTGTACCACCATCCGGCCTTGCCGTGAGAGCCGACGACGGTGGACGGGATCAGCGGGAGAGCGGCCATCAGCGTGTCCTCCTGGTGTAGGTGAGGCCGATTATAATGTCCCGGCGATGAGCGCTGCCGCGGCCGAGACTCATGCGAGCATCCTATCTCTGCCTGAACTGGTCAATAACGATGCGGGGCTGGTCCGGCGGGGGCGCTATCTCACCGCCACCTTCCTGGTCGAGGCCGGCGACGCCGAATTCCTGGTGCGGGTGGTGGAGGGCCGTCTCGCCTCCGTCGAGCGCGGGCCCTTCCTGCTGCGCTCCTGGACCTTCGCGCTGCGCGCCTCCCCCGAGACGTGGCAGCGCTTCTGGGAGCCCACGCCCGCCCCCGGGTACCACGACCTCTTCGCACCCCGCGCGCGCGATGCCGGCCGCGCTCATGAGCTTGCCGACCTCCTGCGGCGTCAGATGCTCTCGCGTTCGCCGTTCTCGGTTAGCGACGCGCCGCGGTGGAGTGACTTTCCCGTTTTCGAGTGTTGGCCTCGCCTCTCCGGCCGTCGCGACCGCCGCCGAAACCGCGGTCGATATCGGCTGACTTTCCCGTTTTGGGTTCTTTTCGGCAAAGTGTCGGGGAATGCTGATCATCACGGGCTGGCCGTTGCAAAACCTTGGCCTAAGCGGCGGCGTGGAGGGACATCTGCCGCGGGGGCGACAGTGCGACGGCTCAGGACTACAGAAACTTTAGAGCGTTTCGCGCGGGGGTACGGATGCTTTGCGCGGTGGGTAGCTCGCAGCGCGCGCTCAGATCGGAGCAACGACAGTGCCCGTGGGCGAGCGTCGGGGCTAGGTCGGCGAGAGCAGCCCCGGGCGCTACGATCTCTACGACGCCCATTCTCGCCGGCTCGGGTAGGGGCGCCAGAGGGCGGATGGGCGGATCAAGCTCTTCGACACCAACAGCCGGCGGCTCTTCGGGATCCGGCCCGGACCGGGCGGGGGCCGCAGCGGTGAGGGAGGCGCGATGACGGCACCGCACGGCGGCGGTCGCCCCGTCCCGTGGCCCCCATCACCGTGACGTAACCTCCCGGACCCGGACGCCGACCGCCCCAGGAGCCGATGGCACAGCCATGTCAGCGCCCCGGGGCGTCGATGATGGCCGACTGCACGAGGGTGCGGAACTGGTTCCGCAGGGCGATCCGGTCGAAGTCGCTGACCTGGACCATGTAGATCGCGATCAGCTTCTCCTTCGGGTCCACCCAGAAGAGGGTGCCGGCATTGCCCGCCCATCCGTACTCGCCGACCGAGCCCGCGATGCCGGCGATGCCCGCGTCGCGCCGCACCTGGAAGCCGAGGCCGAAGCCAAGGCCCGGCGTCTCCACCGGGATCGCGCCGAGATGGTCGGCCGTCATGAACTCCACCGTCTTCCGGCCGAGGAGGCGGGCCCCGTCGAGCTCGCCGCCATTGAGCAGCATGGTGCAGAAACGCAGGTAGTCCACGGCGCTGCCGACGAGGCCGCCGCCGCCCGACTCGTACTTCGCCTTCACGCCGACGTCGAAGCGCGGGGTCATCGGCGGCCCGCCGGGGCGCGGCCAGGGCTGCGCGGCCCGGCCGAGCTTGTCGGCGGGCACGTGGAAGGCGGTGTCGGTCATCCGGAGCGGACGGAAGATCCGCTCGGCGAAGAACTCGCCGAGGGCCCGGCCGGACACCACTTCCACGAGGCGGCCGAGCACGTCGGTGGACACGCTGTATTCGAACCGCGTGCCCGGAGCATGGACGAGGGGCAGCTTGCCGAGCTTGGCCACGAGCTCGGCGTTCGTGTCGTCGCGGCTCCCCACCTTGGCGTCGCGATAGGCGCGCCCGACGGGGCCGTCGTTGCGCGTCCCGTAGGTGAGGCCGGAGGTATGGCGGAGGAGATCCTGCACGGTCATCTCCCGCCGGGGCTCGACGAGCTCCAGCACCTTGGCCCCGCTCGCGTCCGTCCTCTCGACGGCCACCTTCAGCTTCACCATCTCGGGGAGGTGCCGGGACACCGGGTCGTACACCTGGAGCTTCCCTTCCTCGACGAGCATCATCACGGCGACGCTCGTGATGGGCTTGGTCATCGAGGCGAGCCGGAAGAGGGCGTCGGGCGTCATGGGAGCGCCGGCCGCCCGGTCGCGGAACCCGAAGGTCTCGAAGAAGGCGATCTTGCCCTGGCGCGCGATCAGGATCACCGCCCCGGGCACGATGCCGGACTCGATGTGCCCGTTGGTGGCCGCGGCGAGGCGGGCGAGCTGGGGGCTCGACAGGCCCACCGCCTCCGGCGTGGCCGCGCGAGGCAGGATGTCCGTGCTCTGCGCAACGACGGTGGAGGCGGAGAACAGGAGCAGGAGCGCGACGGCGAGGAGCCTCGACATGGCGGACCCTCCACGATGGACACGGCCAAGTTTCCGCATCGACCTCGGTGCCCGGGTCACGGCTCGAAGGTACACGGAGCGGCTAGGCAACACAAACGCCCTCCGGCGGCGGTCGCCGCGTCCGTGGTCCCCGTCACCGCGACGTAACCGCCCAGACTCGGACGTCGGCCGCCCCCAAGAGCCCCAGGAGCCGATGGCACCGCGGACCTGCCAAGGGCCCTTCGGGCATGGTAGTCTGATTGCAAGTCCGCGAAAGAGGTTGCCATGAACTCACCCAAATCCCTCGTCGCTGTATCCACTCTTTTAGAGGCGCACATGAAAATCAAACTCGTTCGTTTCGCCCTGCTGTTCGTTATCACCCTGACACTGCCGGCGCATGCGCAGCCGGAGAAGCTCGGCAGGGTGAGCTTCCCCACGTCCTGCGATCCGAAAGTTCAGGCCCAGTTCGAGCGCGGCGTGGCCATGCTGCATTCGTTTTGGTTCGGCGCGGGGGAAAACACTTTCCGCGACGTGCTGGTGCAGGACCCTTCATGCGCGATCGCGAACTGGGGCATCGCTGCGATCCTGATGGCGAATCCACTCGGCGGCCAAGGAGCATCCCCCAAAGGTGCGGAAGCTGCGCAGGCCGCAATCGAACAAGGACGCCGTGTCAGCCCCAAAACTCAGCGCGAGCGCGACTACATCGAGGCCGTCGCCGCTTACTATCAGGATTTTTCGACCCGCTCCGAACGTTCGCGCCAGGAGTCGCGCGCCAAGGCATTCGAAACACTCGCCGCCCGCTACCCCAATGACGACGAAGCGCGGATTTTCAGTGCGCTGTACATCGCCGGCACCCAATCGCAGGCGGATCAAACCTTTGCCGCTTATTTAAAGGCCGCCGCAATTCTAGAAAACCTCTTCGTCAAGTACCCCGATCATCCGGGCGTGGCGCATTACCTGATCCATAGCTACGACGCACCGCCCATTGCCAAGCAGGGCCTGCCCGCCGCCCGCCGCTACGCCAGCATCGCGCCGGCGGCGCCGCACGCGCTGCACATGCCCTCGCACATCTTTACCCGTGTCGGCGCTTGGGAAGACTCGGTCGCGACCAATCGCCGTGCGGCCGAGGTAGCAAAACAGGGGAGTGAAACCGACCAAGCGTATCACGCCAGCGACTATGCGGTGTACGCCTACCTGCAACTTGCGCGCGACGGCGATGCCCGGCGCGAAATGGAGGAAGCGCTCAAGGTCACTGGCGCCAGCCCGGCGCAAGCCATCCCGTATTCGATTGCCGCGATGCCTGCGCGCTACGCGATGGAGCGCGGCGCGTGGCGCGAGGCGATGCAGTTACAACCCCAGCCGACCAAGTTTCCGTTTACAGACGCCATCACGTATTTCGCGCGAGCGCTCGGCGCGGCGCGCACCGGCGACATCGCAGCCGCGGAAAAGGATGCCGAGGAACTTGCACGACTGCACAAAGCCTTGCAAGACGTGAAGAATAACTATTGGGCCACCGAAGTCGAAATCCAGCGGCTCGCCGCCGCGGGATGGATCGCGCTTGCCCAAGGCAAGACGGATGACGCGCTCAAGCTGATGCGCGCCGCCGCCGATCTGGAGGACAAGAACGAGAAGCATATCGTCACGCCCGGCCGCATCGTCCCCGCTCGCGAGCTGCTTGGGGAAATGCTGCTCGAATTGAAGCAGCCGGCTCTGGCGCTCACGGAATTCGAGGCGTCTCAAGCACGCGAACCGAACCGGTTCCGCGGTTACTACGGCGCGGCGCGCGCCGCAGAAGCTGCCGGCGACCGGCAGAAAGCCAGGGCGCACTTCGCGAAGCTCGTTGACCTGTCGAGGAACGCCGACAGCGTGCGGCCGGAACTTGCGCGCGCGAAAGCGTACCTCGGGCAACGATAGTTCGCTCAGGGCGCTCACCTATGGTCGCAGGCGAACGGGCCTCGGCGAGCTCGCGACGATGGGCGGTAAGATTCATCGTCGTCACCGCCCTCGCAACCTGCACGGCGCTCCCCGGCCACGCCGTGGAGTCGGATACCGACCCCCAGGCGGCGGCCGACCCGGACTACGCGGCCGGCAGGAAAGCCATCGAGGCCCGGAACTGGAACGCGGCGATCAAGTCTTTCTCCTCCGCCGCGCGGCGGGCGCCTGACAACGCCGACATCCAGAACTATCTCGGCTACGCCCACCGCAAGGCGGGACAGCTCGATCCTGCGTTCAGGCACTACAAACGAGCGCTGGAGCTGAATCCCCGGCACCGCGGCGCGCACGAGTACATCGGCGAGGCCTACCTCATGGCGGGCGACCTCGCCAGTGCGCGAAAGCATCTCGAAGAACTCCGCAAAATCTGCTTGCTGCCGTGTGAGGAACTCAACGATTTGGAAAAGGCTATCGTGGAGTATCGCGGCAAGCCTCGCACAGGAACGCGTTGACGTATTTGCGAGCGGGCGGAAGGTGCGTACTGCCCTGCTGAGATGCCCCTCGGGCAGAATGCAGCAGCCGAAGCTGCTTGAAATCTGACTACGCGTGACACCAGCTCCTCGCCTGCCCGCGCGGGGGCGGCCGGCTGCGCGTGGGAGAGGGCGCATCGCAATCCTAGCCCCCGCGAGACCACGCGTCCGGCCGGGACCAGACCTCGCGACGCTAGCGCTCCTCGATCTCGCGCTGCTGCGCCGCCTCGGCCGCGGTCTTTGCATCCGAGGGAGCAGCCGCCTCCGCGGCCCGGCGCGCGGCGAACATCCGGGGCCCGACGAAGCCGACGGCGTCCCGAGCAGCGAGGACGAGGGCCCCGGCCGCGGCGTTGACGAGGTCTCGTGCACGCCGGAGGACACGCGACTCACCGCCGAGAAGATCCCGGGCGCCCGCTTCACGGTCATGACCGAGATCGGCCACTTCCCGATGGCCGAGAACCCGGCGCAGTTCCGCCGCTACATCCTGCCCGTCCTCGACGAGATCCGCGCGGCCGCGCGCTGAAGGCTTCGGCGCGGCCGTCAGGCCGCCCCGCCGATCACCCGCATAGTCGCCGCGTCCCCGCGCACCGCGTCGGGGCGCCCCGCGAAGATGATCTCCCCGCGCTCGATCACGTAGAGCCGCGTGGTGAACTCGGGCACGTGGTGGATATTGGACTCGGCGAGCAAGATCGCGTGGCCGCGCTGGGTGATCTCGGCGAGGCCCCGGCTGACCGCGGGGATGATGGCGGGCGAGAGGCCCTCGAAGGGCTCGTCGAGCAGCAGCATGTGAGGATCCAGCGCGAGCGCCCGCGCCACCGAGAGCATCTTCCGCTCGCCCCCGCTCATCTCGGGCCCCTTGCGGTGGCGGTAGCCGCGCAGCACCGGGAACACCTCGTAGGCGCGCTCGATCCGCTCCGCCGCGGGGCGGCCGCCCGGCCGCGTCCAGGTGGCGATCTCGATGTTCTCCGCCACCGTGAGATCCGTGAAGATCCCGCTGTCCTCAGGCGCGAAGCCGAGACCGCGCTGGGCGATCTCGTGGGTGCGGCGCCCGTGGATCTCCTCGCCCTGGAAGACGATGCGGCCGGTCCGGGGACGGAGGTAGCCCATGATCGCGCGCAGCGTGGTGGTCTTGCCCGCGCCATTGCGGCCCACCAGGCAGACCACCTCGCGGTCCTGGACCTCGAGAGAGACCTGTCGCAGGATATGGCTGCTCTGGATGAACACGTCGAGCGCCTCCAGGGTGAGCATCCCCCTCACCCTGCCCTCTCCCCCTTCGGGGGCGAGGGTATGTGGTGGGTCCGGCCGATGACCATGTCCACCACACGCGCGTCGGCGCGGATCGCGGCGGGCGTCGCGTCGGCCAGCACCTTCCCCTGGTGGAGCGCGACGATGCGGTCCGAGTAGCCGAAGACGATATCCATGTCGTGCTCGACCTGGATGATCGCCTTGAGGCCCATGCGTTGGGAGGCCGTCACCAGGATCTCCATGATGGCCGACTTCTCGGCGGTGCTCACGCCGCTGGTGGGCTCGTCCAGCAGGATGATCTCGGGTCGGAGGGCGAAGGCGGAGGCCACGTCGAGGAGCTTCTTGTCGCCCTGGGGGAGCTGGCGCGCCGGCACGTGACGCTTGTCGGCCAGCCCGAACAGCTCGGCGATCTCGAGCGCGCCGTCCTGGATCTCGCGGTCCCCGGCCAGCGAGCGGAAGAACGACGTCCCCCGACCGAGCCGCGAGATGACCGGGGCCAGCAGGGTCTCGAGCACGGTGAGGTCCGGGAAGATCTGCACGAGCTGGAAGCTCCGGGCGAGCCCGAGCCGGGTCAGGGCCACCGGGCCGATGCCGGCCACGTCGCGCTCCTTGAAGCGCACCGTCCCCGCGGTGGGCCGCAGCACGCCGGTGAGCACGTTGATGAGCGTGGACTTGCCCGCGCCGTTCGGGCCGATGATCGAGACGAACTCGCCGGCTCCCACCGCGAGGCTCACCCCGTCGAGCGCGCAGAAGTCGCCGTAGAGCTTGCGGACGTCGCGGGCCTCGAGGATGACGTCGCGAGTCACGACGGCCGCGGCCTCGCGAAGAAGCCCATGAGGCCGCCGGGGGCGAAGATCACGATGACGGCCAGGATGGCCCCGAAGACGAGCCGCCAGTAGGGCACCACCGACATCACCGTGTCCTGCAGGAAGATGAAGACGAAGGCGCCCAGCACCGGGCCGAAGAAGTGGGCGAAGCCGCCCAGCAGCGCCATGAACACGAGGTTCCCCGAGTGGGTCCAGTAGGCGAGGGTGGGGTCCACGTTGCCGATGGGCGGACCCAGGAGCGCCCCGCCCACCGCCGCGAACACTCCCGAGATCACGAAGGCGTACCAGCGGTAGCGGGTCACGCCCACCCCGAGGGCCTCTGCCTTCGCGGGGTTGTCGCGGATCGTGCGCAGGCAGAGGCCGAAGGGCGAGTGCACGATCCGCCACATGACAGCGGCGGCGATGATCAGCACGCCGAGGCAGTAGTAATAGTAAGGGCCGACCAGGTAGTCGGTCTTGGGCATGGCGTCAAGGTTGAGCCCCAGGAGGAGCGGCCGTGGCACCGGCATGCCCTCGTCGCCGCCGGTGATCCGGTAGAACTTGAGCACGAAGGTGTAGAAGACCATCCCGAACGCGAGAGTGAGCATGCCGAAGTAGATCTTCACGTAGCGCACGCAGAGCAGGCCCACCAGGGCGGCCACGACCGCCCCGAGGATCGCGGCCACCAGCACGACCACCTCGATCGAGCGGATGCCCGCGTGGGCGCCGAGGAAGGCCCCGGTGTAGGCGCCGATGCCCACGAAGAGCGCGTGGCCGAACGAGACCAGGCCGGTGTAGGCGAAGAGCAGGTTCAGGCCGAGCAGGATCACCCCGTAGGCCATGAACGGCAGCATGAGGAGCAGCCGGTAGGGGCTCAGCACGAGCGGCAGGGCGAGCAGGGCCAAAAGGGCCAGGCCCAGGACCACGCGCCCCCTCACGCGGCCGCTCCGCCGAAGAGCCCGCGGGGGCGCAGGAGCAGCACCGCGATCACGATCAGGTAGATCAGCAGCATCTCGATCTCGGGGTACACGCTGATCGCGACCGCGCGGAGCACGCCCACCACGAGGGCGCCCACCAGCGCGCCGCGCATGCTGCCGAGCCCGCCGATCACCACCACCGCGAAGGCCTCGACGATCAGCTCGATCCCCATCTCGCTCATCGCCGCGGTGGCCGGGATCACGAGCGCGCCTCCGAGGGTGCCGAGCGCGGTGCCGAGGGTAAACACCTTGGCGTAGACCCCGCGCATGTCCACCCCGAGAGCCTCGGCCATCTCGCGGTTGTCGGCAGCGGCGCGGATGATGCGGCCGAACGCGGTGCGGGTCAGCATGAAGCCGAGCCCCGCCGCGATCAGGACGCTGGCCGCGATGACTATCAAGTTATAGACGGGTATTACGGCGCCCAGCAGCCGGGCCTGGCCGTAGAGCAGGTAGTGGCCGGCCGTCGACTGGGGCGCGGTGCCCCAGGTGAGGCGGATCGCGTCCTCCATCATGAGGACCAGCGCGAAGGTGAGCAGGAGCTGGAAGGTCTCGTCGCGGTCGTAGACGAAGCGGAGCAGCCCGCGCTCCACCACGAGCCCCACCGCGCCCACCAGGAGCCCCGCGACCGCGAGCGGCACGATGAAGAGGACCGGGGGGCCCCCGGCGCTCGTGAAGGCCGCGACGGCGGACACACCCACGTAGGCGCCGAGGGCGTAGAAGGACCCGCAGGCGAGGTTGAAGATCTTCTGGACGCCGAAGACGAGCTGCAGTCCCGCCGACACCAGGAACAGGATGGCGGCGTGGAAGATGCCGCTCATCAAGACGTTGACGAGGTTCGCGGTCACGCGGGCGAAGGCCCCCTCACCACTGATAGCCCCTCACCCTGCCCTCTCCCCAGAGGGGAGACGGAGAGAAGGGAGAGGGTGGGAGAGAGGGATCAGATCTTCCAGCCCGCGATCCAGTCCATCAGCTTGGCGCCGGCCGGCTTCATGCCCTGCTTGGTGGAGATGACCTCGAGCGGGTTGACGGTCACGAAGTCGTACGCGTTCTTGTGGGTGGTGATGCCCTGGTAGAAGCTGCACATCTGGATGTGGTCCTCGCGCCAGCTCCGCTTGCCCGAGAGCGACTCGACCTCGATCCCCTCCAGGGCCTTCACCAGCTGCTCCTTGGACGGCCACTGCCCGGCCGAGGCGTAGGCTTTTTCCACCGCGGCCTTGTACGACTCCGCGCAGAAGTAGGCGTGATCGCACTCGTAGGGCGGGTACTCGTTGTACTTGGCCTTGTACTCGCGCACGAATTGCTTGAGCAGCGCGCTGCCCTTGGGATCGTCGAAGTACATGGAGTTGTAGCCGAGCAGGAGCCCCTCGGGGGTGAACTCCTTCTTGAGCGAGTCGTGCACGCCGCCCGCGGTGGTGAACACGCCCTTCATGGTCTTGAAGAGGCCCACCGCCGCCGCCTGCTTCATGATGATGGTGGCGTCGCCCGACCAGAACGAGCACATCAGGAGATCCGCCTTCGACTGCTGGATCGCCGCGATGTGCGAGGTGAAGTCGGTGACCCCGAGCTTGGGGAACAGCTCGAGCACGAACTTCACGTCGGGGATGTAGCGCTTGAGCACCGCCTGGTAGGTCTGCCAGCAGTCGTGGCCGTAGGAGTAGTCGTTGCCGATGCCCGCCACCGTCTTGATGCCCTTGAAGTACTTGGGGGTGAGCTGGCCCGCCACGATCGCCTCGACCTCGTTGTCCACGCTGCGGAAGGCCCACTTGGGATTGGGCATGGTCTCGTCCACGCCCTTCTGGGTGGTGCCGTCCCAGGAGAGCCACGGCGTCGCCAGGTCCTCGGCCACCGGGGCCAGCGCCAGCGTCACGCCGGTGGAGATGCCCCCCAGCACGACCTCGACCTTGTCCTGCAGGATGAGCTTGCGGTAGCGCTCGACGGTATCCTTGGGGGTCGACTCCTCCTCGACCACGAGCTCCACTTTGCGGCCGAGGATGCCGCCCGTCTTGTTCACCCGGTCGGCCCACCACTCGGTGCCGCGGAGCCCGGCCGTCCCGACCGGCGCCGCGATGCCGGCCCGGATGGCGACGACGCCGATCCTGACCGGATCCGTCGGCACGCCCTTCTTGGCCTGCGCCCGCGCCACCGCCGGCGCGGCCACCATCCCCGCCGCGGCCGCCCCGCCCACCATGGTCAGGAAATCGCGTCTCGTCGTCGCCATGAGGCTCTCCTCTTTGAGAGTGATGAGGTGCTAACCCTGGAGTCGCTTGCGCGCCAGCACCACGCCGGCGGTGAGACGCTTGAGCTTCTCGAACGCCACCCAGCGCGGGACCGGGAAGAAGCCGCAGTCCGGCAGCAGCGACAGGCGCTCCGCCGGGATGGATCGCAGGCACAGGGCCACCCGCTCCGCGATGTCCTCGGGAGTTTCCATGTAGAAGCTCTTCACGTCAACCACCCCGCAGGCCACGTCACGGTCCACCCCGATCTCCTTCCACATCTCGATCTCGGCCATCTCTCGGTTAGCGTATTCGAACACGAACTGGTCGCAACGGGTCTCGAGCAGTCCCGGAAACATCCAGCGATACGATCGCTTGCCCCGTGGCCGCGACAGCAGATTGCCGAAGCAGACGTGGTAGCCGATCTTCGCCTTCACGCCCTCCACGCAGGCGTTGAACATCTTGACGTACTCGGCGGCCTGGCCGGGCACGATGGCCGCGGAGGGCTCGTCCACCTGGATCCAGGTGGCCCCCGCCGCCGCGAGGGCCTTGAGCTCTGCGTTGACCGCGGGCACGAGATCCCAGCAGAGCGCGAGCCGGTCGTTGTCGTAGGCGTCGCCGGGCCGGGTCTGGATGTGGATCGAGAGCGTGACCGGCCCCGGGCAGGTGGCCTTCACCGGCTTGTCGGTCTGGCTCACCAGGTACTTGAACTCGTCCACCGCGCCGAGGCCCTTCGGCACCGTGATTTTCCGGGTCGGGCGATAGCGCGGCACACTGTCGTAGGCGTAGAGGCCGACCTTGCGCAGCGGTTCGAGCGGCTCGAGGCCCTCCATCCGGCCGTAGAAGGTCTGCACGAAGAAGTAGCGGCGCATCTCGCCGTCGCAGAGCACGTCGATGCCCGCGCGCTCCTGGTCGCGGATCGCGAGCTGGGTGGCGTCGTCGAAGGTCTCGCGCACGTCGGTCTGCCCGTACTCGCCCGCCTTGATCTTGTCGAGCGCGGTCCAGAACCACGAGGGGAAGCCGTGGCTGCCCATCACGTGGGTGTAGAGGAGGGGAAGGGTGGCGGCCATACGTGTCCTTTCTAGTCCGGGGCTTCTCTAAGAGATCCGGCGGCGATTCAGGAATGCGGCGATGCGCGCCCGCGCCTCGGGGGCCGCGCGGAGCGCCCCGTAGGCGCGGGGCTCGGCGCCGGCCCGGCCCGCGCGGAGGTCGGCGGTGATGGCCTTGGTCGCGGCCAGCCCGCCCCGCGGCGAGCACGCGACCTCGTGGGCCAGCTCGAGCGCGGCGGCCTCCAGCGCGCCGTCCGGCACCACGCGGGTGACCAGGCCCATGCGGTGGGCCTCGGCCGTGTCCACGATGCGGGCGGTGAGCATGAGATCGCGGGCGTGGGCCCCGCCCGCGATGTCGAGCAGCCGCGCGATGCCGTAGCCGGGATTGAAGCCGAGCGTGACCTCGGGCAGCCCGAAGCGCGCGGAGGCCTCGGCCACTCTGAGATCTTGAGCGATCGCGAGCATGAGGCCGCCGCCCAGGGCGTGGCCCTGCACCGCCGCGATCGTGACCTGGGGCAGGGCCGCGAAGCCGTCCATGATGCGTTGCCAGCGCCCGGCCAGCGCCTCCGCCTCCGCGGGGGAGAGCGTGGGCATCTCAGCGATGTCCGCGCCGGCGCAGAAGGAGCGCCCGCGGCCGGCCACCACGACCGCCCGGGTCTCGTTCATGGGCGCGAGGCGCGCCAGCGCGGCCTCGAGCGCGTCCGCCATGGCCCGGCTGAGCGCGTTGCGGGCCTGCGGGCGCTCCAGGGTGAGACGGGCCACCGGGCCCTCCGCGGTCAGGGTGGCGGCGGGGGCGGCGGTCACGACAGCAGCCGCTTCGCGACGATCTCGCGCATGATCTCGGAGGTGCCGGAGGCGATGGTCCACAGGCGCACGTCGCGGAAGAAGCGCTCGACGGGGAACTCGCTCATGTAGCCGTAGCCGCCGTGGAGCTGCACCGCCTGGTAGGCCACCCGGTTGGCCACCTCGGTGGCGAAGAGCTTCGCCATGGAGACTTCCATGACGCAGTCGCGGCCGGCGGTGTACAGCGAGGCCGCGTGGTAGACGAGGTGGCGCGCCGCCGCGATCTCGGTGGCCATGTCGGCGAGCCGGTGCCGCAGGGCCTGCTTGGCCGCGAGGGGCTCGCCGAAGGCGTGCCGCTCGCGCACATACGCGAGCGTGTCCTCGAGGGCCTGGGCCGCGCCGGAGAGCGCGAGCACCGCGGCCATGATGCGCTCCCGCTGAAGTCCCGCCGCGAGCTGGTGGAAGCCCCGGCCTTCCTCGCCCAGGAGGTTCAGGGCGGGCACCGGGCAATCTTGAAGCGACAGCTCCGCGGTGTCGGAGGCGCGCATGCCCATCTTGTCGAGCCGCCGGCTCACCGTGAAGCCGGGCGTGTCGCGCTCGACCAGGAACATGGAGATGCCATGGTGGCGCTTGTTCTTGCCCCCTTGACTGATCGAATTGCTCGGCTCGCCTTCGGCTTCACCTCGCCCTGCCACGCGGGCGGCGACGAAGTAGAGATCGCCGTACACTCCGTTGGTGATGAACATCTTGCTGCCGGTCAGCCGGTAGCAGTCGCCGTCGCGTACCGCCCGCGTGGTGATGCTCGCCATGTCGGAGCCGGTGCCCGGCTCGGTGATGCCGAGGGCGCACACCGTCTCGCCGCTCACGATGCCCGGCAGGTACCGGCGCTTCTGCGCGTCGGTGCCGTAGCGGGTGAGCCAGGGGGAGGACATGTCGGTGTGGACCAGCACGCTGAAGGCCACGCCCCCCGACCGGCAGCGGGCCATCTCCTCGCCCAGCACCACGCTCGAGAGGAAATCGCCGCCCGCGCCGCCGTACTCGGTGGGGAACTCGAGCCCGAGGAGGCCCAGCTCGCCGAGCCGCCGCCAGAACGCGCGGGGGATCCGCCCCGCCTCTTCCCAGGCGTCCACCTGGGGCACGACCTCCTTCTCCACGAAGGCGCGGACCGTCCGGCGGAGCATCTCGTGCTCGTCGGTGAGCGTCGGGAGCGACATCGTCAGCGCGGGCGAGCGCCCGCGGTCACGGCACCCTCACGTAGCCTTCCATGAGCCGCCGCGCCGTCCGGTACACGGTCACGCGCTCGGCCCAGGCCGCGCCGTCCCGGCGGCCCACCGCCGCCGCGATCGGGAGCACGCCCGACGGGTGCCCGAGCCGCAGGTCGCCCACGCGGCCGCCCGCGCACTCGCTCACCACCGTGCCGTCGATCTGGGCGGCCACCGCCAGGCACATGGCCGCGGTGAGGGCGAAGGCCCGGTGGGCATTGCCCATCGAGATGCAGCGGGCGACCACGTCGGTCTGCTCGGCGTCGTAGGCGGCGCCGTCGAGCGCGACGAAGGCGGTGGGCGGCGCCACCACCGCGATCTTCGGGGTGGCCGCGCTACCCGGGATGCCCATGGTCTCCGCGGCGCCCACGCGGATGGCCTCGAGCCGCGCCACGAGCGTCTTGTCGCCGTCCATCGCCGGTGGCGTCTCGGTGCCGGTCAGCCCGAGGTCCTTCGCGCGGACGAAGACCATCGGGTTGGTGGCGTCCACCATCGAGGCCTCGACGCCCGCGATGATGTCGCGCGCCCGCCCGGAGGGGAGCAGGCGGCCGGTGCGGGAGCCGCCCGGGTCGAGGAAGTCGAGCGCGATACGGGCCCCGAGGCCGGCCACGCCGGGCAGCTCGAAGTCGCCCAGCACCGCGGCCTCGCCGTCCACCACCGGGACGCGCGCCACGATGATCTTCTTCGTATTGGTATTGTGGATCCGCACGGTCGTTAGGCCGTCGGCGGCGGGCACGAGGCGCTCGTCGATGGCGAAGGGCCCGACCGCCGAGGAGCAGTTGCCGCAGTTGCCGGTGTAGTCCACCACGGTCCGGCTCACCTCGATCTGCGCGAAGGTGTAATCCACCTGGGCGTCCGGGTGCGTGGGCGCGCCGATGATGAAGGCCTTCGAGAGCGAGGAGATGCCGCCGCCGAGCCCGTCGAGCTGGCGTCCGTAGGGATCGGGGCTGCCCAGCGCGGAGAGCAGGATGTGGTCGCGTTCCGGGCCTGCCGGGGGCAGGTCGCGCTCGTGAAAGGCGAGGCAGCGGCTGGTGCCGCCGCGCATGTAGACCGCCCGGACCCGATGCTGGGCCATCAGTTGTCTCCTCGGCCCCTCACCCTACCCTCTCCCCTCAGGGGAGAGGGGACGATCATTTCCCTCTCCCCCGGAGGGGGAGAGGGCAGGGTGAGGGGGGGATTTCGCCGCGGCGGTCTGGGCGAGCAGGCCGCCGGCCAGCAGCATGTCGCGCTCGCGCGGGCTCAGGATCGAGCGCATCTGAAAGCGCGCCCCGGTGCGCCGGTTGACCACCGCGACGGCGCCGCCCGCCGCGAGGCTGTCGCGCAGGCTCTCGAAGTCGAGGACGTCGTCCCGCTCGATGGCGTCGCAGTCCGCCGGGTTCTCGAACTCGAGCGGCGCGATGCCCCAGTTGATCAGGTTGGAGCGGTGGATGCGGGCGAAGCTCTTGGCCAGGACCGCCCGCACGCCCAGGTGGAGCGGGGAGAGCACCGCCGCCTCGCGCGAGGAGCCCTGGCCGTAGATCTCGCCGCCCACGATGACGCCGCCGCCCGCCGCGCGGGCGCGGGCGACGAAGTCGGGATCCGCGTTGCGGAAGCAGAACTCCGCGATGGCCGGCACGTTGGAGCGGAACATCAGCACCGCGGTGCCGGAGGGCGAGATGTCGTCGGTCGAGACCTTGTCGCCGAGCTTGATGAGCACCGGCGCGCTCAGGCGCTCCTCGGTCGGCCGCCCGCGCGGCACCGGCTTGATGTTGGGCCCCTTGAGGACCTCGACGCCCGCCGCCTCGGACAGAGACAGCGGCGGGATCAGCCCGGCCTCCGAGGCCAGCAGCGTGGCCGGCCAGTGCCGCTCGGGTGGGGTGCCCGCCTTGCGCGGATCGCTGATGCGGCCGGTGAGGGCGGAGACGGCGGCGGTCAGCGGCGAGCAGAGGTAGACCGCGTCGTCCTTCGTGCCGCTCCGGCCCGGGAAGTTGCGGTTGAAGGCGCGCAGGCTCCGCCCGCCCGAGGCCGGCACGTGGCCGATGCCGGCGCAGGCGCCGCAGGTGGGCTCGGAGATCGTGGCGCCCGCCGCGAGCAGGGTCGCGAGCAGCCCCTCGCGCGCCATCACCTCGAGGATGCGGTGGCTGCCCGGGAAGACCACGAAGGAGACCGACGGTGCCACCGTCCGGCCCTCGAGCACGCGGGTCACCGCCTGCATGTCCTCCCACGAGGAGTTGGTGCAGGAGCCGACCATGACCTGTTCGATCTCCAGCCCCTCGACCTCGGACACCGGGACCACGCGGTCCGGCGACCCGGGCATCGCGACCAGCGGCTCGAGGCTCGAGAGATCCAGCTCGATCCGGTCGTCGTACTCCGCGTCGACATCCGGGGCCAGCGGCCGCCAGTCCGCCTCACGGCCGAGGAGCCGGAAGTACTCGCGGGTCGCCTCGTCCGACGGGAACACGCTGGTGGTGAGCGTCAGCTCGGCGCCCATGTTGCAGATGGTGGCCCGCTGGGGCAGGGACAGCGTCCCCGCACCGGGACCGCCATACTCGAAGATGCGGCCGCTGCCTCCGCGCACCGAGTAGCGGCGCAGCAGCTCCATGATCACGTCCTTGGCCGAGACCCACGGGCGGAGCCGGCCGGTGAGCCACACCGAGGTCACGCGCGGCATCACGACGTGATACGGCCCGCCGCCCATGGCCACCGCCACGTCGAGGCCGCCCGCGCCGATGGCCAGCATGCCGGTCGAGCCGCAGAGCGGGGTGTGGCTGTCGGTGCCCAGCACGAACTGGCCGGGGACGCTGAAGGACTCGAAGTGCACCTGGTGGCAGATGCCGTTGCCCGGCTTGGAGAACCAGGCGCCGTACCGGCCCGCGGCGGTCTGGAGGTAGCGGTGGTCGTCCGAGTTGCGCGAGTCCACCTGGTAGACATTGTGGTCGATGTAGGCGACCACGCGGTGCGGGCGCACCCGCGCGAAGCCCATGGCCTCGAACTGGAGGAACGCCATGGTCCCGTTGGTGTCGGTGAGCAGGGCCTGGTCCACGCGGAGTCCGATCTCCTCGCCGGCCACCGCCTTGCCGGAGACCAGGTGGGCGTCGATGAGCTTGCGCGTGAGGTTCTGGCGCATGTTAGCGCTTGTCGAGAGGGACGAAGGGGCGGCGGGGGTGGCCCTTGTAGTCGGCGCGGGGCCGGATCAGGCGGTTGTCGTCGTACTGCTCGAGCAGGTTGGCGGTCCAGCCCGCGATCCGCGCGGCCGCGATCACCGGGGTGAAGAGATCCACCGGGATGCCGATCGAGTAGAAGAGCGGCGCCGAGTAGAAGTCCACGTTGGGGATGAGGCGCTTGGCGGTCTGGACTTTGGCATGGAGCGCCACCGCGAGGTCGTACCAGAGCGCCTGGCCGGACTGCCGGCAGGCCGCCTCGGCCAGGCCCTTCAGGATGGTCGCGCGCGGGTCGCCCGCGGTGTAGACCCGGTGACCGAAGCCCATGAGCCGCCGCTTCTCGCCCATCGCGTGGTCCACGAAGCCGTCCACGTTGTCGAGCGTGCCGACCTCGAGCAACGTGCGCATCACCGCCTCGCCGGCGCCGCCGTGGAGCGTGCCCTTCAGCGCGCCCACCCCGCCCGCCACCGCCGAGTGCATGTCGGAGAGCGTGGCCGCGATGACCCGGGTCGTGAAGGTGGACGCGTTCAGCTCGTGCTCGGCGTAGAGCGTGAGGCTCGCGTCCACCGCGCGGGTGGTGACCGCGCTCGGCGCCTCCCCGGTGAGCATGTACAGGAAGTTGGCAGCGTGGGAGAGCTCCTTCGACGGCGGCACCGGGGCGAGCCCGCTCCGTACCCGGTGATGGGCGCAGATGGCGGTGGTGAACTGGCTGGTCAGGCGCACCGCCTTGCGCAGGTTGGCCGCGCGCGAGTTGTCGGTGGCGTCCGGATCGTGCATGCCGAGCATCGCGACGGAGGCCTGGAGCACCCGCATGGGATCGGTGTCGCGAGGCATGAGGGCGAAGGCGCGGACCAGCGCGTCGGGGATGGGCCGCGCCGCCGCCAGCTCGGCCTGGAACCGCTCGCGCGGGCCCCGCGCGGGCAGCTCATCGTGCCAGAGCAGGTAGGCCACGTCCTCGAAGGTGGCCTGCCGCGCCAGCTCGTCGATGTCGTAGCCGCCGTAGGCCAGGCGGCCGTTCCGGCCGTCCAGGTCGCACAGGCGCGTCTCGGCGGCCACCACGCCCTCCAGGCCCCGGATGAGCTGGCTGCCCTCGGTCATCGTTGACTCCTCTCGAAACGGCGAGTATTCCGCGGACGGAGTACGCGGGCCAGCATGCGAAGTTGACGGTATACCCGCGGCCCGGCACAGCGCAAGAGCGTAGGTGGCTCGCGCGCGGCGGAGTAGAATCGACAATAGAATCAACACCGGCCTTGCCGGTCCCGAGAGTCGGGCGGGATACGAAGCAGCCATGAGCCAGTTCGGATCGAGCCGCTCCGGAGCCGTGGTCGGCGCAGCCGGCCCGCCCGCCCCTTCGCGCCTCGACGCGCTCCGCCGCGCGTGGCCCGCGTACGTCGTGCTCGCCTGCACGCTGCTGCTGACCTTCGGCGCGTGGCGCTACGCCGAGCGCACCGTGCGCGCGAACGAGCAGGAGCGCTTCGACCGGGTGGTGGCGACGAGCCGCGCCGCGATCGACCGGCGGCTCGAAACCTACCTGCAGATCCTGATGGGGGTGCGCGCCCTCTTCGCGAGCAGCAATACGGTCGAGCGCTCCGAGTTCCGGTCCTTCGTCACGGGTCTGGGCTTGGAGGACCGCTATTCGAGCATCCGGGACATGAGCTGGATCCCGCGGGTCCCGGCCGCGGCCAAGGCCTCGCACGAGGCGCTCATGCGCCGGGGCGGCGCGCCCTCCGGCTACGAGATTCACCCGGCGGGGAGCCAGGCCGAATACCATCCCCTGGCGTTTCTCGAGCCCGCCGAGGCCTACGAGCCGCGCTGGTTCGGCCTCGACGCGGCCAGTCGTCCGGAGAACCAGGAGGCCATGGAGCGGGCCCGGGACACCGGAGTCGCGGCGATGAGCCATCGGCTCACCCTGTTTCGCCGGGACGGAGGGGCCGGTTTCGTCATCTTCCTGCCGATGTATCGCGCCGGCCGGCCGCTCGCGACGGCGGAAGAGCGCCGCGAGAGCTTCGAAGGCTTCGTGGCCGCGTCGTTCCGGCCCGACCTCTTGATGGGCGAGCTGTTCGAAGCTTCACGCGCCCAGCCGGTGGATCTGGAGCTCTTCGACGCGCCCGAGGCAGCCCCGGGCCGCCTCATCTACGACCGCGACCCCGGCTCCGCCGAGACGCCGCGCGAGCTGAGCCGGACGGTCCCGGTCATCTTCGGCGGCCAGACCTGGACGCTCCAACTCTCGACGCTGCCCGCCTTCCATTCCCTCGCCGAGCGGCTCGTGCCCTTCTGGGTCCTGGGCAGCGGCCTCGTGATCAGCGTCCTCGCCTTGGCGTCTTGTGTAGTTTGGCCCCCGGCCAGCAGACGTACTCCGGGCGGCACTCGCCGGCTGGGTGCTTGACCTCGTGCGTCAGCTCCGCGGTGCCAGGCACCAGCCCGTGGGACTTGAAGACGTCCAGGACCGCCTGGTAGCCGGTCTCCTCCAGCACCTTCTTGTAGTCGGCCATGCCGTCGATGTCCCAGCCGCCCCCGAGCCGGTCGGGCCGCGGCGTGACCGTGAGGCGATGCGGCAGGATCTTCTTGAGGACCTGCTGCGCGGTGGCCTTGTTCTTCCGGAGGTGCGCCCGCCAGTCCGCCGCCGCCTCCAAGATCGATGCCCTGAGCGCCTCGGTGTCGATGCCCTGGACCACGGCGGTGCCGGCCAGCTGCTCCTCGACATGAGCCAGCGCGGCCCTGCGCTCGTCCAAGTCGGCGTGGATCTCCTCCCGCTCGCCCTTGGCGAGCGCGTCGACCAGGCGCTTGATCTGCGCGCGCAGTGACTTCGCCTCGGCCTTGAGCGGCTCCGGATCGGCCTGCGCGGCGCGGTGGCGCTCCAGCACCTCCTCCAGCTTGTCCATGACGATCGCGCCGGCCAGCGCCTCCTCGAACGCCTGCATGACGAATTTCTCGGCGAACTCGACCGGGAGACCGCGCTGGTTGGAGCACTTCGCCGCGCCGAAGAGGTGGCGGTTCGTGCAGTAGAGAAACTCCTCGCGCGCCTTCTTGTACTGCACGTGCATACTGCCACCGCACACGCCGCAGGCCAGGAACGGCGTCAGCAGGTGCCTCGACTCGGTCGGTCGGGACTTCAGCTGGCCGCTCGGCCCGCGCCAGCACCTCTCAGCCGCCGCCTTGTTGACGGCCTGCACCTCGCGCCACAGCTTGTCCGAGACGATCTGGAGGGCGGGCGCCGCGCGCCTGACCACCGACTCCGGGGACTTCTCTTTCGCCGACGTGCCGCGGCGCTTGGTCTGCCGCGTGCGGCCCCACACTTTGACGCCCGCGTACATCTCATTCTTGAGGACCGAGCCGACCTGCGACGGCCACCACAGCCTCAACCCGCGCGGCGACGTGACCTTGTCGCGGTTTAGCTCCTGGGCGATCTTGAAGTAGCCCGCGCCGTCCACCCGGCGCTTGAAGATCCTGAGGACCACTCTGGCCTCTGACGAGTTGACCGTGCGCTGCCCGCCCGCGGTGGCGTAGCCGTAGAGGCGGCCGCCGACGGACTTCCCCTGCTCCGCGTTCTGCTTCATCTTGTCGCGCGTGCGCTTCGAGCCCTGCTCGCGCTCCGACTCCGAGGCGAAGTGCTGGACCGACGCGACGAACTTCTCTATCGCCGAGCCGAGGGTGAGCTCCTTGTCGTCGAGGTAGGCGAACACGCGGACTCCCTCGTCGACGATCTGCTTCAGGACCCAGGCGGTCTCGATCTGCTCGCGGCCGAGGCGCGAGGGCTCGCTGATGACCAGCGCGCCGAACTTGGGCTTGGGCCTGAGCGACTCCAGCAACTTGTTCAGGCCCGCGCGCTTCCGGAACTCCGCGCCGCTGACCGCGTCGTCGGTGAAGACGTAGCGGTCGTCGACGCGCCACCCGCGCTTGCTCGCGAAATCCTTGGCGCGCTGTACCTGGCGCGCGACCGACTTGGCGTCGTCGCTCTTGCCGGGCTCGTCGGTGCTCTTCCTGGCGTAGACCGCTGCGATCATGGTCGCCCCCCTCCGTCCAGTGTAGTTGAACAGCCAGGGAAATCGTACGACGATGCTGGCCGCGACGTACAGGGCCACCTGCCTTCTAAGCTAGGTCCACGTAAGACCGTGCTGCAGTCTGAACTTGTCTGTGTACAGGCGGCCGGCCGACACCCCCTCTATAGCGAGAGAAGCAACCGACCGCTCGCGCCGCAGAGACGGCGCCAAGAGGAGCCCGCACCATGTCGAAGTCGATCACACAGAAGTTCGGGTCGCCGACGGTTGGGAAGAAGTCAAAGAAGCAGACCGCGACCGCGCGCGTCGTGAAGGTGTTGCCGCGGAAGGGCGTCACGTTAGTGTTCACCGGCGAGAGCGCGACGAAGCCCTGGCTGCGGAAAGACGCGCGCACCGTCGTGCGCGGCAGCCTCACGTGCCTGGGGCGCCACCAACTACCATGCCGTCGCCCAGCTCGGGCGCATACCGGTCCGCCCGTTCAGCCCGCGAGCGCTCACGATGGCGGGCTGCCGGTTTTGGCAGTTTTGGCAGTTCGTCGCCGGGCCGGTTCGTTGTTTCGTGCCCAGCGAACCGTCGGGTTGACGTGAAACCGCACCGTCGGCCGCCCGCCGTCCACGGCCCGGGCCGGCGCGGCCCGAATCCAGCCCAGATCGGCGAGCATCGCGAGCGTGCGGTGCACGGCGCGCGGCTCGGTCAGTCCCGTCCAGGCGTTGCGGTACACGTCGCGAGCGGTGAAGGGAGTCGGCAGCCGGCCGCGCGCGACTTTGCGCGCCAGAAGCGCGGCCGCCACGCGGGCCGGGTCGGTGACGCTCGCGTAGAGGCGGCGCGCATGCGCTTCGAGGTAGGTGCACCAGGCCGCTGCCTGCTGGGCCGCCGCGCGCGAGACGGGCCCACTTGTGCCGCGGTCGACACCGTCGACGAGATGGATGATGAGCGCGAGCGAAGGCATCAGACTGCGGTACTTCGCGAGGTGCGAGAGGAGCAC
>WNFC01003620.1_pt1 | contig 22255 bp, 19 predicted proteins | sample 5400541 | NCBI WGS metagenome assembly WNFC01 (sample SAMN13153342, study PRJNA577476) | soil metagenome | isolation source: 120 cm saprolite under Douglas fir tree site 2 hole 2 replicate 1 | place: USA:California | collected 2015-04-18
GTCGCGGCGATGAACCGGACGTCGATCTTCACCGGCCGCGTGCCGCCCACCCGCTCGATCTCGCGCTCCTGGAGCACCCGCAGGAGCTTGGCCTGGAGCTCCGCCCGGAGCGTGCCGATCTCGTCGAGAAAGAAGGTGCCTCCCTGCGCCAGCTCGAACTTACCAAGCTTTCTCTGATGGGCGCCGGTGAACGCGCCCTTCTCGTGGCCGAAGAGCTCGGACTCGATGAGTGATTCGGCGATGGCCGCGGGATTGACGGCGACGAAAGGCCCCTCGCGCCGCGCCCCCTGGCGATGGATGGCCCGCGCGACGAGCTCTTTGCCGGTGCCGCTCTCGCCGGTGATGAGCACCGTCGTCGACGTGCGCGCGACCTGCGCGATGAGCCCGTGGAGCTTCTCCATCGCGGGGTGCTGGCCGACGATCTCGTCGAGATCATGCCGCCGGGCCAGCTCGGAGCGGAGGAACGCGACCTCGCGCTCGAGCGCCCGGCGTTCGAGCGCCCGGCGCGAGAGGGACAGGAGCTCGTCCTCCTCGAAGGGCTTGGTCAGGTAATCGAAGGCGCCGAGCTTCATGGCCGCCACGGCCGTCCGCACCGTCTTCACGGCCGTGACGAGGATCACCTCGATCCCTTCGTCGATCGCCTTGATGCGCTCGAGCACTTCGATCCCGTCCATCCCGGTCATCCGGATGTCGAGCAGCACGAGGTCCACCTGGGAAGCACGGACGACATCGAGTGCGCTCGGGCCGTCCGGAACGTCGACCACGTCGTAGTGGTCCTCGAGGATCAGCCGGAACGACTCCCGGACTCCGGGGTCGTCGTCAACGACGAGAACCGCGGGCCGCGCCATTCTCGGACTCTAGCACCGATTCCGTCCGCGCAGGCAGCGGCCCGGCTCAACAGCGAACGTCGGTGATGTCCCCACGGTCAAAGACCTTCGTACTCCTCGCGCGGGCGCCGGCGGACCGCGTCCGGCCCCCGCCAATCGTATCCAACCTGCGACATTGACGCGCGCCGCCGGATGATCGAACAATCCCCTCGTGCTCGCGCGGGTCCTGTCCGCAGCCCTTGTCGGCGTCGAAGCCGCGCTCGTGCGGGTAGAGGTCGACGTCACGCCGGGCCTGCCCGCGTTCACCACGGTAGGGCTTCCTGACTCGGCGGTGCGCGAGAGCCGCGAGCGGGTGCGCACCGCGATCCGCAACGCCGGCTTCCCCTTTCCTGCCGACCGGATCACCGTGAACCTGGCCCCGGCCGACCTCCGGAAAGAAGGTGCCTCGTTTGACCTGCCGATCGCACTCGGCATCCTCGCCGCCACCGGCGCGGTCACGAACGGGCGGATCGGCCCCTTCGCCGTGGTCGGCGAGCTGGCGCTGGACGGCCAGATCCAGGCGGTGCGCGGAGTGCTCGCCGTCGGACTCGCGTGCCGGCGGCAGGGCATCGACACGCTCGTCGTGCCGGTCGCGAACCACTCGGAGGCCCAGGCCGTCGAAGGTCTCCGGGTGCTCGGCGCGCCGACGCTACGCGACGCGGTGGGGCTGCTCAACGGCGACGCGGACGCAGCCGCCCTGCCGCCGCCGGAGCCTCCAGCGGCGCCGGCCACCGACGACCTGGACTTCGCCGACGTTCGGGGCCAGGCGTACGCCAAGCGCGCGCTCGAGATCGCGGCCGGCGGAGCCCATAACCTGCTGCTCGTCGGCCCTCCCGGCGGCGGGAAGACGATGCTGGCGCGCCGGCTGGCGGCGATCCTGCCCCCGCTCACCCGCGACGAGGTGATCGAAGCGTCGACCATCTGGTCGGTCGCGGGGCTCTTGCCGCGTCACGGCGAGCTGATGAGCCGGCGCCCGTTCCGGGCGCCTCACCACACCATCTCGGTGTCGGGTCTCATCGGAGGCGGCACTCCTCCGCACCCCGGCGAGGTGACGCTCGCTCACCTCGGCGTCCTCTTCCTGGACGAGCTACCCGAGTTCCAGCAGCATGTGCTCGAGTCGCTGCGCCAGCCGCTCGAGGACGGCCGCGTCACCATCGCGCGGGCGAGTGGCGTCAGCGATTTCCCCGCCCGCTTCCAGCTCGTCGCCGCCGCCAACCCTTGCCGGCGTGGTTGCCCGTCCCTCGACCTTTGCATCTGCACGCCGGCCGAGCGGGCCCGATATCTCGGCCGCCTCTCGCGCCCGCTCCTCGACCGCATCGATCTGCACGTCGAGCTCCCCGCGCTCGCTGCCGCGGACTTTCGGGCACCCGCGCCAGGCGACCCAACCGAGACGATCCGCACGCGCGTGGGCGCCGCGCGCCAGCGGCAGCGCGACCGCCTCAGCGCGACGGGAATCCGCGTCAACGCCGCGATGAGCCCCCGCCAGGTTCGGCGCTTTTGTGCGGTTCCTGCCGAGGCCGAGCGCCTCCTCGCCGCCGCCATGACCCACCTGGGGCTCTCGGCCCGCGGTCACGACCGCGTGCTCAAGGTCGCCCGCACGATCGCCGATCTGACCGGAGCCGAAACACTGGCGGCCGAGCACTGCGCGGAAGCCATCCAGTACCGCAGCCTCGATCGGCAGTGGCGGGCGTGAGCTGGGTAGCGTGGAGAGGTAGAGGTTGGAGCGGAAGCTTGCGATAGGGACGCGGATCGCCCCGCTGACCGCGAGAGACTTACTGCTTCTGCACGACCACCCTGCCCTGGGAGTTTACGAACACGCGGTAGCGGCTTCCATCCTGGCATGTCGCGATATAGTCGTTGTCGCCCTGTCGGGCGGCGGTGACCACCTGCCCACACGGCTGACCTTGCAGAGCGATCACCGTCGTCAAATCCTTGAGGACCGCCGGGTCGTCCGCAGCGAGCGCGGGTCCGGCGACGAGAGCTGCGTTCAAGACGATCAGCGCCCAGTCCTTCATTCGCTTGCTCATCGCTTCCTCCCCAGTGGAATCAGAGGTTTGCAAACTTCGCAGGATCCGCCAGCAGATTCCAGAGCGCTTCGCGCGATGCGGCGATGTCCCGAGCGAGCGCTGGGTCCTTGTCCTGCAGGAGTGACAACACCTTGAGGAGCAGAAGATCGTAAGCTCTCCCGTAGCTTTGCGAAAGGGGTCTGGCCGCGCCCCTCGTGGAATGCCGCGAGTTGCTCCAGCAGGTCATCGACCTGATTCTTGAGCGCGAGCTTGGTGAACACACCGATCGCCTGAGTCTCGCGACGTCTCTTCTCGAGCGACGTCAGATCGAGGACCGGAGGTCCCTCCGGCGTCCCAGGTCGTGGAGTTGGGCCCTCCCGGGGGCAGAAGCGGCATCCTTCAGGCCCTCGGCACGCGCTGGATCGGTCCCTGGAGCGCGCCGGTCGATGGCGTCGACCGACGGACCGATCCCGGTTTCACCACCCCATCCGGCGGCGGGCACATCAGCTGAGCACATTCGCTTGCCTGGATGAGCAAGGCCAGAACACCCACTGCCAACGTCGCCGCGGTCCCACGGGCCGTCACTGCTCTCTCCGATCTCCCATCTTCGACTGTGCCAGACGCTCGGTGGAGGTTGTCCTGTTGGACAGTCGGCACGTCTATTGTCATTCAGGCCTGCGTTAGGTTCGAATCTGGTTCTAGAATATCGTCCCATGTCAGACTCGGTCTCGACTCGACGCTCGCGAATGCCGATTCTGCGGGTACACAGCCTCTTGGTCGGCGGTGAGGCGTTGTCCCCGCTCATCCTCGTACACGGAGCGGCGAACTCGGCGCGGGTCTGGACGTTCTGGCAGAACGAGCTCGCGCACCGCGGATGGCCCTCGCATGCGCTCGATCTCGGTGGTCACGGACACAGTGTGGCGGCCGACGTCGGTGTCATGCGAATGGCCGACTATGCCGACGACGTGGTGACCCTTGCGCGTACGCTGCGGCGGCCCCCCATCCTTCTGGGCTGGAGCATGGGGGGACTAGTGGCGATGATGGCGGCCCCGGCGTGCGGCGCGCGCGCCTGCGTGGGCCTCGCGCCGAGTACCCCAGCCCGCCGACGTGACACCTCGGTCCCGCTCCGCTCAGGCATCTTCGGCGCCGAGGAATATGGCATCGCCGACCGCGATCCCGACCGTCAGCCCGCGATGCCGGATCTCGATCGAGCAGAGCGCGTGATCGCCCTGGAATCGCTCGGCCCGGAGTCCCGCCTCGCGCGAGACGAGCGCCAGGCGGGGATCGTCCTTGAGGGCATCGCCTGTCCTCTTCTCATCGTCACCGGAACGGCGGACACCCAGTGGCCCCGGCGGCGGTACGACGACTTCCACGACGACTTCCAATTCCCCGCAGATCACGTCAGTATCGAGGGGGCTTCGCACTGGGGGCTGGTCCTGAACCGGCGGGTGCTGCCGGGGATCGTGTCCTCGGTGATCGGTTGGCTCGAGAAAAACACCTCGCCTGGGAGGCCGTGATGCCTCGCCCGTACTCGTCGTCATCGACATGCACGAGCGCCTGTTCGACGCGATGGACGCCGAGTGACGCCGTCGGCTCGCGCACGCCCGCGCAGTGATCACGGCGACGGAGACCGACATGGACGCTTTTCGCGACCTGGAGCTGCTGAAGTGACGTGCCTGACGAGCCGCGCCGGAACTAGCGGCGGCCGCGCGGCGGGATGTTCGTGTAGATGATGGTGCCGTCGTCGCCGACCGTTCGATAGACCGCGGTGGGCGCGCCAGCCAGCCCGTTGGTGCTGCCGTCGTAGTAGTAGAGCACGCGCGTCACGTAGTCGCGCGTCTCGGCAAACGGCGGGATTCCACGGTACGTGACCACCGCCTTCTCGCCGGCGTTATAGGCCGCCAGCGCCATCGGCAGGTCGTTCCCGAAGCGGTCGATCAGACCGCGGAGGTGCCGGACGCCGCCATCGATGTTCTGCTGGGGGTCGAAGCTGTTGCGGACTCCGAGCAGCGAGGCCGTCTCAGGCATGAGCTGCATCAAACCTTGGGCGCCTCTTATGGAAACCGCGCGCGGGTTGAACGCGGACTCGACGCGGATGACGGCCTGGACCAGTCGCTCGGGCACGCCATAGCGCCCCGAGGCGTCCTTGATCTCAGTCACATAGCGCCCGGTGTCTGCGGGGGGCAGCCGCAGGTAGCCCGCGGCGGTGCCGGACGAGTATCCAAGGCCGCGATAACGGGGATCGGTCGGCGCGTTGGTGAAGTGGACGGTCCCGTCGTTCGTGGCGAGCCGGTAGACCTCGGCGTTGGCCGGCACGGCGGTCACGATGGCGGTCGCCACCGCATACAGGAGAAACCGAAGACGGGCCATGCCGCTATGTTAGCGGACCCGGCGTTGCCCCTTCAAGAACAGAACACGGGTTCCGGAAACGCCACAAAGGCGCCGCAAATCAGGAAGATAGCGCCAGCGGCTCGACCTCGGGCCAGGCCGGCGCATCCTCGAGCGCGAGCCTCAGGACGTCGAGCACCGAATCGACCAGGTGGATCGTCATCTCGTCCCGCACCCGAAGCGGAACGTCCTCGATGAGGTTCTTCGCGTTCCGTTTGGGCAGCAGCACGGTCCGAATCCCAGCGCGATGCGCGGCCAGGACCTTCTCCTTGATCCCGCCGACCGGCAGCACGCGCCCGGCGAGACTGACCTCACCGGTCATGGCGAGCCCGGAGCGCACGCGACGGCTGGTGAGCAACGACACGAGCGCCGTCGTCATCGTGACGCCCGCCGACGGTCCGTCCTTGGGAATCGCCCCGGCGGGGACGTGCACGTGGATGTCGGACATCTCCCAGAAGTCGGGCGCGATGTCGAGCTCGTCTGTGTGGGACCGTACCCACGAGAGCGCCGCCTGCACCGACTCCTTCATGACGTCGCCGAGCTGCCCGGTCAGCGTCAGGGTGCGGGCTCCCTTCATCCGGGTCGCCTCGATGAACAGGATGTCGCCGCCGGCCGGCGTCCACGCGAGGCCGATCGCGACACCCGGGACACGCGTCCGCTCCTCCACCTCCTCGAGCTCGAAGCGCGGCACGCCCAAGAACGACGTGACGACGTCGGGCGTGATCCGCATCGCCTCCGTCTGCCCTTCGGCGCGCCGCCTCGCCACCTTCCGGCAGACGCTGGCAATCTCGCGCTCGAGATTCCGAACGCCGGCCTCCCGCGTGTAGCCACGCGCCAGGAGCCGCAGCGCCTCGGGCGTGAACTCGATGTCCACCGCCGGACCGAGGCCGTGCTCCCGTGCCTGCTTGGGCACGAGGTGCCGCTGCGCGATGGCGATCTTCTCTTCCTCCGTGTACCCGGCGAGCGGGATGATTTCCATCCGATCGCGCAGCGCCGGCGCCACCGTGTCGGTCACGTTCGCGGTCGTGATGAACAGCACCCGCGACAGGTCGAACGCGACGTCCAGGTAGTGGTCGCGGAACGACACGTTTTGCTCCGGATCCAGCACCTCCAAGAGCGCCGAGGCCGGATCGCCCCGGAAGTCCATCCCCAGCTTGTCGATCTCGTCCAGCATGAAGACGGGGTTCTTCGTCCCCGCACGCCGGAGCCCCTGGATGATCTGACCCGGCAGCGCGCCGATATAGGTCCGCCGGTGGCCGCGGATCTCGGCCTCATCCCGCATGCCGCCCAGCGAGATCCGGTGGAATTTCCGCCCGAGCGCGCGCGCGATCGACCGTCCGAGCGACGTCTTGCCGACGCCCGGGGGGCCGACGAAGCAAAGGATGGGGTCTTTGCCGGACGCACGAATCTTCTTCACCGCGAGGTACTCCAGGATCCGCTCCTTGATCTTCTCGACTCCTTCGTGGTCCTCGTCGAGGATCGCCCGAGCTCCGGCGATGTCCACGTCGTCGGCCGTCTCCTGTTGCCACGGCATCGACACCAACCAGTCGATGTAGGTCCGCGCGACGGTGTACTCGGCCGCCGCGGGCGGCATCTTCGCCAGCCGGTCCAGTTCGCGGAGCGCTTCCTTGCCCGCTTCTTCCGTCATACCGGCCGTCTCGATCTTCCTCCGGAGTGTATCGATCTCCTGCGTGCGGTCGTCGGCGTCGCCCAGCTCCTTCTGGATCGCCTTCATCTGCTCGCGCAGGTAGTACTCGCGCTGAGTCTTCGACATCTCGGACTGGACTTCCGACTGGATCTTCGACCCGAGCTCGAGAACCTCGGCCTCTTTCGTGAGGGCGGCCACGAGCCTCTGCAGACGCTCGGCGACGCCCATCGTCTCGAGCAGCTCCTGCCGGAGGGCCGTCGGAAGCGTCGGCAGCGAACCGGCGATCAGGTCCGCGAGCGCACCCGGCCCTTCCGCGGCGCCGAGAACATTTGCGAGCTCGTCGGGTAGCGTCGGGGAGAGCGCGACGACCTTCTGGAAGAGGCCGCTCGCCGTCCGCGCGAGCGCTTCGACCTCGAGGGTCGCCGAGGGCGCCTCGTCGGGGAGGCGCTGGATCCGCGCCCGGAGGAACGGCGTCTCCTGGACGACGTCGGTGATACGGAATCGCGCGAGCCCCTGCACGACGAGGCGCAGGGTGCCGTCGGGTTGCTTCAGCACCTTCTCGATGACGGTCGCGGTCCCGATCGTGTGCAGCCCCTGCGCACGCGGGGCATCCTCCGACGGATCCCGCTGCATGACCGCGCCGATGATCCGACTGCCCTGGAGCGCCTCCTGGATAAGCCGGACCGACGCGGGACGGCCGACCGCGAGCGGCATCACCGCCTGCGGAAAGATCACCGTTCCGCGCAACGGCAGAATCGCGAGGACATCCGGAATGTTGAGCTCGCTATCGTCGCGCTCGCCAGCCATGATTCTCCTTTCCTACTAGAACAGATCAACCGGCTTGAGGTGACCGGAGGCGGCCCGGACGAGGGCCTCCCGCGGTTCCTCCGGCCGGGAGTGCCCCGCCGCCTCGCCGCCGTCCTCCCGAAGGTAGGCGACCAAATCCTCGATCTGTTTCTGCATCTCGATCATCCGACGCCTCATCTTTAGGATGACCTCAATGCCGGCGAGATTCACGCCGAGATCCCGCGTGAGTCGCAGCAGACGGGCCAGTTCGTCGACGTCTTCGGTGGAGTACATGCGCGTCCGGCCGACAGTTCGGCTCGGACGCACGAGCCCCTTCTTCTCGTAGAAGCGCAGCGTCTGCGGGTGGACGTTCAGCATGTCGGCGACCACCCCGATCATGTAAAGCGGCCTGCCGCGGTCGGTCACTGCGCACCTCCCCGATAGTGCTCCAAGGCGGTCCGTGCTTCGATCGGCATCAACCGCTCGAGCTGGCGCACGAGCTCGTGGGTCCGCGCGTCGAGCCCGGTCGGGACCTCGACACGAACCGTCACATAGAGGTCGCCCGTCGACTCGCCCGTCAGTCTGAGCAGTCCCTGACCGCGCAGGCGGAATACCTGGCCGCCCGTCGTGCCCGGTGGAACGACAAGCACCGCTTCTCCCGACGGCGTCGGAACGTGGATGCGGGCTCCCAGCAGCGCCTCCCAGACGCTGATCGGCAGCTCGCAGTGCACGCTGTCGCCTTTCCGGCGAAAAAAGGGATGCTCACTCACCCGCGTGCTCACGATCAAATCGCCACGCGGCCCGCCGAACGGGCCAGCATTCCCCTCGCCGGCCATGCGGATCTGAGCCCCGGAATCGACGCCAGCGGGAATCGCGACGTCGACCGCCTCGGCGACCCGCCGTACGCCTCGGCCGAGGCACAGGGGACACCGCCCGCCCTCGGCCGAACCGCTCGCGGCGCACTCGGCGCAGGGCGAGAACCGGTGGATCTCTATGCGAGGCCTCGTCCCCCGAACCACCTCAGCGAAGGACAACTCGACGACGGCATGGACGTCGTCGCCGCGCCGGCCGGCGCCGACTGCGTCGTCGGCGCCAGCCACGTCCTCGAATCGGTCGTACATCGAGCGCGCCGTCGGATCCCCGAGCACGCGGAAGGCTTCGGCGATCTCGTCGAAGAGCTCGCGGGCCCTCTCGTCCCAGAAGTTGACGTCGGGCGAGTATTGCCGCGCGAGCCGCTGGTAGGCGCGGCGAACCTCGCGCGGCCCGGCCGTGGCCGCGATACCGAGCACGGCGTAGTAATCGCGACGCATGGAACCGCTACTTCTTCTTGTCGCCCAGATCCTCGAAGTCCGCGTCGACGACCTCGCCTTCCTTCGGACCCGTCGGGCCCTGGCTCGGCCCGCCGGGCGCGCCGGCCGGCTGACCTTGCGTCTGGGCCTCGCGGTACATGATCTCCGCGAGCTTGTGGGACGCGCGGGTCAGGTTCTCCTGGGCGCGCTTCATCCGCTCGAGGTCCTCGCCCTTCAGCGCCTCGCGCGCCTCCGCGAGCGCGTCGTCGATCGCCTTGCGGTCGGCCTCTCCCAGCTTGGCGCCGTGCTCCCCGAGCGTCCGCTCCGTGGAGTACACGAGCGAGTCCGTCTGGTTGCGGACTTCGATTTCCTGTTTCCGCTTCGAGTCTTCCGCAGCGTTGGTCTCCGCTTCCTTCACCATCCGGTCGATCTCGTCCTTGGTCAGCCCGGACGAGGCAGTGATGGTGATGTTCTGCTGCTTACCGGTCGCCTTATCTTGCGCCGCGACGTTCAAGATGCCGTTCGCGTCGATATCGAACGTCACTTCGATCTGCGGCATCTGACGCGGCGCCGGCGGGATGCCGACGAGATGGAACTTCCCCAGGGTCCGGTTGTCTCGCGCCATGGGCCGCTCGCCCTGGAGCACGTGGACTTCGACCGAGGTCTGGTTGTCGGCCGCCGTCGTGAAGACCTCGCTCTTCTTCGTCGGAATCGTCGTGTTCCGGGAGATGAGCGGGGTCATCACGCCGCCGAGCGTCTCGATCCCCACCGAGAGCGGGGTGACGTCGAGCAAGAGGAGGTCCTTCACCTCACCCGTGAGCACCGCGCCCTGCACGGCGGCGCCGACCGCCACGACTTCGTCGGGGTTGACGCCCTTGTGCGGCTCCTTGGCGAAGAGCTGCTTCACCGACTCCTGCACCTTCGGCATGCGCGTCTGGCCACCGACGAGAATGACCTCGTTGATGTCCTTCGGGCTCACGCCGGCGTCCTGCATGGCCTGCCGGCAGGGGCCGAGGGTGCGCTCGACGAGATCCGCCACGAGTGCTTCGAGCTTAGCCCGCGTCAGCGTGAGCACGAGGTGTTTCGGGCCGCTCGCGTCAGCCGTGATGAAGGGCAGGTTGATCTCGGTTTGCAGCGTCGTCGACAGCTCACACTTCGCCTTCTCGGCGGACTCTTTCAACCGCTGGAGCGCCATGCGGTCCTTCAGGAGGTCGATACCGTGCTCCTTTTTAAACTCCTCCGAGATCCAATCCATGACGCGTTGGTCGAAGTCGTCGCCACCCAGGTGGGTGTCGCCGTTGGTCGCCTTGACTTCGAAGACGCCCTCACCGATCTCGAGGATCGAGATGTCGAAGGTGCCGCCGCCGAGATCGTAGACGGCGATCGTCTCGTCCTTCTTCTTGTCAAGCCCGTAGGCGAGCGCGGCGGCGGTGGGCTCGTTGATGATCCGCAACACCTCGAGACCGGCCACGCGCCCGGCGTCCTTGGTCGCCTGCCGCTGGCTGTCGTTGAAGTAGGCGGGCACGGTGATGACGGCCTGCGTGACTTTCTCGCCCAGGTACGCCTCGGCGGCTTCCTTCAGCTTTCTCAGAATCATGGCCGAGATTTCCGGCGGCGAGTACTGCTTGCCCCTCACCTCGACCCGGGCGTCGCCGTTGCTGGCCTTGACCACCTTGTACGGGACGAGCTTGATCTCCTGGAGCACCTCGTCGTAGCGGCGTCCCATGAACCGCTTGATCGAGAACACGGTGTTCTCGGGATTCGTGATCGCCTGGCGCTTGGCCACCTGCCCGACGAGGATCTCCCCGTCCTTCGTGAACCCGGCGACCGAGGGCGTCAGCCGGCTGCCCTCCTGGTTCGCGATCACCGTAGGGTTGCCGCCCTCGACGACCGCCACCACGGAGTTGGTCGTCCCGAGGTCAATGCCGATCACCTTCGCCATGTCGAATCTCCCTTTTCTTGGTCTCGTTGCGACGGAGCGGATCGCCCGCTCCGTCGCTCACCACTTCGAACGATGCGAACGACTCAGACGATATCGATCTTGATTTCCTTCGGCTTCACCTCGTCCACCTTCGGAAGCTTGACCTCGAGCACCCCGTCGCGGTACGTGGCCTTCACCTTCTCGGCCTGGACAGGCATCGGAAGCTGGACACTCCGCTCGAACTTCCCATAGACACGCTCGACGTGATGGTTGCTCTCGTCCGTGAGGTCGCGGTTGATCTCGCGCTCCCCCCTCACCGTCAGCAGATCGCCGGTGATAGACAGGGATACGTCCTTCTCGCGGACCCCAGGAAGCTCAAAGTTCAGAACGAGATCATCCTTGGTCTCGTGCATGTCCAGGACCGGTGCCCACATGCGAACGCCTGAGCCGGTCGCGACGGCCGTCGGCCGTCCAGAAAAGCTGTCGAAGAGTCGGTTGACCTCTCCCTGGATGTCGGAAATATTGCGAAATGGATCCCACCTCGCGATTGACCCGAACGGACGCCAACGCTCGATCGTCATCGTAAGTCCTCCTAGCTCTGCCGGTCTCCTTTTGTCCCGGCAACGTATTTGAGTACATACCTCATATATCATCTGCGTACTAGCATGTCAAATCAGTGGCCTGGTCTCCGTTCGCTCCATTGACCGATCGGCCGAAAAGCTGCCCTATCCTAAATGGGGTCCTAGCGCCGGATGATAGGGTGGGTCGATGCGGGTGGGGTGCGCGGTGCTCGGTGCGACCATCGTCGTGGTGTGCGGGCTGGCCGCTGGATCGCTCTGGATTGGTTCTCGAATGCTCCAGGAGCCGGAAGTCCCAGTGGCCGCCGGGACAGCCGAAGACGGCGTTCGGGGTCAGCAGAAGCTCTACGCCATCCTCCGCGGTGCCGGACGGGCCACCGGACGTACCCGTCAGATCGTCCTGTCCGAACCCGAACTGAACGCCTTTCTCTCACGTCATCTGGTGGCTGAAGCGGCCACGATCCCCTTTGGGCCTGGGGCCGTGCGGTTAGTCGGCGACGGGATAATCGAGTTCAAAGGACAAGTTCCGCTCCGGCACGTCCTCGCAATCGCCAACCTTCTCCCCGCCCCTTGGCCCGAGCAGCCCGTCTGGCTTCACCTATGGGCGCGCGCAAGTCTAGAGGTGGGAGCGGCCCGTGGTCAGCGCCGCTATCTACGCTTCGACATTGAGCGGCTCGCGCTCGGGCGCCAGCCGTTGCCGGGTGTGCTCCCGCTCCTTCTGCTGAATCCGCTGATCCTGAGTCAGCTTCGCTGGCGGATACCCGAAACGGTGGAAGCAATCACGATCGAGACGCGGATGGTCGTGATCAGGATTGCTTCGTAACGTGCACGTAGCGAAGTTGCAGGTCGTAGATGAGTTCGTCGAGGATCCGGCTCTCGTCACCAGACCGGTGCCCCTCCGTCTTCTCTCGCAGCAGGACGAGCAAGTCGATAGCGTCCGCGGCCTGGACCAGATCTGTCTGCCGCTGGCCCGTGAGGGGATCAGGCGCATGCCCTAGCGCGACCACCGCCGAGCTCGCGAGCATCATGAAGAGCCCTGCCAGGCTGCGCTCGCCCGGGGTACCGGAGCCAGGCGGCGCCGGCGGTCGCGTCTCGTCGCTGGCCAAGCCCGGTCGGGGTGGATCGTCCGCGTCCAGGCGTCTCCGCCTGTCGGTGACCTTGAAGACATCCTCGCAATCGTCCGGCGACATCGGTCTGAGCCTAGCACAGGCGAAAACCCTTGCTGTATAATCGGTTAGCCTCAGGAACCGACATGACCGAGTCCCCCGGCGTTCTCTTTGAACGGCTCCTGGACGTCATGATGCGCCTGCGTGCACCCGACGGCTGCCCGTGGGATCGTGTGCAGACGCGGACATCCCTGAAGCCATACCTGATCGAAGAAGCGTACGAAGTCCTGGAAGCAATCGAGTCCGGCCGTAGCGCTCCTCTGCAGGAGGAACTGGGTGACCTCCTCTTCCAAGTGGTCTTCCACGCCCGGCTTGCTGAAGAGCTGGGCGAGTTCACAACGGCCGATCTACTCCGGCAGCTCATCGACAAGATGGTGCGGCGTCACCCGCACGTATTCGGTGATGCGTCGGTCGGCACGGCGACCGAAGCCCTTGCCCAGTGGGAAGCGATCAAGCAGCGCGAGGCCGACGAGCGGGGACAGCGACGATCGATCCTCGACGGCGTTCCCCGTGCGCTGCCGGCGCTGTTGCGGGCGCAGCGCGTTCAAACCAAGGCGGCGCGCGTGAACTTCGACTGGCCCGACGCGCGTGCGGCGTGGACCAAGGTCGAGGAGGAGGTCCGCGAGGCCTCGGAGGCGCTCGCCTCCGGCGACGCCCACCGCATTCGCGAGGAGCTCGGCGACGCGCTCTTTTCGCTCGTGAACGTGGCGCGTCTCGCGACGCTCGACGCCGAAGAGGCGCTGCACGGCGCGATCGAGAAGTTTCGCCAACGCTTCACCGACATGGAGGCGGAGCTCGCCGCGCGCGGTACGTCGGTCTCCGCGGTAGCGCCCGACGAACTCGAGCGCGCGTGGAACGCAGCGAAAGCCGAGGAGCGCAGCGAGAAGCGGCCATGAGGCTCCGGATCGGTCAGTCGTCCGTCGCGATCGAGCGCGGCGACATCACGGACTGGGAGGTCGACGCCATCGTCAATGCGGCGAACGCGACACTCGCCATGGGTACGGGCGTCGCCGGCGCGATTAAGCGGAAGGGCGGGGTCATCATCGAGGAAGAGGCGATGCGGCAAGGGCCCGTGGAGGTCGGCGAGGCCGTGCTGACCACCGGCGGCAATCTCCCCGCCACCCACGTCATCCACGCCGCGGTCATGGGCCCGGACCTCAAGACCGACGGCGAGAAGATCACGGCGACGACCCGAGCGGTCCTGGCACTGGCCGCCAAGCACCGCATCACGTCCCTCGCCCTCCCCGCGCTCGGGACTGGCGTCGGCCACGTCCCGCCGGCGGTGTCGGCGAACGCCATGCTCAACGCCGTGGTCTCCCACCTGAAGGAAGGGCCCACCGGCCTGAAACGGGTCGTTTTCGTGCTCTACCAGGACGACGCCTACAAGGCCTTTACCGATACGTTGAAGCGCCTGGGTGGGGTACAGTAAAAGATTACAATGGCCCAGCCAGTAAAGCTCGGGCAGCCCGTCAACCGACGCCTCGGGGATCTTCTCGTCGCCGATGGCCTTCTTACCGCGGAGCAACTCAAGAAGGCGCTCGCGGAGCAGAAGGGTTCCCCGGAGAAGATCGGCTCGGTCCTCGTCCGGCTCAACTTCGTCAACGAAGACCAGCTCATCGGATTCCTCTCGCGGCAGTATGGCGTGCCGTCGATCACGCTGGCCCAGCTCGACATCGAGTCGGACGTGCTGAAACTCGTGCCGGCGCCCATCGCGAGGAAGTACGAGGTGATCCCGGTCAGGAAGATGGGGAACTCGCTGGCGCTCGCCATGGCGGACCCGACGAACGTCTTTGCCCTGGACGACATCTCCTTCATGACAAATCTCCAAGTCTTGCCGCTGGTGGCGTCGCAAACGGCCATCAAGAAGGCGATCGACCGCAACTACGAGTCGAAGACCGAGGCCATCTCCACCGTCCTGTCGGACATGCAAACCGACCTCGGCAACGTCGAGGTCGTGGAGGACGGCGAGGAAGGGGCCAAGGTCGACGTCTTCGAGCTGAAGGAGTCGGCCGACGAAGCGCCGGTCGTGAAATTGGTCAACATGGTGCTGGTCGACGCCATCCAGAAGGGCGCCTCCGACATCCACTTCGAGTCCTACGAGAAGATCTTCCGGATCCGCTTTCGGATGGACGGCGTGCTCCACGAGATGCTGGCGCCGCCGAAGCGGCTGGAATCGGCGATTCTCTCGCGGCTGAAGATCATGTCCAACCTCGATATCGCCGAACGCCGGATGCCGCAGGACGGCCGCATCAAGCTCCGGTATAACACCCGCGAGATCGACTTCCGCGTCTCGACGCTTCCGACGATCTTCGGCGAAAAGGCGGTCCTCCGCATCCTCGACAAAGACGCGCTGAAGCTCGACATGACGCAGCTCGGCTTCGACGAGTGGAGCCTCGAGAAGTTCAGCGCCGTGATCCGCCAGCCCTACGGCATGGTTTTAATCACGGGGCCGACCGGCTCGGGCAAGACGACCACGCTCTACTCGGCGATCCACACGATCAATTCTCCGGACGTCAACATCATGACCGCCGAGGATCCGGTCGAGTACAACCTGAAGGGCGTGAACCAGGTTCAGATCAACGAGGGCATCGGCCGGACGTTTTCCGCTGCGCTCCGTTCTTTCCTCCGCCAGGACCCCGACGTGATCCTCGTCGGCGAGACGCGGGACCTCGAGACGGCGCAGATCAGCATTCGAGCCGCGCTCACCGGCCACCTCGTGTTCTCCACGCTCCACACAAATGACTGCCCCTCGACCATCGCGCGGCTTCTCGACATGGGGATCCCGCCGTTCCTGGTGGCGTCGTCGCTCCTCCTCCTCCTCGCCCAACGGCTGGGCCGGAAGGTGTGCCGCGCGTGCCGGGAGCCGTACGACGCCGACGAGGAGAGCCTCGTCCCGTATGGCCACGTTCCCTCGGGGAAGGGGAAGGTCCAGTTCTACAAGGGTAAGGGTTGCGCGACGTGCAACTTCACGGGCATGAAGGGTCGCGTCGCCATCTATGAGGTCATGCCGATCAGCGAGGAGCTCCGCGACGCCATTCTCAAGAACGCGTCGACCGCCGAGTTGCGGTCGATGGCGCAATCGCAGGGGATGAGGAGCCTGCGTCAGGCGGGGCTCATGAAGGTCCTTGAAGGAACTACGACTGTCGAGGAAGTGCTGAGGGTTACCCTGTCCTGAGCAGGGGCATTGCGACGTAGGGAGGCACAATGGCCGCCAATATGGCCGATCTTCTGCAGCTCATGGTGGACCGCGGCGCGTCGGACCTGCACATCACCAGTGGGACCTACCCCCAGATCCGGGTCAACGGCCGCCTGACCCAGCTCAACCAGTTCGAGGTGCTGACGCCCCAGGACACCCAGCGCCTCTCCTACAGCGTGCTGAACGAGGGTCAGAAGCAGAAATTCGAGGAGGAGAACGAGCTCGACCTCTCCTTCGGCATCCAGGGCCTGGCGCGCTTCCGGTGCAACGTCTACCGCCAGCGCGGCGCCGTGGGGTGCGCGATCCGCGTCATTCCCTACAAGATCCGCTCGTTCGAAGATCTCGGGCTGCCCCAGATCGTCCAGCAACTCGCCGACCGGCCCAAGGGGCTCATCCTGGTCACCGGGCCGACCGGGTCCGGGAAGTCGACGACGCTCGCCGCCATGATCGACAAGATCAACAACGAGCGCCACGATCACATCATGACGATCGAGGACCCGATCGAGTTCGTCCATCCGCACAAGCAGTGCCTCGTCAACCAGCGCGAGGTCTTCGCCGACACCCAGTCGTTCACCAGGGCGCTCAAGTCGATCCTCCGCCAGGATCCGGACGTGGTCCTCGTCGGCGAGATGCGCGATCTGGAGACGATCGCGGCGGCCCTGACGATCGCGGAGACCGGCCACCTGACGTTCGCCACCCTGCACACGAACTCGTGCGCCCAGACGATGAACCGGATCATCGACGTGTTCCCGACGGCCCAGCAGTCACAGGTGCGGTCGCAGCTCGCGCTGGTGCTGGAGGGCGTGCTTTCACAGACCCTCATTCCCAAGATCGGTGGCGGACGCGTGATGTCGCTGGAGATCATGACCGCCACGCCTGCCATCCGCAACCTCATCCGTGAGGAGAAGATCCACCAGGTGTACTCCGCAATCGCCACCGGCCAAAAGTTCGGCATGCAGACGATGAACCAGTCCCTGTCGGATCTTGTGAAGCGGCATTTGATCACGCGCGAGGACGCGCTGAACCGGTCGACTCTGATCGAGGAGTTGCTGCAGCTCCTCGCGCACGAAGGTCCGGCGGCCACGGCCGGCGCGGGCGCCGGCGCGTCACCGTTCGCTAGACGGTAGGAGGAGGGCACTATGGCAATGTACGCATATCGCGGCCGCTCGGGGGGAGCGGTCGTCTCCGGTGAGATCGAGGCGAACGACCGCCCCACCGCCGTCACCCAGCTGCGCGCGCGGGGCGTCGTCGCGACCTCCGTCCAGGAGCGGACGGCCAAGCCCGTCGGCATCAAGAAGATCGGCGGTAAGGTCAAGGACAAGCACCTGGCGATTTACACACGGCAGTTCTCCACGATGGTGGACGCCGGCCTCCCGATCGCGCAGTGCCTCTCGATCCTCTCGGAGCAGAGCGACTCCAAGGTCCTGCGGGACGTCACGGGCAAGATCGCGCACGAGGTCGAGGGCGGCGTCACGCTCGCCGAGTCCTTCCGGAAGTACCCCAAGGTCTTCAACGATCTGTTCACCAACATGCTCCAGGTCGGTGAGTCCGGCGGTGTGCTCGACGTCGTCCTGCAGCGCCTCTCCGTCTACATCGAGAAGGCGGCCAAGCTGAAGGGCAAGGTCAAGGGGGCGATGGTCTACCCCCTCACCATCATCAGCGTGGCGGTGCTGGTCATCATCTTCATGATGATCTTCGTCATCCCGACATTCGCCAAGATGTTCGAGGGGCTGGGCGCGGAACTCCCGCTGCCGACGGCGATCGTCATGTGGCTGTCGGAGTTCACGCAGAAGTACATCCTTGTCATGGTGGGCGTGGGCGCCGGCGTGATCTACGCGATCAAGCGCTACTACAACACCGAGCAGGGCAGCAGCGTCATCGACGCGTTCTTGCTGAAGGTGCCGGTCATCGGCATGCTCATTCGCAAGGTCGCCGTCGCGCGGTTCACTCGGACGCTCGGCACGCTGATCTCCTCGGGCGTCCCCATCCTCGAGGGCCTGCTCATCACCGCCCGGTCGGCCGGGAACCGCGTCGTCGAGAAGACCGTCATGCAGGCGCGCACCGCTGTGACCTCGGGCCGGACGCTCTCCGAGCCGCTCAAGGGCAGCACCGTGTTCCCGCCCATGGTCGTGCACATGATCAACGTCGGCGAGAACACCGGCGCGCTCGACCAGATGCTTTCGAAGATCGCCGACTTCTACGACGACGAGGTCGACACGGCTGTGACCGCGCTCACGTCGCTGCTCGAGCCCATCATGATCGTCTTCCTCGGCGTCGTGGTCGGCGGGCTCGTGGTCGCGATGTATCTTCCGATCTTCCGTCTGGTCACGCTGATCAAGTAGTGAAAGCGTTCAACGTCAGCGGGCCGCTCCGGGCGTTCTCCTGGGCGCGGCTCGGGGCCGCCCTGGTCCTGCTGGCGTTCGCACCGTTCGCCTTGCCCGGCCTCATGCCGGGCGAGAGCGAAATCCTGGCCCTGGCGCTCATCGTCGCGATCGCGTCGTCGGGCGCCTTGCTCTTGTTCGGCCCGCCGGCTCAGCCGCGGCGCCTCGCGTGGTTGATCTGTCTGCTCGACACCGTGCTCATCACGGCGGTCGTCGCGGCGACCGGCGGCGCGCGCTCGATCTTCGCCTTCCTGTACGTGCTTTGCGTCACCGCCGCTTGCGTGTCGCTGTCCCGCACGCGCGGCCTCGCCATCGCGGCGGTCTCCAGCATACTGTACACGGGCATTGTCGTAGGACGCACCGTGCTCCCGCTGAGCATGTTCTTCGATGCGCCCCAGGGGACCACGACGCTCGAGATGCTCACGATGTTCCTCAACGCCGTGACGTTCCTCGTCGTCGCGATCGTCGCCGGCGGTCTCGGCGAGCGGTACCGCGCCACCCGGCAGGAGCTCGAGACACAACAAAAGGACCTTCGCGATCTCCAGGCGTTCAAGGATCTCGTATTCCAGTCCGTCGGCACCGGGCTGATCGCGCTCGACCGGGAGCACCGGATCACCGCGTTCAACCGCGCCGCCGAGGAGATCATCGGAGTGGCGGCATCCGAGGCGATCGGTCGCCGCTGGTCGGCGCTCGTCGGCGCCACGGTACCGCTCGCGTCGATCGAGATGGCGATCGACGGCAACCCGCGAGCGTCCACGCGGCACGAGACGGGGTTGCGCCGGGCCGACGGCACGACGGTGCCCGTGCGCATGACCTTCTCCGCGCTCCGCTCCGGCGAGGGCGAACGGCTGGGGCTTATCAGCGCGTGTGAGGACCTCTCGGCGATTCGCGAAATGGAGACGCGGATGCGTCAGGCCGATCGGCTGGCGACGCTCGGACGAATGGCGGCGAACATCGCGCACGAGATCCGCAACCCGCTCGCCTCGCTCACGGGAGCGATCGAGGTCCTTACGAGCCCGCTCACGGCCGAGGACGCCCGCGAGCGGCTCTCGCAGATCGTGGCCCGCGAGTCCGAGCGGCTCAACCACATCATCAAGAACTTCCTCGAGTACGCGCGTCCCGCGCCGCTCTCGATCGCCACCTTCGACGTGGCGGCCGCTGCCGAAGAGGTGTTGCTCCTGCTCGAGCATCGGGCCAGCCCCGGCAGCCTCAAGGTCGTCCGCGAATTCGCCCCGTCTATCCTCTGGCCCGTGGACGCGCAGCAGTTCCGGCAGATCCTGTGGAATCTCTGCTTGAACGCCGTGGAGGCGATGCCGGATGGGGGTGAGCTGCGGGTGGCCGCCGCCGTCCGGGGTGACACGCTCGAGGTTTCGGTGAGCGACACCGGCGACGGCATCGAAACCGGCGACCTCTCCCACGTCTTCGAGCCCTTTTTCTCCACCAAGTCGGAGGGTACCGGACTTGGGCTCGCCCTCGTCCACCGCATCGTCCAGGAGCACGGAGGCGAGATCGACGTGCGCAGCGCGCCGGGCCTCGGCACGACATTCACCCTCACGCTTCCCTCCCGCAATGCCTGACACGCGGGTGCTCGTCGTCGACGACGAACGGAGCATGCGCGAGCTCCTGGCGATCATGCTGCGACAGGCGGGCCACGACGTCACCCTCGCCGAGGGCGGCGAGCAGGCCGTCGAAGTGCTCAAGAATGAGTCGTTCGACCTCGTCATCACCGATCTTCGCATGCGGAAGGTCGACGGCCTCGGGGTACTGCGCGCCGCGAAGGAGCACTCGCCCAGCGCCGTGGTCCTCGTCGTCACCGCCTTCGCCTCGACGGAGACGGCCGTCGAGGCCATGAAGCTAGGCGCGTACGACTACGTCACCAAACCGTTCAAGCTCGACGAGATCAAGCTGACGATCGCCAACGCGCTCGAGCGCAAGCGGCTCCAAGACGAGAACAAGGCGCTCCGGACGCAGCTCCGGCGGGAGCGCGGCTTCGAGAGCTTCATCGGGAAGAGCCGGCAGATGGTCGACCTGCTCGAAATGATCCGCAAGACGGCGGACGGCCTCTCGACCGTGATGGTGACCGGAGAGAGTGGAACCGGGAAGGAGCTGGTCGCCCAGGCCATCCACCAGGAGAGCCCGCGCCGGACCGGCCCCTTTGTCTCGGTCAACTGCGGCGCCATTCCCGAGACCCTGATGGAGTCCGAGCTCTTCGGCCACGTCAAGGGCGCCTTTACCGGCGCCGTCGCCAACACGGTGGGCCTGTTCTCCGCCGCCCACGGCGGCACGCTGTTCCTCGACGAGGTCACCGAGGTGCCTCAGTCGGTGCAGGTGAAGCTCCTGCGCGTGATCCAGGAGCGGGAGATCCGCCGCGTGGGCGACACCCGCGACGTCAAGGTCGACGTACGACTGATCGCCGCCTCGAACCGCGACGTCGCCAAGGCGGTCGCCGACGGCATCCTGCGAGAGGACCTCTTCTACCGGCTGAACGTCATTCCGATTCAGCTCCCTCCCCTCCGGGAGCGGCCGGAGGATATCCCGCTGCTGGCCGCGCACTTCGTCAGAAAAATCTCCGCGGAGCTCGGAAAGTCGGTGAAGGGCGTCAGCCCGGAGGCGCTCGCGATCCTCGAGAAATCGAACGGGCGCTCGTCCTCGGCAGCGGGGACGTCCTCGAAGTGGGGGCGCTGCCCCCCGATCTCCATCAACCCCGTGACCTCCAGGAGGTTCCGGTGGAGATCCCCTCCGATGGGCTCGACCTGGAGGCGATGCTGGATCAGATCGAGCATCGATATCTCCAGATGGCGCTGGCGCGTACCGGTGGTGTGCAGACCCGCGCGGCCGAGCTACTCCGCGTGAGCTTCCGGCAATTCCGATACAAGCTCCAGAAGCACAGCCAGCGCGCCGTCTCCCAGGACTGAAGCGGGAGCGCCTCGCCACCCGCGCCAGCCCTGACGATTTTCGTCACTCGGATTGCCACGACCTGTCATGATCGGTCGGCCAGCCTCCGGAAATACGTGGCCCTAACTATCTGAAAAGTCGACGCTGTGCCCTCGATCGACGAGTGGCATCGAAGCTGCACTTCGACGGGTTACAAGAATCGAATGGCGATTTACGTAGTGGAAAAAACAACAAGGAGGATCCCAATGGTTCGGTGGTGGACGAAGAAACGGCTCACGCTAAGAAACGAGCGAGGCTTCACCCTGATCGAGTTGATGATCGTCGTCGCGATCATCGGCATCCTGGCGGCCATCGCCATCCCGCTCTACGCCAACGTTCAGGCGCGCGCGCGGATCGCCAAGGCCCAGGCCGATACCCGGTCCCTCGCCTCCGCGGCGACGGTCTATGCCGCCCACATGGAAGTATTACCGACCGCGCTGGCGCTCCTCACCGGCGTGGCCACCAACCCCCAGGGCCAGATCGCCGGTCCGTTCATGGCGTCGCTTCCTAAGCCGCCGGCCAACTGGACGCCGCTGGGTTCATATTTCTACACTGCCGACACGGTGGCCGGCACCTTCCAGATCTCTGCGGCGGGTGACAGCACCAGCGCCGTGGTGCCATAAGGGTCCACGTCGCACAGCGCACGGGAAGGGTCCCTCCCTTCCCGTGCGCTTTTCTGTGTTCGCACGGCCGAGCTACTCCGCGTGAGCTTCCGGCAATTCCGATACAAGCTCCAGAAGCACAGCCAGCGCGCCGTCTCCCAGGACTGAAGCGGGAGCGTCTCGCCACCCGCGCCAGCCCTGACGATTTTCGTCACTCGGATTGCCACGACCTGTCATGATCGGTCGGCCAGCTCCGGAAATACGTGGCCCTAACTATCTGAAAAGTCGACCCTGTGCCTCGATCAACGAGTGGCATCGAAGCTGCACTTCGACGGGTTACAAGAATCGAATGGCGATTCACGTAGTGGAAAAAACAACAAGGAGAATCTCAATGGTTCAGTGGTGGACGAAGAAACGGCTCACGCTAAGAAACGAGCGAGGCTTCACCCTGATCGAGCTGATGATCGTCGTCGCGATCATCGGCATCCTGGCGG
>WNFC01002349.1_pt1 | contig 22252 bp, 18 predicted proteins | sample 5400541 | NCBI WGS metagenome assembly WNFC01 (sample SAMN13153342, study PRJNA577476) | soil metagenome | isolation source: 120 cm saprolite under Douglas fir tree site 2 hole 2 replicate 1 | place: USA:California | collected 2015-04-18
TCCGACTTCGGCCAGTCAATAAAGTGGCCGAACCCGGGTAAACCGGGTTCGGCTGCAAGCGGGGGAGGGGACGCACCGAGTCTACCGCACCGTTGTGCACGAACCTCGTGGATCGAGACGCAGCACCCTTGCTGTAATTCCCCGCCGTCCGCGCTACGCTCGCCCGAAGAAAGATCGTAGGTTGGGTCGAGCGCCATGGCGCATCGAAGATGTGCGCCAACGCGTCAAGGCGCGAGACCCAACATCGTGCGATCGCCCGGAATGTTGGGTCTCGCTCCGCTCGACCCAACCTACATGCTGCCGGAGGATGACATGAACATCATGATCGCGTGGCTCGTCCCGATTGCGCTGGCCGCGAGCGCGGCGGCGGCGGAAACCCCGCTGCCCCAGTTCCAGGTCGATCCGTTCTGGCCGAAGCCGTTGCCGAGCAACTGGATCCTGGGGCAGGTCGCCGGCATCGCGACCGACCGTTTCGACCGCATCTGGGTGGTGCACCGGCCGACGACGCTGACGCCGCGCGAGCGTGCCGCCGAGCAGAACCCGCCCGAGGCGCGGTGCTGCGTCGCGGCGCCGCCGGTGCTCGTCTTCGATCAGTCCGGAAACCTGGTCCGCCACTGGGGCGGGCCCGGCGCGGGCTACCAATGGCCGCAGAGCGAGCACGGAATTTTCGTCGACGGCAACGACTTCGTCTGGCTCGCCGGCAACGGCAAGACCGACGGGCAACTCCTCAAGTTCACCATGGACGGCAAGTTCGTGCTGCAGGTCGGCAAGCCGGGCGAGGGCAACGACAGCAACTCGACCGAGCGGCTGGGGTCGCCGGCCGACGTCGCGGTCGACGTCGCCGCCAAGGAGGTGTTCGCGGCCGACGGCTACGGCAACCGCCGCGTGGCGGTGTTCGATTCCGAGACCGGCGCCTACAAGCGCCACTGGGGCGCCTACGGCAAGAAGCCGAGCGACGAGAAGACGCCGCCCTACGATCCGTCAAAACCGCCGTCGCAGCAGTTCGGCAATCCCGTGCACTGCATCCGCATCGACAAGGACGGGCTCGTTTTCGTTTGCGACCGCATCAACAATCGCCTGCAGATCTTCCGCAAGGACGGCAGCTTCGTCGCCGAGCAGGTCTACGAGAAGGCGACGCGCGGCACCGGCTCGGTCTACGACCTCGTGTTCTCGCCCGACGCGGAGCAGCGGTTCATCTACACGATCGACGGCATGAACGGCGAGGTGCGCATCGTCGACCACGCCACCCGGCAGACGCTCGGCCGCTTCGGCCGGCCCGGACGCCAGGTCGGCCAGTTCACGGCGCTGCACAACATCGCCGTCGACCGGCAGGGCAACATCTTCACGGCCGAGGTGAACACCGGGCAGCGGATCCAGAAGTTCCGCCGGACCGACATCCAGGATTAGGGGAGCGGCGCCGGGCAACGCCGCCGCCCGTAGCCCGCATGACCCCCGCGCAAGCGGAGGGAAATGCGGGGCAGCTCCGCGAGGACCCCGGATGTCGCTGCGCTCATCCGGGCTACGGTCTTGCCGCCCTTCGTGGCTGACTACATCCCGAATATGTTACTCGACTTTGTGTCGCAGCTATGCTACGAGTCGCATCAGCCTTGCGCATCGAGGGGCGTCTCCGGAGACGGTCCCGTTGGCGGAGCAAGGCGTGGCGTCCCGCGGCGAAGGCTCGTAACCGAAGCCCCGGGAGGTCCGGGACCCCGTCCGCCAGGCACTACGACCTGGCCGCGAGGAGCTCGCTGCACGGATCCGGAGGAAATGCCGGAGATGGAAGCACGGGACCCCGGCCGAGAATCGCCACGGTGGAGCGCCGAGAGGCGCGCGTCCCCCCGCTGGGGGACGATAAGGCGCCTCGCAAGCGCCTGGCGTGCCGCGCAAAAGCGCGTTCACGCGCGTCTTGGACGCGCTCGGCACGCTGCGGGTGCCGCTGCACCCGAGCGCCGTCTCGGCGCTCCGCCACCCCTCGGGGTGGATGAAGGAAGGTTCAAGCCCCGGGCGCAAAACGCGTCGCGGGAACGAACCGGGCTGTTTGACATCGTGAAACTGCGTAGGGCGGATTAGCGTCAGCGTAATCCGCCGCCCCGACCCCGGGCTGGCGGGTTACGGGTTGACGCCGCGCGTTCTTGCATCCCGCGATTCGTCCCTATATAAGCCCCGCCATCTCACACGCGGACCTTGGCCTTGAAAGCCGTCCGGTGGCTCCGACCGCTAGGCAAGGAGCTCACGGGTCCGCGGCGGCTCAACCGGAGAACCAAATATGTCGCTGCCCGACTTCTCCATGCGCCAGCTCCTGGAGGCTGGCGTGCACTTCGGCCATCAGTCCCACCGCTGGAACCCGAAGATGTCGGAATACATCTTCGGCACCCGCAACAACATCCACATCATCGACCTCGCCCAATCGGTGCCGATGATGCACCGCGCGCTGCAGGCCGTGAGCGACACGGTCGCCAACGGCGGGCGCATCCTGTTCGTCGGCACCAAGCGCCAGGCGCAGGACGCGATCGCCGATGCCGCAAAGAAATCGGCCCAGTATTACGTCAATTCGCGCTGGCTCGGCGGCACGCTGACCAACTGGAAGACCATCTCGCAGTCGATCTCGCGCCTGCGCAAGCTCGACGAGATGCTCGCCTCGGGCGACGCCCAGGGCTACACCAAGAAGGAGCGCCTCACGCGGCAGCGCGAGCGCGACAAGCTCGACCGCGCGCTCGGCGGCATCAAGGACATGGGCGGATTGCCCGACCTCCTGTTCGTGATCGACACCAACAAGGAAGACATCGCCCTCAAGGAGGCGCGCCGCCTCAACCTGCCGGTCGCCGCCATCGTCGACACCAATTCCGACCCCGACGGCATCACCTACGTGGTGCCCGGCAACGACGACGCCAGCCGCGCCATCTCGCTCTATTGCGACCTCGTGGCCAAGGCCGCGATCGACGGCATCTCGCGCGCCCAGGGCGAAGCCGGCGTCGATACCGGCGCGGCGGCCGAGCCGGTGGTGGAAGAGGTGCCGGCCGCCAAGGAAGATCCCGGCTACGAGGTGCTGTCGGGTCCGCGCGGCGTCGCCGACGACCTCAAGAAGCTCCACCACATGTCGCCGGCGATCGAGAAGAAGCTCAACGATCTCGGCATCTTCCACTACTGGCAGCTGGCCGGGCTCAAGCCCGAGGCCGTCCGCAGGATCGGCGAGGAAGTCGGGCTTCCCGGCCGCATGGACGGCTGGATGGCGCAGGCGAAGGAATTGAGCGCAGAGTGACACGGTCGTCATGCGCGGGCCGGGACCAGTCCGGTGATGACCGAGAGAGGATGTCGGACATGGCGAACATCACCGCGCAAATGGTGAAGGAGCTCCGCGAGCGGACCGGCGCGGGCATGATGGACTGCAAGACGGCGCTGCAGGAAACCGCCGGCGAGATGGAGCCGGCGGTCGATCTCCTGCGCAAGAAGGGGCTGGCCAAGGCCGCCAAGAAGGCCGGCCGCATCGCCGCCGAAGGTCTCATCGGCCTGGCGGCGGACGGCCACAAGGGCATCGCCGTCGAGGTCAATTCCGAGACCGATTTCGTCGCCCGCAACGAGCTGTTCCAGGGCCTGGTCCGGATCATCGCGAACGTCGCGCTCGGCGTCGGCGCCGACGTCGAGAAGATCAAGGCCGCCAAGCTCGGCGATCATCTGACCGTGGCCGACGCGATCGCCGACACGATAGCGAAGATCGGCGAGAACATGTCGCTGCGGCGGGCGTCGGCGCTCTCGGTCGGCAACGGCGTCATCGCCAGCTACGTGCACAATTCGGTCGACGAGGGCCTCGGCAAGATCGGCGTGATCGTGGCGCTCGACTCGGCCGGCAAGGCCGACGAGCTCAAGCAGTTCGGCCGCATGATCGCGATGCACGTCGCCGCCTCGAACCCGCAGGCGATCGATCCCGCCGGCCTCGATCCGGACCTGGTCCGGCGCGAGAAGGAGGTCCTCGCCGACAAGTACAAGGCGCAGGGAAAACCCGCGAATGTGATCGACAAGATCGTCGAATCGGGGCTCAAGACCTTCTACAAGGAGGTCTGCCTGCTCGATCAGCCGTTCATTCACGAGCCGGACAAGAGCGTGTCGCAGGCGATCAAGGAGGCCGAGGGCAAGGTCGGCGGCCCGATCAAGGTGACGGGGTTCGTGCGCTATGCGCTCGGCGAGGGTATCGACCGGCCGGACAGCGATTTCAGCGGCGAGGTCGCGGCCCTGGTCAAGCCGAATTGAGCGCGGCGTTCGCGGGCGTTCCATCCGGGTGATGACCGCGGTGCGCGGCACCGGCGGCGAACCGCAGGAGCTGCCATGGCGGCTGCCATGACCAAACCCGTCTACCGGCGCGTCGTGGTGAAGGTCTCCGGCGAGGCCCTCATGGGGAGCGAGCCGTTCGGCATCCATCAGCCGACGCTGGAGCGGATCGCGGCCGACCTCGTCGCCACCCATGCGCTGGGCGTGGCGATCGCGGTCGTCGCCGGCGGCGGCAACGTCTTTCGCGGCGTCAAGGTATCCGAGCAGGGGATTCCGCGCGTGACCGCCGACATGATGGGGATCCTGGCGACGGTCATGAACGCGCTGGCGCTCGAGAGCGCGCTCGCGAAGGCGGGCGCCGCGGCGCGCACCATGTCGGCGCTGGCGATGCCGGAAATCTGCGAAACTTACGAGCGGCGGCGCGCGCTGCGCCACCTCGAAGCGGGGCGGATGGTGCTGCTCGCCGGCGGCACCGGCAATCCGTTCTTCACCACCGACACCACCGCCGTGCTGCGCGCGGCCGAGATCGGCGCCGACGCCGTGCTGAAGGCGACCGACGTCGACGGCGTCTACAGCGCGGACCCCAAGCAGGACAAAAACGCCAGGCGATACGACCGCCTGACCCACCGGGAGGCGCTCGAGCGCGACCTCAAAGTGATGGATGCCACCGCCTTCGCGCTTGCCCGGGAAAACCATATGCCTATCATCGTCTTCTCGATCCGCGAAAAAGGAGCGATCGCGGCGGTGCTGCGCGGTGAGGCGCACGCCACCGTCGTCAGCGATTGACATGTCCCGCCCGCCGAGGCCGGCGGGATCGACCAACGCATCCGAGGGTCGCCATGACAAGTCCGACGCATGACATGAACGAGCTCAAGCGCCGCATGCAGGGCGCGATCCAGTTGCTCAAGCAGGAGCTCGGGGGCCTGCGCACCGGCCGGGCGTCGCCGGGCCTGCTCGAGCACGTGCAGGTCGAGGCCTACGGCACCCACATGCCGCTCAATCAGGTCGCCACCATCAGCGTGCCAGAGCCGCGGCTGATTTCCGTGCAGGTGTGGGACCGGTCGATGGTGCATGCGGTGGAAAAGGCCATCGCCGCCTCCAATCTCGGGCTCACGCCTTCGACCGAAGGGCAGATCTTGCGGCTGCGCATCCCCGAGCTCAACGAGGAGCGGCGCAAGGAGCTGGTCAAGGTCGCGCACAAATACGCCGAGGCGGCGCGGGTGGCGGTGCGGCACGTGCGCCGCGACGGCCTCGATGTGCTCAAGAAGATGGAAAAGGAGCACAAGATCGGCGAGGACGACGGCAAGCGGTCGGCCGAGCAGGTGCAGAAGGCGACCGACGAGGCGATCGCCGACGTCGACAAGATGCTGGCGACGAAGGAAAAGGAAATCCTCACCGTGTGAGGTTCGAGGGCCGATGACCAAGAACGAGCCGCTGCGCGCCGGCGAGGTCGGCGATATCGCCGTGCCGCGGCACGTTGCCATCATCATGGACGGCAACGGACGCTGGGCGGCCGCGCGCGGGTTGCCGCGCGGGGAGGGGCATCGACGCGGCGTCGAGGCGCTGCGCCGCACGGTGCGCGCCGCCGGCGATCTCGGCATCGGGTTCCTCACCATCTTCTCGTTCAGCGCCGAGAACTGGTCGCGACCGCCGGCCGAGATCCGCGAGCTGATGGGGCTGCTGCGCCGCTTCATTCGCCACGACTTGGCCGAGCTCCACCGCAGCGGCGTGCGCGTGCGCGTGATCGGCGAGCGTGAAAATCTCGATCCCGAGATCCGGCGTCTGCTCGACGAGGCCGAGGAGCTGACCAGGGAGAACGACAAGCTGGTCCTGATCGTCGCCTTCAATTACGGCGCGCGGCAGGAAATCGCGCGCGCCGCACAGCGCATGGCGGCGGCGGTCGCCGCCGGCGACCTCGCCGTGAGCGCGGTCACCGCCGACAAGCTCGCGAGCTATCTCGACGCTCCGGATTTGCCCGACCCCGATCTCATCATCCGCACCAGCGGCGAGCAGCGGCTGTCCAATTTCCTGCTGTGGCAGGCGGCCTACAGCGAGCTCGTTTTCATACCGACCTATTGGCCGGATTTCGACCGCGCCACGCTCGAGACTGCGATCACCGAGTATCGCCGGCGCGAGCGGCGGTTCGGCGGCCTGGTCGCCCGCACGGGGTCGTGATCCGTGGCAGGCGCGGACCATCCTGTGCGCGCCTTCGGCTCTCGCGGCGGCGAGCTTGCGCTGCGCATCGGCTCCGCGCTGGTGCTGGTGCCGCTCGCGATCGGGACCGCCTATGTCGGCGGCTGGCCGTTCGCCGCGTTCTGGGGCGCGGCGGCGATCGGCGTGCTGTGGGAATGGAGCTCGCTGGTGGCGGCGGCCGATCGACGCTCGGTGCTGACCACCGGGGGAGCGGCGGTGGTGCTTGCGCTCGCGCTCGTGACCGCCAACCATCATTTGGCGGCGGTCATCGTGCTCGCCATGGGCACGCTCGGCGCGGCCGCGCTGGCGCCCGCCGAGCGGCGGATGTGGGTCGCGGGCGGCGTGCCCTATGCCGGCGCGCTCGGCATCGCGCCGATCGCGCTGCGCTCCGACGGCGCCGACGGCTTTCATGCCATGCTCGTCCTGTTCGCGGTGGTGTGGGCAACCGACATTGCCGCCTATTTCGTGGGGCGGGCGGTCGGCGGCCCGAAGCTCGCGGTAGCGCTGAGCCCGAACAAGACCTGGTCCGGCGCGCTCGGCGGCACGCTCGCCGCCGTGGTCGCCGCGGTCGCGGTCGGCAAGGCGGTCGGGCTGACGAGCCTGTTCGCGCTCGCCATGCTCGCGGTGGTGCTGTCGGTCGTCGCCCAGGTCGGCGACCTCTTCGAATCCGCTCTCAAGCGCAGGTTCGGCGCCAAGGATTCGAGCCATCTCATCCCCGGGCACGGCGGGCTGATGGACCGTCTCGACGGATTCGTCACCGCCGGCGTCGTGGCGGCGCTGATCGGATTGACGCGCGGCGGCTTCGAGGCGCCGGCGCGCGGCCTGTTGGTGTGGTGAGCCGATGAAGCCCGAGGTCATGCGTGCTGCGAGCAGCGCTTCCGCGTCCGCCGAACGCACGGTGACGCTGCTCGGCGCCACCGGCTCGATCGGGGCGAGCACGATCGATCTGCTCAAGCGCGAGCGTCGCCGGTTTCGCGTCGAAGCGGTGACCGCGAACAAGAGCGCCGCCGCGCTGGCGATGCTCGCGCGCGAGGTCGACGCGCGTTTCGCCGCGATCGGCGACCCAGCGGCCTATGGCGATCTCAAGGACGCGCTCTTCGGCAGCGGCATCGAGGCCGGCGCCGGCGAAAGCGCGGTGGTCGAGGCGGCGGAACGGCCGGCCGAATGGGTGATCGGCGCGATCACCGGCGCGGCCGGACTGAAACCCACGCTCGCCGCCGTCGAGCGCGGCGCCATCGTCGCGCTCGCCAACAAGGAAACGCTGGTCTGCGCCGGCGGCCTGTTCATGCGCCGCGCGGCGGCGGCCGGCGCCACCGTGCTGCCGGTCGATTCCGAGCACAACGCCTTGTTCCAGGCGATGAGCGGCAGCCGCCGGCAGGACGTGCGCCGCGTCATCCTGACCGCGTCCGGCGGGCCGTTCCGAACCGCCAGCGCCGAGACCATCAGGACCGCGACGATCGAGCAGGCGCTCAAGCATCCGAACTGGTCGATGGGAGCGAAGGTCACCATCGATTCGGCAACGCTGATGAACAAGGGGCTCGAGCTCATCGAAGCGCATCATCTGTTCGCGCTGCCGTCGAGCCAGATCGACGTCCTGGTCCATCCGCAATCGATCGTGCACAGCCTGGTCGAGTTCTGCGACGGCTCGCTGATCGCGCAGCTCGGGAGCCCGGACATGCGCATCCCGATCGCTTATTGCCTGGCGTGGCCCGGGCGCATCCCGGGGCCGGCGCCGCGGCTCGACCTGGCGCGGGCGGCGACCCTGACCTTCGAGGAGCCGGACCTGGCCCGGTTCCCGGCGCTGTCGCTCGCGCGCCGCGCGCTCGAGGCTGGCGGAGCGGCACCGACCGTCCTAAATGCGGCAAACGAGGTCGCAGTCGCCGAATTTCTCGCCCGCCGGCTGAATTTTGCGGGAATATCGGCCCTGGTCGCGGCCACGCTCGAGGCCGCTCTGTGCCGAAATTGGACAAGGGAGCCCGAAAGCGTCGAAGAGGCACTCGATGTTGACCATAATACAAGATTGTTGGCAGCGGATCTCTTGCCCGAAATTGCCGCAAAGGCATTGTAAGAGATCCGGCTTGGGCGAGCGTTGGGGACTGGCCGGGGACAGCGACTCATGAGTGCCAATGTTTTGGCTGGGATCGACGCGCTGGGGGGCGGCGTGGTCGGCTACCTCATCCCATTCCTGTTCGTGCTGACCATCGTGGTGTTCTTCCACGAGCTCGGCCATTTCCTGGTCGCCCGCTTGTGCGGTGTCCGGGTACTGGTGTTCTCCGTCGGTTTCGGCCCCGAGCTCTTCGGGTTCAACGATCGCCACGGCACCCGCTGGCGGGTGTCCGCCGTGCCGCTCGGCGGCTACGTCAAGTTCTTCGGCGACGAGAATGCGGCGAGCGTTCCCGATCAGGCCGCGCTCGCCAACATGAGCGAGGAGGAGCGCCGCCAGAGCTTCGTCCACCAGCGGGTGGGCGTGCGGGCCGCCGTGGTGGTGGCCGGGCCGTTGGCGAATTTCGTGCTCGCCGTTGCGCTGTTCGCCGGCCTGTTCATGATCTTCGGCAAGCCGAGCACGTCGCCGCGGGTCGACGCCGTGCAACCCGGAAGCGCCGCCGCCGCCGCCGGATTCCAGCCCAGCGACGTGGTTTTGTCGATCGACGGGCGCCCGATCGAAAGCTTCACCGACATGCAGGAGATCGTCAGCACCAGCGCGGGCGAGACCCTGGTGTTCGTGGTCGACCGCGGTGGTACCCAGGTGACCCTCAAGGCGACCCCGGCGCTCAAGGAGATCAAGGACCGTTTCGGCAACGTGATCCGGCAGGGCCTGCTCGGCATCACCCGTTCCTCGGTCCCGGACGAGCAACATTTCCAGCCGGTCGGACCGGTGAAGGCGGTCGCCCTCGGCGTGCAAAGAACCTGGTTCGTGATCTCGCGGACGCTCTCCTATATCGGCGGGGTGTTCGTCGGCCGGGAGGCCGCCGATCAACTCGGCGGACCGATTCGAATCGCCCAGGTCTCGGGGCAGGTCGCGAGCGAGGGTCTTCCGGCCTTGGTCAGCCTTGCCGCCGTGATCTCGATATCGATCGGCCTGCTCAACCTGTTTCCGGTGCCGCTGCTCGATGGCGGTCATCTTCTGTTCTACGGAATCGAGGTGGTCAGGGGAAAGCCGCTGTCGGAGCGCGCGCAGGAGGTGGGGTTCCGGATCGGGCTCGCAATCGTCGTGATGCTGATGATCTTCACCACCTACAACGACATCTTGCGCATCATTCCGTGGACGGCCTCGTAGGGGGCCGGCAAACGTTCGGCTTGGGGGGAAGCAAGTGGGGAAAGTCTTGGTTGCGCGACGGGAGAAAGCCTGTACAAGGGGCGGCTTCTGGGGATTGCGACGACCTTTCTCGTGGGTACCCGAGTGTTGAGGGTGCCCAAAGGGGACGACAAAGGGCGCGTGGGGAATGAAACTGACTAGGCGGTTGATCCGGGGGCTCGGCGTCGCCTGCCTGCTCCTCGGGGGGATTTTGTTGGGTGCGGGGGTCGTGTCGCTCACGGCACGCCCGGCCTTTGCCCAAACCGTCAACTCGATCGTCGTCCAGGGCAACCAGCGCGTCGAAGCGGACACCATCCGCTCCTATTTCAAGCCGGGGCCGAACGGCCGGCTCGATGCCTACCAAATCGACGAAGGCGTAAAGGCGCTCTATGCGACCGGCCTGTTCCAGGTCATTCAACCGAGCATCCAGGGCGGGCGGCTGATCCTGGTCGTCACCGAAAATCCGGTCATCAATCGGATCGCTTTCGAGGGCAACAAGAAGGTCAAGGACGAGCAGCTCAGGGGCGAAATCCAATCGAAGGAGCGTGGCACGCTCTCCCGTCCGGTGGTGCAGGCGGACGTGGCGCGGCTCGTCGAGGTCTACCGGCGCGGCGGCCGATTCGACATCCGCATCGAACCCAAGATCATCGAGCTCCCGAACAATCGCGTCGATCTCGTCTTCGAGGTCAACGAGGGCGTCAAGACCGGCGTCAAGGTCATTCAGTTCGTCGGTAACCGGTTCTATTCGGCCTATCGGCTCAAGGAAGTGATCAAGACGTCACAGACCGGACTTCTCGCCTTCCTGCAGACCACCGATATCTACGACCCCGATCGGATCGAGGCGGATCGCGAGCTGTTGCGCCGATTTTATCTGAAGCACGGCTTCATCGACGTGCGCGTCGTTTCCGCGGTCGGAGAGTACGACCCGAACCTGCGAGGCTTCGTGGTCACGTTCGCGATCGAGGAGGGCGATCAGTATCGCGTCGGAGCGGTCGACGTGCAGTCGAACGTGCGGCCGCTCGACCCGGCGCTGCTGCGGTCGCGGCTGCGCAGTTATCCGGGCGACGTCTACAATGCCGAGGCGGTCGAGAAGACGATCGAGGACATGACGATCGAAGCCGCCAAGCGCGGATTTGCCTTCGTGACGGTGCGGCCGAGCGCCGCCCGCAACGTTCAAACCAGGACCGTCAATCTCCTCTTCACCATCGACGAAGGACAACGCGTCTATATCGAGCGGATCAACATCCGCGGTAACACCCGTACGCGCGATTACGTCATCCGGCGGGAATTCGACATCGAGGAAGGCGACCCCTACAATCGCGCGCTCGTCAATCGGGCCGAGCGGCGGCTGAAGAATCTGAACTTTTTCAAGTCCGTGAAGATCGTGCCGGAGCCCGGCTCGGCGCCGGATCGCGTGATCCTCAATGTCGAGCTCGAGGAGCAGTCGACCGGCGAGTTCTCGGTCTCGGGCGGTTATTCGACCCAGGACGGCCTCCTGGCCGAGGTCAGCGTTGCGGAACGCAATCTGCTCGGCCGCGGCCTCTATGGAAAAGTCGCGGTGCAATTCGGCCAGTATACGCAGGGCGCCTCGCTATCCTTCGTCGAGCCCTACTTCCTGGGCTATCGCGTCGCCCTCGGCCTCGATCTGTTCTACAGGCAGCAGAAGCCGACGAGCTACATTTCTTACCAGACCACCACATATGGCGCCGGCGCGCGGCTCGGATTCACGCTACGCGAAGATCTCGGCTTGCAGGTGCGCTATTCGGTCTACCGGCAGGAGGTCTCGCTGCCGGCCAACTTGACGAATTGCAACAACATCAACCCCAGCAGCGCGAACGGGACGTTCCCGACGCCCGACCGGCAGGCTTTCACCATAGACCCGGCGACCGGACTGCCGTTTACATTGAACTGCTTTGCCGACGGCGAGGCCTCGCTCGCGGTGAAGCGCGAGCTGGCGGGAGGTCCCGTCCTCACCTCGCTGGTGGGCTATACGCTCACGCACAATTCGCTCGACAACAACCGCAGCCCAACCGCCGGAACCCTCACCGAGTTTCGGCAGGATTTCGCCGGCGTCGGCGGCGACGTGAAGTTCATCCGCACCAGCGCAGACCTCTACGGCTACCACGAGGTGGTCTCGGACGTCATCGGCATGCTGCATCTGCAAGGCGGGCACATCACCGGCTGGGGCAGCGGCGACCTGCGAATGCTCGACCACTTCCAGATGGGCCCCAATCTGGTCCGCGGCTTCGCCCCGGCCGGCATCGGGCCGCGCGATCTGACGCAGTTCCCCTTCACCACCGTGCTGGGCGACGCGCTCGGCGGCACCATGTATTGGGGCGCCAGCTTCGAGATGCAGACGCCGATCTACTTCCTGCCCAAGGATTCCGGCATCAAGGTCGCGGCGTTTGCCGACGCCGGCTCGCTCTGGAATTACGTCGGCCCCACCAGCTTCCCGGCGACCGGCGAGGTGCTGTCGGGAAATATCTGCCCGCAGTGGTCGCCGGCCGCGATCCCGAATGCGGTCCCGTGCCCGGTCGACAACGCCATGCACGTTCGCACCGCCGCCGGCCTCGGGATCATTTGGGACTCTCCGTTCGGGCCGCTGCGCTTCGACTATTCATTCCCGCTGTCGAAACAGCCCTACGACCGGGTGCAGCAGTTCCGCTTCGGCGGCGGGGCTCGGTTCTAAACGACGATCGATGTCCCCGGCGATATCGCGGCCGGGCAGGGCCCAAGATCGACAACCCGGTCCAAGTCGGCCACAATACCGCACGCTGTCGCGCGGCGGTCGCGCAGGCCGGAATGTCCGTCAGCGTGGCGCTCGAGGATTTCGTGGCGCCGGCTGCGCGTGTCGGCGATCTCCTCGGGGAGGGTGGACGGCTCGCCGCGCGCGCTGAACGAGGCAGCACTGATGGATGAAGCGGCGACCACCCTCGAAGCGGCCGACATCGCCGCCATTCTCAAGGCGCTCCCGCAACGGTATCCGTTCCTGATGGTCGATCGCATCGTCAACATGCGCGGCGACGAGTTCGCGATCGGCATCAAGAACGTCACCGCCAACGAGCCGCAGTTCCTCGGTCATTTCCCGGGCAATCCGGTGTTTCCGGGCGTGCTCATGATCGAGGGCATGGCGCAGACCGCGGGCGCGGTCTGCGTGCTGTCGCAATTCGGCGGCGATCGCCCGAAGAACGTGTTCTTCCTCACCATCGACAAGGCCAAGTTCCGCAAGCCGGTGGCGCCGGGCGACACGATCGAATACCACATGACCAAGATCGCGCGTAAGAAGAACATGTGGTGGTTTCGCGGCGAGGCGAGGGTCGCGGGCCAGCTGGTTGCCGAGGCCGTGGTCGGCGCCATGGTGCCGTGAGGCCGGCGATGGCCGCAATCGATCCAACCGCCCGGATCGAACCGGGCGCGGCGATCGGGCAGGGCGTGTCGATCGGGCCCTACTGCGTCGTCGGCGGCAATGTCGTGATCGGCGACGGTTGCAGGCTCTTGGCCCATGTTCACGTCGCCGGCCACACCACGATCGGCGCGCGCACCGTGATCCATCCGTTCGCGTCGCTCGGCACCCCGCCCCAATCGGCGAAGTACCGCGGCGGCCCGACCCGGCTCGTGGTCGGCGCCGATTGCGATATTCGCGAAGGCGTGACCATGAATACCGGCACGGAGGACGACCGCGGCGTCACCGCGATCGGCGACCGCTGCCTGCTGATGGTCGGATCGCATGTCGGCCACGATTGCCGGGTCGGCAGCGACGTGACCTTCGCCAACAACGTCGTGCTGGGCGGCCACGTCTCGATCGGCGACTTCGTCGTGTTCGGCGGCCAGGCGGCGGTGCGTCAATTCGTTCGCATCGGCGACGGCGCCATGGTGGTGGGACTGAGCGGCGTGCGCGCCGACGTGATTCCGTTCGGGCTGGTCCAGGGTCCGCTCGCCGATCTGATCGGCCTCAACGTGGTCGGCTTGCGCCGGCGCGGCGCCGCCAAGGCCGACGTCCATCGGCTGCGGCAGGCTTATGCGGCCATGTTTTTCGGCAGCGGTACTTTTCGCGAGCGGCTCGAGGCCGTCGACGCCGCGAGCGGGGACCATCCGCTGGTCGCCAAGGTGATCGCCTTCATCCGCGCCGGCTCGCGACCGATGACCATGGCGGTCCGCCGCGCGCGGGCCGACGGGGCCACATGAGCGAGACGGCTGTCACCGGCGCGGCCGGCCAATCGCCGCTGGCGATCATTTGCGGCGGCGGCAGCCTGCCGTTTGCGGTCGCCCAGGCGGTGGGCGCGCGCGGCCGCCGCGTCGTGCTGTTCGCCATTCGCGGGTGGGCGGATCCGCATGAGGTCGCCGGCTTTCCGCATCACTGGGCGGCGATCGGGCAATTCGGCCGATTTTGCCGCCTCGCCCGCCGCGAAGGCTGCCGCGACGTCGTCCTCATCGGGTCGCTGCTGCGGCCCGCGATCTGGCGGATCCGGCCGGACCTCGAGACGCTGCGGCTGCTGCCGCGGGTCCTGCGCATCTTTCGTGGCGGCGACGACCATCTGCTGTCGGGCATCGCGCAAATCTTCGAGGAGCACGGCTTCCGGCTGGTCGGCGCGCACGAGATCGCGCCCGATATCCTGATGCCGGAAGGACCGCTCGGCCGCGAGCGTCCGAGCGAGCGCGACCATGCCGACATCGCCAAGGGGCTCGCGCTCCTCGACGCCGCCAGTCCGTTCGACGTCGGTCAGGCCGTGGTCGTGTCCGATCAGCGCGTGCTCGCGATCGAGGCGGCGGAAGGCACCGACCGGATGCTGGCGCGCATTGCCGAGCTTCGCCGCAACGGGCAACTCGCGTCCGCCGCGCGATGCGGGGTGCTGGTCAAGGCGGCCAAGCGCGGTCAGGACCGTCGGGTCGATTTGCCCTCGATCGGGCCGCGCACGGTCGAAGGCGCGGCGCGGGCCGGGCTCGCCGGCATCGCGGTGGTCGCGGGCAGCACCATCGTCGCCGAGCCCGAGCGCATCGCAACGGCCGCGGACCGCGAACGCCTCTTCGTGCTCGGCCTGCGCGAGTCGGCGCGCGGGCGATGACCGGCCTGCCCGAAATGCTGGACGTCTTTCTGGTCGCCGGCGAGGCGTCCGGCGACCGCCTCGGCGCCGCGCTGATCCGGGCGTTGCGCCAGCGCACCGGCGGCAAGGTGCGCTTCGCCGGCGTCGGCGGACCGGAAATGGCCGCGGAGGGGATCGCGAGCCTTTATCCGATCGACGTTCTGTCGATCATCGGGTTCAGCGCCGTCCCGCGCCGCCTGCCCAAGATCCTGCGGCTCATGCGGTTGACCGCGAGGACGGTGGTGGCCCGGCGTCCGCACGTCCTCGTCGTCGTCGATAGTCCGAGCTTCACCCTCGGAGTCGCCCGGCGCGTCCGCGCCGCCGATCCCTCGATCGCCATCGTCGAATACGTGTCGCCCTCGGTCTGGGCTTGGCGTCCCGGACGCGCGCGGGTGATCCGCGGCTATGTCGATCACATCCTCGCATTGCTGCCGTTCGAGCCGGACGTTCACCGCCGCCTCGGCGGGCCGCCTTGCAGCTATGTCGGCCATCCGCTCGCGGCGGAGGTGCACAATCTGCGTCCCGGTGCCGAGGAGACGCGCCGGCGGCTCGCCGCGCCCCCGGTGCTGCTGGTGCTGCCCGGCAGCCGGCGCGGCGAGATCCGGCGGCTGCTGGGCGTGTTCGGCGACGCTGTGATGAGGGTGCGGGATCGGATCGGGCCGCTCGAGATCGTGCTGCCGACCGTCCCGCACCTTTTCGATGCGATCCGCGACGCGACCGCGAATTGGCCGGAGCGGCCGCGGCTGGTGGTCGAGGCCGCCGACAAGCAGGCGGCGTTCCGCATCGCCCGGGCGGCGCTCGCGAAGTCCGGCACGGTCACGCTCGAGCTGGCGCTCGCCGGCGTCCCGATGATCACGGCCTACAAGGTGTCGGCGATCGAATATTATGCGGTGGGGCGCGCGATCGCGAAGCGGATCCCCTCGATCATCCTCGCCAACCTGCTGCTCGGCGAGAACGTCGTGCCCGAGCTCCTGCAGCATCGCTGCACCGCCGACGCCCTGGCCGCCGCCCTGCTACCGCTGTTCGGCGATACCGAGGAGCGCCGCCGCCAGATCGCGGCATTCGCGCGGCTCGATGCGATCATGGAGATCGCCTCGGCCGCCCCCGCCGCGCGCGCCGCCGACGTCGTGCTCGACGTCGTGCGCCGGGCGCAAGCGTCGCGGTGAACGGCGGTCACCTCCGCCGCGAGATCGGCACGTAATCGCGCCGGGAAGCGCCGGTATAGAGCTGGCGCGGTCGGCCGATCTTCTGCTGCGGGTCCTCGATCATTTCCTTCCACTGGGAAATCCAGCCGACTGTGCGCGCGACCGAGAACAGCACGGTGAACATGGTGGTCGGGAAGCCCATCGCCTTGAGCGTGATGCCGGAATAGAAATCGATATTGGGATAGAGCTTCTTCTCGATGAAATAGTCGTCGTGCAGCGCGACGCGCTCGAGCTCCATGGCGACGTCGAGCAGCGGATCGTCCTTGATGCCGATCTCGTTCAACACCTCGTGGCAGGTCTTCTGCATGATCTTGGCGCGCGGGTCGTAGTGCTTGTAGACCCGGTGCCCGAAGCCCATCAGGCGGAAGCTGTCGTTCTTGTCCTTGGCGCGGCGGACATATTCCGGGATGCGCTCGGGCGTGCCGATCTCGCGCAGCATGTTGAGCGCCGCCTCGTTGGCGCCGCCGTGCGCCGGTCCCCACAGGCAGGCGCAGCCGGCGGCGATGCAGGCGAACGGATTGGCGCCGGAGGAGCCGGCGAGCCGCACCGTCGAGGTCGAGGCGTTCTGCTCGTGGTCGGCGTGCAGGATGAAGATGCGGTCCATGGCGCGGGCGACCACCGCATTGGGCTTGTAATCCTCGCACGGCACCGCAAAGCACATGCGCAGGAAGTTGGTGGCGTAGTCGAGGTCGTTCTTCGGATAGATGAAGGGTTGGCCGATCGAATACTTGTAGGCCATCGCCGCGATGGTCGGCATCTTCGCGATCATGCGGATCGAGGCGATCATCCGCTGGGTCGGATCGGAGATGTCGGTCGAGTCGTGGTAGAAGGCCGAGAGCGCGCCGACGCAGCCGGTCATCACCGCCATCGGATGCGCGTCGCGCCGGAAGCCCTGGTAGAACCGGCTCATCTGCTCGTGCACCATGGTGTGATGAGTGACGCGATTGTCGAAATCGGCCTTCTGGGCGGCGGTGGGCAACTCGCCGTAGAGCAGGAGATAGCAGGTCTCGAGGAAATCGCCGTGCTCGGCGAGCTGCTCGATCGGATAGCCGCGATAGAGCAGGATACCTTCGTCGCCGTCGATATAGGTGATCTTGGACTCGCAGCTGCCGGTCGAGGTGTAGCCGGGATCGTAGGTGAACATCCCGGTCTCGGCGTAGAACTTGCTGATGTCGATGACCGAGGGGCCGATCGTTCCGTCGTAAATCGGGAACGTGGTTTCCTTGTCGCCGGCGATGACCTTGCCGGTTTTGATATTGGCGCCGGTCTTCGCATCCATGATCGAGCCCTCGGTTGTGCCGCCCGGCGGACCACATCCGTCGCCGCGGCGAATGTCACGGACGCTCCGCAAGCCCCGGGAGAGATCCGCCGGTTGGGTAGCTCATTCAAGTGTGCACCGCAAGATGGAGAACCGCCGCCGCCGGCGCGCCGCTTGCAGCGCTTGCCGACGCAATGGCCCGCATCGTGGCGGCGGAACTTTCAGGTCACTGGGCGGCGATCGGGGCGCCGCCGCTGTGCAAGGCGACCCGATCGGCAAGCCGGCCGAGGCTCTCGTTTCTTCCGAGCACCGCCAGCACGTCGAAGATCGGCGGCGAGGTGGTGCGCCCGGTGAGCGCGGCGCGCAGCGGCTGCGCCACCGCGCCGAGCTTGACGCCCTTGCGCTCGGCGAAGGCGCGCACCGCCTGCTCGGTCAACTCGGCGGTCCAGGGCTCGACCGCGCCGAGGTCTTGCGCGAGCTCGCCGAGGAGCATGCGCGCCTCGGCGGTGAGCAGCGCCGCGGCCTTGTCGTCGAGGGCGAGCGGGCGATCGGCGATGATGAAGCGCGCGCCGTCGATGAGCTCGATCAGGGTCTTGGCCCGCTCCTTCAGCCCGGGCATCGCGGCGACGAGCTTGCCGCGCAGCTCCGGCGTGAGCTTGCCGGCAAGCTCGGACCCGCCCGCGATGTGCGGCAGCACGCGCTCGACCTCGCCGACGAGATCGGCATCCGGCATCTGGCGCATGTAGTGGGCGTTGAGGCTCTCGAGCCTGGCGAAGTCGAAGCGCGCCGGCGAGCGTCCGATCTGCGGCAGGTCGAAGGCCGCGATCATCTCTTCGGTCGAGAAGATTTCCTGGTCGCCGTGGCTCCAGCCGAGCCGCACCAGGTAATTGCGCATGGCGGCGGGCAGATAGCCCATCGCCCGGTAGGCATCGACGCCGAGCGCACCGTGGCGCTTGGAGAGCTTGGATCCGTCGGGGCCGTGGATCAGCGGGATATGCGCCATCGCCGGCACGGTCCAGCCGAGCGCGTCGTAGATCTGGCTCTGGCGGGCGGCATTGGTGAGGTGGTCGTCGCCGCGGATGACGTGGGTGACGGCCATGTCGTGATCGTCGACCACCACCGCCAGCATGTAGGTCGGCGTACCGTCCGAGCGCAGCAGCACGAGGTCGTCGAGGTTCTCGTTCTGCCAGACGACGCGGCCCTGCACCCGGTCCTCGATCGCGGTCTCGCCGGTGAGCGGCGCCTTGAGCCGGATCACCGGCTTGACCCCGGGCGGGGCTTCCGACGGATCTCGGTCGCGCCAGCGCCCGTCGTAGAGCTTGGCGCGCCCTTCGCTGCGCGCCTTCTCCCGCATCTCGGCGAGCTCCTCGGGCGTGGCGTAGCAATGATAGGCGCGGCCGGCCGCGAGCAGCATCTCCGCTACCTCGCGGTGGCGGGCCGAACGCGAGAACTGGTAGACGGTGTCGCCGTCCCAATCGAGCCCCAGCCATTCGAGCCCGTCGAGGATCGCGTCGATCGCGGCCTGGGTCGAGCGCTCGCGGTCGGTGTCCTCGATCCGCAGCAGCATCCTGCCGCCGCGTCCGCGCGCATAGAGCCAGTTGAACAGCGCGGTGCGGGCGCCGCCGATATGCAGGAAGCCCGTGGGCGAAGGAGCAAAACGCGTGACGACGGTCTCGGTCATGTCGGGGAATGAGCCGGCTCTCGGTGAGTGCCCCTGTACCACAAAACGTCAGCGGGTCAGCAAGGTTTCGCGGGCGATGGCCCGCTGCTCGCCCTTGGCGCGCGCCCATGGATTTGGTAGGCCGCGCCTTCACGCGGCGGAAGAACCGGGTCGAGCATGAGCGAAGCGGCGGTCGTGGAAGCGGGGCGCGATTTCATCCGCGACATCATCCAGGCGGATCTCGACGCCGGGCGCCACCGCACGGTGGTGACCCGATTCCCGCCGGAGCCGAACGGCTATCTGCATATCGGCCACGCCAAGTCGATCGGCCTCAATTTCGGCGTGGCGCAGGAATTCGGCGGCCGCTGCCACCTGCGCTTCGACGATACCAATCCGGTGAAGGAGGAGCAGGAATATATCGACGCCATCGAGCGCGACGTGCGCTGGCTCGGCTTCGATTGGGGCGAGCACCTCCATCACGCCTCCGATTATTTCGAGCAGCTCTACGAATGGGCCGAGCACCTGATCCTGGCCGGCAAGGCCTATGTCGACGACCAGTCGCCCGAGGAGATGCGGCTCGCCCGCGGCACGCTGACCGAGCCGGGCAAGAACAGCCCCTATCGCGACCGCACGGTCGCGGAGAACCTCGACCTGTTCCGCCGTATGCGGGCGGGCGAATTCCCCAACGGCGCGCGGGTGCTGCGCGCCAAGATCGACATGGCGGCGGGAAACATCAACCTGCGCGATCCCGTGCTCTACCGCATCCTGCACGCGAGCCATCCGCGTACCAGCGACAAGTGGTGCATCTATCCGAGCTACGATTTCGCGCACGGCCAGTCGGACGCGATCGAGCACATCACCCATTCGATCTGCACGCTCGAGTTCGAGGATCACCGGCCGCTCTACGACTGGTTCATCGAGAACCTGCCGGTGCCGTCGCGCCCGCGGCAGTATGAGTTCGCCCGCCTCAACCTCACCTACACGGTGCTGTCGAAGCGCGTGCTGACCGAGCTCGTGCGCGGCGGCCACGTCGATGGCTGGGACGATCCGCGCATGCCGACGCTGGCGGGGCTGCGCCGGCGCGGCGTTCCGCCGGCGGCGCTGCGCGACTTCGTCAAGCGGATCGGAGTCGCCAAGGCGAACAGCGTGGTCGACGTCGCCATGCTCGACTTCTCGGTGCGCGAGGCGCTCAACAAGACCGCGCTGCGGCGCATGGCGGTGCTGCGCCCGCTCAAGATCGTGATCGAGAATTATCCCGAGGGCCGGTTCGAGGAGCTCGACGCCGCCAACCATCCCGACGATCCCGGCGCCGGGACGCGCAAGATCCGCTTCGGCCGCGAGCTCTATGTCGAGCGCGACGATTTCATGGAGAACCCGCCGAAGAAGTTCTCGATCCGGCGACCCGCGGCGGCAACGCGCCCGACGGCCGCAAGGTGCAGGCGACGCTGCATTGGGTTTCCGCTGCCGACGCGGTCGAGGCCGAGGTGCGGCTCTACAACCAGCTCTTCAGCCGTCCCGACCCGTACGCCGCCGATTTCGCCGCCGACCTCAATCCGGATTCGCGCGAGGTGCTGGTGGGCTGCCGGCTCGAGCCGGCGCTCGCCGCCACCAAGCCCGGCGAGCCCGTGCAGTTCGAGCGCCAGGGCTATTTCTGCCTCGACACCGTTTCGAGGCCCGGCCGGCTCGTGTTCAACCGCACCGTCGCGCTACGCGACACCTGGGCCAAGGTCCAGGGCGGGAAGGGCGGGTAGCCTATCCGCGAGAAGCCGCGCCGCCGGCCGGGACCTGTGAATCGCCGCGTGAAGGCACTCCACTTTGCACGCCACTCGTGTAGCATGAGCCCGATGCGGTAAGCTGTGCGGCTGGGGGCCGCGCGATGGTCGGGCAGGGTAGAGTGCGCGGACGGACCGCGACCTGGTGGGCACCCCCGGGGACCGCCGCCGGGCGCGGTCCGGACTGGGCGCAGCCGCTCGTCGATCTCGTCCGCCGCGCTGGCGCGCGCGTGCGGGAATGGGTAGAGGTCGAGGTTCGTCCCGGCCGGCTGGTACCGTGGCTCGCGATCGCTTTCGGCTGCGGCATCGCGGTCTATTTCGCCGTCGATCGCGAGCCCGCGCCGTGGGCGGCCGCCGCGCTCGCCGCCGCGACCGTCGTCGCCGCGATCCTCGCGCGGCGTCGGCCGTTCGCGTTTCCGATCGTCCTGGGCATCGCCGCCATCGCCGCGGGCTTTGCCACCGCGACCCTCAAGCGCGCCTTGATCGCCCATCCGGTCCTCCAGGGAGCCGCCTGGAGCGTCGAGATCGGCGGCTTCGTCGAGACGCGGGAAGAGCGCGAGCGCTCCGACCGCATCACGGTGCGGGTCGAGCGCCTGACCGGTCCGCGGCTCACGGACCAACTCGAGCGCGTGCGGGTATCGGTGCGCAGGGGCACGGCGCCCGCGGTCGGCAGCTTCGTCGAGTTCAAGGCGCGGCTGTCGCCGCCGCTCGAACCGTTGCGCCCCGGCGGCTACGACTTCGCGCGCGACATGTATTTCCAGCGCATCGGCGCCTCCGGCTTCGTGCTCGGCCGCATCCGCACCGCCGAGCCGCCGCGCCCGGGAACGCTGTGGCTGCGCTACGCCGCCGCGATCGATGGCCTGCGCGAGGCGATCGACAAGCGCATCCGCGCGGTGCTGCCCGGCGACACCGGCGCAATCGCCTCGGCCCTGATCACGGGGAAGCGCGACGCCATCACCACGCCGGTGAACGATGCGATGTACGTCTCCGGCCTTGCCCACGTGCTCTCGATCTCCGGCTATCACATGGCGGTTGTCGCCGGCATCATGTTCTTCGTGCTGCGCGCGCTGTTCGCGCTGATGCCGGCCTTCGCCAGCCGCCATCCGATCAAGAAATGGGCGGCGTTCGCGGCGCTGCTCGCGGCCGCATTCTATCTCCTGCTGTCGGGGGCGGAGGTGGCGACCCAGCGCTCCTTCATCATGATCGCGATCGTGCTGATCGGCGTGATGGTCGACCGGCCGACGCTCACCTTCCGCACTATCACCGTCGCGGCCTTCGGCGTGCTCATCCTCGCGCCCGAGGCGGTCGTGCATCCGAGCTTCCAGATGTCGTTCGCGGCGACGCTCGCGCTCATCGCCGGCTACCAGCACGGACTGCCCTGGATGAGCAGGGGCGGCGACACGCCGCTCGCCGCCCGCATTGCGCTCGCCGGCGGGCGCGAGGTCGTCGGCCTCCTCGTCTGCTCGCTGCTCGCGGGCACCGCCACCATTCCCTACATCGCCTATCACTTCCACCGCGTCTCGCC
>WNFC01002410.1_pt1 | contig 22248 bp, 20 predicted proteins | sample 5400541 | NCBI WGS metagenome assembly WNFC01 (sample SAMN13153342, study PRJNA577476) | soil metagenome | isolation source: 120 cm saprolite under Douglas fir tree site 2 hole 2 replicate 1 | place: USA:California | collected 2015-04-18
CTGCTCAACATCTGCGCCAAGGAGTCCCCTGCTTTCAAGCCTGACCCTTATACAGAAATCAAGGAGGCGGGAAATGGGTAGCAAGATGAACGCCATCTAGGACACTCATGACCCGCATCCATCCTTTCCATAAGGTCTGCCATCCAGGTGAACCATCACTCTTACGATCGAGATAGCCTCCCAGACGGGCAATGGCGTGCCACAATTCCCTGTGACGGCGCGCGGCCAGGACGAGGACAAGGTACGCGGGCTCGACCTGGGTGCGGACGATTACCTCATCAAGCCCTTCAGCATTGAAGAGCTACTGGCGCGGGTGCGGCGGTATTGCGGCGGGCGCAGTCCACAGCGAGTGAACAGGCGCATACGATGCTCACGACGACGATTGGCGAGCTCTCGATCGATTTTGCGCAGCACCGGGTGACGATGGGAGAGAGAGAGATTGAGCTGACCCCGACCGAGTACCGCATCCTGGCCTATCTCGCGCAAAACGCTGGCCGCGTTGTGACCCAGGACTTGCTCTAAGAGCACGTCTGGGGTCGGAATATGTTGGTGAGGGGCACATGCTGCAGGTGAACCTCAACCGGCTGCGGCGCAAGCTGGAACCCGACCATGCCCATCCACGCTACATCCTCACCAGGGTGGGCATCGGCTATCCGCTCGCAGCCCAACCCGATGGACCAGCGACAAAATAGTCTCCATCGGTCAATGATCCATCATCCTTGATAGTAACGACGGACGAAAGGATGTTCCTATGTTTCAGCGAATGCTTGTGCCCCTGGATGGGTCGAAACGAGCAGAGCGCGCGCTTTTCTCAGTGCCTTCACTGTGATGTATTTGTGAGGTTACCAGTGCATGATTGTGAGTCGTATGTGATACGAGGAATGTATGCTTGACCCTGAGCGAGTCTCTTGCGCAGACTGCTTACAACGTAGCTAACCTTTTACATGAATCTAGATATCTGGAGGCACTTTATGGAACGGAATTGGGTGACGATAGAAGGCAACGAGGCAGTCGCCACTGTCGCACACGCGCTGAGCGAGGTGATTGCGATCTACCCGATCACGCCGTCGACCCCGATGGGTGAATATGCTGACGCCTGGTCGGCAGCGGGGCGCGTCAACCTGTGGGGCACGGTGCCATTGGTGGTCGAGATGCAGTCGGAAGGCGGCGCTGCCGGGGCCATTCACGGAGCACTCCAAACAGGGTCGCTGGCAACAACCTTCACAGCCTCGCAGGGCCTGTTGCTGATGATTCCCAACATGTACAAGATCGCCGGTGAGTTGACGCCGACCGTCTTCCACGTGGCGGCGCGTTCACTGGCCGCACAGGGGCTCTCCATCTTCGGCGATCATGCGGACGTGATGGCGACCCGCGCCACCGGCTTTGCCCTGCTCGCCTCAAATTCGGTGCAAGAAGCGCAGGACCTGGCCTTGATCGCACACGCGGCGACGCTCTCGGCGCGTGTCCCCTTCCTCCATTTCTTTGACGGCTTTCGCACGTCCCATGAGATCGACAAGATCGAGCAACTGAACCACGAAGATATGCAGGCCATGGTTGATGATTCCTTCGTCAGAGCCCACCGGCAGCGTGCGCTCTCACCGGAACACCCGGTCATTCGCGGAACAGCGCAAAACCCGGACGTGTACTTTCAAGCCCGTGAAAGCGTGAACGCTTACTACCAGGCATGTCCGGCTCTCGTACAGGAGGCGATGGACCGATTCGCGCAGATAGTCGGGCGGCAGTATCACCTGTTCGACTATGCTGGGGTGCCGGACGCCGAGCGGGTGCTTGTGGTGATGGGTTCAGGAGCCGAGACGGCTCAGGTGACGGCGGGGTACCTGGCCGGACAGGGCGAGAAAGTGGGGGTGGTCAAAGTCCACCTGTTCCGCCCATTCTCGGTGCGGCACTTCGTACAGGCATTGCCGCCTACCGTCAAGGCCATAGCCGTGCTGGATCGTACGAAAGAACCTGGCAGTATTGGAGAGCCACTCTACCTGGATGTGGTCACGGCGGCGAGCGAAGGCAAAGATACAGGCCTCTTCACTGCATCACCACGCATCATTGGCGGGCGCTATGGCCTTTCCTCCAAGGAATTTACCCCTGCGATGGTCAAGGCCATCTTCGAGGAATTGCGCCGCGACGAGCCGAAAAACCACTTTACCGTGGGCATCAACGACGACGTGACCTACAGCAGCCTCTTATACGATCCTGGCTTTGCTATACCGACAACTACGCGCAAGGCTACTTCGTCTACGACTCCAAGAAATCAGGGTCGGTGACGATCTCACACCTGCGCTTTGGACCACACGAGATACACGCTCCCTACCTGATCGGCACCGACCAGGCCAACTTTGTCGCCTGCCACCAGTTCTCGTTCCTGGAACGGTTCGATGTGCTCAAATACGCCAGGCCGGGAGGAGTCTTCCTGCTCGCCAGCATATATGGACCAGAGGAGGTGTGGGAGCGCCTGCCACGCGAGGTGCAGCAAACCATTCTTGACAAGCGGCTGCGCTTCTACGTGATCGATGCCTTCAAAGTGGCCAGCGACATCGGCATGGGCGGGCGCATCAACACTGTGATGCAGACCTGCTTCTTTGCCATCAGTGGGATCCTACCCGAGGCGCAGGCAATAGAGCAGATCAAACAGAGCATTCGCAAGACCTATGGCAAGCGCGGCGAGGCGGTGGTGCAGAAGAACTTCCAGGCGGTCGATGCAACGCTGGAGCATCTCTACGAAGTGAACGTTCCGACAGCGATTGCTGACGCGATACATCTGGCCTCCGCAGCAGGCACGGCAGAACCAGTCCGTACCAATGGGCACGGGCGCGGCAAACCCCTGCCGATGCTGACCCGGCGACCACCGGTACCAGTTGAAGCGCCTGATTTTGTGCGGCGGGTGCTCGGTCCGATGATCGAAGGCTCAGGCGATTCGCTGCCAGTGAGCGCTCTGCCCTGCGATGGGACCTACCCGTCGGGGACGGCCCAGTGGGAGAAGCGCAACATTGGGCTGGAGATCCCCGTCTGGGACCCTGACATCTGTATTCAGTGTGGCAAGTGCGTGATGGTCTGCCCGCACGCGGTGATCCGCGAGAAGATCTACGATGCGACTCGCCTCAAGGAAGCTCCTGAGACGTTCTTGTCGACGGTTGCTCGCTTCAAAGAGTTCCCCGGCATGCAGTATACGCTGCAGGTGTCGCCGGAGGACTGTACCGGCTGTGGCCTGTGCGTGGAGGCATGCCCGGTCAAAGATAAGCGACAGGTGGGGCACAAAGCCATCAATATGGCGCCGCAGCCTCCACTGCGCGAGCGCGAAAAGACCAACTGGGAGTTCTTCCTCACCCTGCCAGATGTGGATGGGACGAATCTCAACCTGGCAGCCATTAAGAACTCGCAGCTCGTCACGCCGCTGTTTGAGTTCTCTGGCGCCTGTTCAGGCTGCGGCGAGACGCCCTACATCAAGCTGGCGACCCAACTGTTCGGCGACCGCATGATTGTCGCCAATGCTACGGGTTGCTCATCGATCTACGGCGGCAACCTGCCCACGACGCCCTGGACGATGAACCACGAAGGACGCGGCCCGGCCTGGTCCAATTCGCTGTTTGAAGACAATGCCGAGTTCGGCCTGGGCATGCGCCTGACGCTCGATAAGCAGCGGGAATACGCGAGCGAATTGCTCACCCGGTGTGCCGGTATCGTGGGCGAGGACCTGGTGCAGGAACTGCTGGGCGCCGATCAATCGCACGAAGCGCGGATAAAGGCGCAACGGGAGCGAGTCGCCCTATTGAAGCAGCGCTTGCAGGCCATCGATGGTGCAAATGACCTCGTACAGAGCCTGCTGAGTGTGGCCGATGCGCTGGTGCGCAAGAGCGTGTGGATCATCGGCGGCGATGGGTGGGCCTACGACATCGGCTTTGGAGGACTCGACCATGTGCTGGCTTCGGGGCGCGACGTCAACATCCTGGTGCTGGATACCGAAGTATACTCGAATACGGGTGGCCAGGCCTCCAAATCCACGCCACGAGGGGCGGTCGCGAAGTTCGCTGCTCGCGGCAAAGGGACGCCGAAGAAGGACCTGGGCATGCTGGCGATGGCCTATGGCAATGTGTACGTGGCCCGCGTGGCGATGGGCGCCAACGACCAGCAGACGCTGCACGCCTTCCTGGAGGCCGAAGCCTATGACGGCCCGTCGCTCATCATCGCCTACAGCCACTGTATCGCTCAAGGCATTGATATGCGCAAGGGGCTGGAACAGCAGAAGCTGGCCGTGCAGAGCGGCTACTGGCCGTTGTATCGCTGCAACCCGGCCCGTGCTGAGCAGGGCAAGAACCCGCTGATCCTCGACTCCAAAGAGCCGACCATCCCGCTGGAACAGTACGCCTACAACGAAACGCGCTATCGCATGCTGTTGCAGAGTGACGAGAAGCGTGCCGAAGCGTTGATGCAACTCGCCAAACACGATGTGCAGGCACGCTGGCAGCAGTATCGCGAGTTGGCTGAAGCACACCACAATGGGTAAGGAGGATTCTGATGACAACGCTTGATTTCACCACGAACTACCTGGGCCTCGAGTTGAACAATCCGCTCGTGGCTTCGGCCTCGCCGCTCTCCAAGAAGATCGATAGCGTGCGTCGCCTGGAGGATGCTGGCGTGGCTGCCGTGGTGATGTACTCCTTGTTTGAGGAGCAGATCACCCATGAGAGCCAGGAACTCGATCATTACCTCGAACGCGGCACGCACTCGTACGCCGAGTCGCTGAGTTACTTCCCTGACCTGGACACCTACAACCTGGGGCCGGAGCCCTACCTGGAGCACCTGCACCGCATCAAACAAGCGGTGAGCATGCCGGTGATCGGCAGTCTGAATGGCGTCTCATCCGGTGGCTGGGTCGAGTATGCCCAGAAGATCGAACAGGCGGGTGCCGATGCCCTGGAACTGAACATCTACTACCTGCCGACCGACATCGACCTGAGCGGGGCGGACCTGGAAGAGACCTATGTGACCCTGGTCAAAGATATTCGAGCGAAGGTGAAGCTGCCCATTGCCGTCAAGCTCAGTCCCTTTTTCACCTCGATTCCCAACGTGGCAAAACGCTTAGTAGAGGCTGGAGCTCATGGCCTGGTGCTCTTCAACCGCTTTTACCAGCCCGATTTTGACCTGGACGAATTGCAGGTGGTGCCCGACCTGGATCTCTCCACCTCACACGAATTACGTCTCCCCCTGCGCTGGATCGCTATTCTCTACGGACGAATAGCAGCCGATTTTGCCCTCACCAGTGGCGTCCACACGGCGCGAGATGTCCTCAAGGCGATGATGGCAGGCGCGAGTGTGGCGATGATGACCTCGGAGTTGCTGGCGCATGGCTTTGGTCGACCACGCCAGATGCTTGCGGAGATCCAGCGGTGGATGGAGGAGAACGAATATACGTCGATTGCCCAGATGAAGGGCTGCATGAGCCAGCGCGCTGTGGCGGAACCGGCAGCCTTTGAGCGGGCCAATTATATGAAGGCGCTCAACTCGTTCGACTATTACCTGCCCTGAAGGAGATACAAGGGTAGAAGGGATTGGAGGTTGTGGTGGCAACCGGGCCCTTCTCATTGGAGAACCAGTTTCATCAATGAGAAGGGCTATAGATCGAGGCAGGCAAGGAGATGTCCAGAGTCCAAAGATCCGTCAAACAGCGAGATTGGTGATGGATCGGGCCTGGCATTCTGGCGCTGCTGATCTATTTTCTGGCACGGGGCCATGCTTGCCACGCACATCACTACTCTAGTTGTTCAGCAATAAGCTGCGCTAAATGCAACACCCGTATCTTCCTCCCACTCGCATCCACCCCGCCCCGCAGATGCATCAGGCAGCCAGGATTATCCGCCACCAGCACCGTCGCCCCCGTACTCTGCGCATTATTCAATTTATTGTTCATAATGCGTTCTGACATATCACCGTGCTCAATTGACGTCGAGCCCCCGAATCCACAACATACGTCCGACTGCGCCATCTCCCGTAGCTCCAAGCCCAACACCTCCTGGATGATATGCCGTGCCTCTGACCGTAGCCCAAGACAATTGATCGACTGGCAGGAATCGTGATACGTCACAATCACCTCTTCGCCTCTCCCTTCGCTTTTGCGCACCGGCAGTTTCGTACCATGTGCCAGCAACACATGCTCCACAAAGCTCGCAAAATCCATCACCTTCTCAGACAACGCCCGTGCCCGCTGCAGCCACCCTTGCTGTTGGAGATCCTCGAAGAGCCTGCTATAGTCCTGTGTCAAGGTGACGACACAACTGGTCGTGGCGCCGACTATGTAGTCGGCCTTGCTTTCTTCCAGCGCCTGCTCCAGCATCGTAATCGTCTGGCGTGCCATTGTCGCGCAATCCGCGCGGTCGCCCGAATTGAGAGCAATCAGGCCGCAACAATGTTGCTGCCGCGGGAACGTGACCTGGACACTACAGGCCCTCAGCACTTGAATGGCTGCCTCACCCATTTCAGGATACAGACGATCTATCATACATCCCGCGAAGTAGCACACGGTGAGGCCAGGGCGCTCTGTACTGGTCTGGCTTGTGGTAACGCTCGAAGACGGCGACATTTGCCCTTTGACTCTATCGCGCAGCGGCCTGGTGGCGAAGGCGGGAAGACTGCGCCAGCGGGCGAGCCTGGCCACCGCACGCACACCAGGGAGCTTGCCAAGGATGCCGAAACTACGTGCGCGTATGTAGCTGCTGCCGCGTGTCACGGGAAACTGCGCAAAGCTGAACACGCGCACCGCTATATCAAACAGGCGTGGACGTGCCAGCACGCCAAAGATCACCTTTTTCAGCCACGGCAAGCCTTTCGCTTCAACCACACGGCTACGCACATCCAGGATCAGGCTCGGCAGCGGGATCTCGACCGGGCAGACGGTTTCGCAGGCGTTACAGCTCACACACAGGCTCTGCGGCCCCGCGTCTGCCTCCAGACCATGGTGAAAAGGCGTCACGACCAGCCCAATCGCGCCGCTGTAGATATAGCCAAAGGCGTGCCCGCCCACTTGCTGGTAGGCAGGGCAGATGTTCGCACAGGCCGCGCAGCGTATGCAGCGCAGCGCTTCTTTAAAATGGGGATCGGCCCGCATCTGGCTGCGCCCGTTATCGACGAGCACGATATGCACCTCTTTAGCAGCGCGTCCAGGAGTTGCAGGGCCGGTGATAAATGTCGTATAGCTCGTAATTTGCTGGCTGGTCGCGCTGCGCGCCAGCAGGCGCAATTGTGTCATGGCCTCAGCAAATGTCCCGATCAGCTTTTCATAGCCCGCCATCACGACATGCACTGGCGGCAGAGAAGTCACCAGGCGGCCATTGCCCTCGTTGGTCAAGATCATGACCGTGCCGCTTTCGGCGATTAGCGCATTGGCCCCGCTGATGCCCATCCCAGCGTTCAGGAAGGCTTTGCGATGTTCGACCCGCACCACTGCTACCTGTTCAGCGATATCTTCACGCGAAATCTCATGTCCTGTCGCTTCAGACAGCAATGCACCCACCTGCTGCCTTGTCTTGTGAATAATCGGCATGACCATGTGCGAAGGACGTTCGTGCGCGAGTTGGGCTACCCATTCCCCCAGGTCGGTCTCAATGGCCTTGATCTGGCGAGCCTCCAGGTAGGGATTCAACTCGGTCTCTTCGCTGACCATGGTCTTGGATTTGACCACCAGGTCAATACCTTTGCTCAAGCACAGGTCGTAAATATAGCGATTGGCATCCTCGGCGGTGCGTGCCTCGTAGACAGTCGCCCCTGCCGCTTCAGCCTGGGCTTTAAACTGCGCTATCAATGCTGGCTGGTGCTCGATGGCATCATCTTTCGCCTTGCGCAGTGTAGCGCGCATCTGCTCAAAGCTAAAAGCGGAGCCATAGTCAGCCTCCTCGGCCGCAAACACGTCTCGACGCGATGCCCGCCAGGAAGGGGCAAAGCGTTCCAGGGCACGGTGCATGTTCTCGTCCTTGAGCGCCTCCTCCAGGCGTTCTTCAAAAGGCTGATCCTCGTGTGTTGAATGCGCTGTTTCCACGCTGACGCCCTGTGGAGGGGACGTAACTTTATCGCTGTTAGTCATGCCTTTGCCTCTTTCTCGTCTGCAACCAGAATGACGCACAACGTCTTTGGCCCTTGCACGCCGATAGTAAGCGTACGCTCGATATCAGCGGTGCGACTGGGACCTGTGACAAAAGACAGATAGCGACGCTGCTCGGAACCAACCCTGGCGAATTGCTGTAAGATCGGGGCAGCGTCATCAAGCATGGGAACGAGTTTGTCCTCACCCACCAGGACAAAGTGTGCCAGCGTCAGCATGCTGACGATTCTCGCTTCGAGCGTGTTGTCAGCCAGGAGCACAGAACCGGTCTCAGCGATAGCCAGTTCCGCGCCAGAGAGACCGGCAGGAGCATCGGCAACGCTGGCAGGACTTCCAGCCTCACGGATAATGATGCCTTTGCTGCGGAGGAGCGGAAGTATTGCTCCCCACCCTGGATGTTGGCCAAAGTGGGGCGGGACAACAAGTTCACCGGCACCGAGTGCAGGGTGAGCCGCAATCAATGTCGCGGCTTCTGCCAGGCGTCCTACCTGGTGAGATTCACCACCAGCAGAGGAGAGTCGCTGCTGAAAGCGTGTGTAAAGATCAGTGTAGGTTGGAGCGTCCAAAACTATTCCTCCTTCGAGATTGTCATCGTGAAACCCGTCCTTTACTTGCCCATGCCGGTCACCGCTCTGCTCAATAACCTGGCACATTAGCGCGCCAGCTTCTTCTTCCCCAACCAGTCTTGCGAGTTGTTCTTGGCACTGGCCGATGTATTCCATTTTGGCCGAAATGAAATCATGCCTGGCAATGCTCGCTGAGGCGAGCAGGCGTCAATTGCGCAGTTGGGCGGCAGCGCCCCCAAAGGCATCTGCCGTCCGATGGTCATCTTCAATGTGGAATGATCCAAGGGATCAGGTACTGCTGTACCATCACCAATACTCCGAGTAACACGACCAGCAACAGACTATGCTTAAAGACACGCGCCACCACCTGACCTTCCTTGCCCACCAGCGAACTCGTCGAGACCCCGGTGGTCACATTTTGCGGCGAGATCATTTTGCCCATCACTCCACCAGTCGAGTTCGAAGCAGCCATGAGCACTGGGCTCAGGTTGAGTTGCTTCGCCGCTACCACTTGCAGATTGCCAAAGAGCGCATTGCCGGAGGTGTCGCTGCCACTCAGGAACACGGCAATCCAGCCCAGGAAGACCGCGAAGAAGGGGAAGATCGCGCCCACCTTCGAGATCGCCAGCCCCAGCGTATAGGCCATACCAGAATAGTTGAAGAGGTAGGCCAGGCCGATGATGAGCATGACGGTCAGGATGGCAAAGCGCAGCTGTTTCCAGGTATCCGCAAGCGCCAGGGCCACCACTTTCGGGCCTGAGCCTGCCCCTACCACTACCACTGCTGTCAGCACCACCGCTAACAGGATGGCCGTGCCCGTTCCCAACGGCTGGAAGTTGTAGAGGGCAGCGTAGGGCTTGTTGTAGAGGGTCAGGAAAATGAGCTTGTGGAGCCCTGGCCACTGAATGCTCTGCTGTCCAATAGATGCGACCTTGAGGTAGGTCCAGACAATCACGACGGCGCTGACCAGCGCCCACGGCGTCCAGGCGAGGACGGCCTGAGCAGCAGTGGGTTTGCCTTCTTTGGTGGGCGGGTCTGATACCCCGGGGACAGGCATGGGCACCCTCGCTTCATCAATCGCGGCCGCAGCTTCGCTCCCAAAACGGGTGTTCACGAAGTGTGCCCGGTACTGCTCGACATCGCGAGGTTTCCAGACCTGGACGAAGCCGATGACACAGAGCAGCGAAACGAGCGAAGCCAGCACATCGGGCAACTGTGGACCAAGGAAGTTGGAAACAGCAAACTGTGTCAAAGCGAATGACCCCCCTGCCACCAGAGCGGCTGGCCACATCGTTCTCAAGCTGCGAAAGCCAGTGAAGATGATGAGCGCATAGAAGGGCAGGAGCAGGCTGAAGAGGGGGAGCTGGCGACCCACCATCGCTGAAAGCGTCAAGGGATTGAGCGCGGTCACGGTACCCAGGGTAGTGATAGGCGTCCCCAATGCGCCAAAAGCCACCGGGGTGGTATTGAAGATCAGCGTCAATGTGATGGCTTCCAGTGCAGGGAAGCCCAGGGCGATGAGCAACGCACTGCCAATGGCTACCGGGGTGCCAAAGCCGGCGATGCCTTCCATGAGCGCCCCGAAGCAGAAGCCAATCAGGATGAGCAGGATACGCTTGTCCGCTGGGACGTTGTAGACCATCCAGCGGCGGAAGAGTTCAAATTTGCCTGAGCGGACGGCGATGTTGTAGAGCCACATCGCGTTCCAGACAATCCACATGACCGGGAGCAAGGCAAACGCCATCCCGTTCGCCGTCGAACTGGCGGCCAGCCCGAGCGGCATCTGCCACACGCCGATAGCGATGAGCAGGCCGACAACGAGTCCGGCAAGCGCCGCTTGCCAGGCAGGGCGTCGCAGGATGCCAAGCATGACAAGGACGACAGCAATCGGGATCAAACCGACGAGAAAGGACAGGAAGAGATTCCCTGCAACAGGTGCAAGAATCTGGTGAAACATCAGTATTTCCTCCTTCGACAAAGCCTGACCAATGCACTGCGATTGATCAGGGGCTACAAACACGCAAGATAGAACCAGGTGACCCTAAACGCCGTTTTCGAGTAGATGTAAAGTTGACTCCCTCCTTTCAGTGCTCAGGTGAGCACATGTATGCAAAACGGGAAATGGGCAGTTGACCCTTACAAAGAAGTATAACTAATCAGAAGTGAAACGCAAGATTTATATGTCTCAATTCGATCACAATCTGGAATACATCATACAAATATGGCGCTGTTTTATCGCGATTCTTTGGCGCAATCATAAGCTTGCCTTTTCTATTTTTGGATATCTCCAGCCTCGATCTTAGCTCTCAAGGGCGTTCTGCTCCATCTCTTATAGCGAGAAGCGAAGCGACCGGCCTTCGCTTGCGACGTTAGCAATCGAACTAATATGACTACCTTGGAAAATATATAAGATTTATAGCACTTATTGCATCTTGACATATATGGCTCCTATCACATATACTGGCATAGAGTAATAGGACAACAACAAGCTGCTCCCAACCCCTTCTTCGATTGTGAGGTAGAGTGGCTTGGGAGCAGCTCCTGCTGCTATAGTAAGCCAATTCATTGCTGGGAGCGCAGGCAGGAAAGGCAGAGCAAAACATGGCCAGCATGATGAAACCGGCGCAGGATGGATATCGACCGGCTTATGAAACAATAGCCGCAAAGATCACAGAGTTGATCAGCTCCGCCGACCTGAAACCGGGTGACCGGCTGCCCACCGAACACGAGTTAAGCGAGCAGCTGGGAGTGAGCCGTACAGTAGTTCGTGAGGCGGTGAAGGTGCTCGTGGCAACAGGACTGGTCTACACGCGCAGGGGCAGCGGCCTGTATGTAGCCAACAAGGCACCGTCGTTGGCAACGACGATGCTCGATTCTCTCACACCAGCTGATCCCACTCAAGTGATCAGTCTCTATGAGTTCCGGCTTATGCTTGAGCCGACGGCTGCAGGCCTGGCTGCGGATCGCATTACGCCCCACGAATTACGGGAATTGCGCGAGGTGGTGGCGCTCAACCGGCGGAGCGCAGAGACCCAACAACGGCAGCAGTGGAGCGAGAGCGATGCTGCCTTTCATCGCGTGATTGGCGAAGCAACACACAATCCATTCCTCGCCTCTACGATAGCTACTACAACTCGAGCGCAGAGATGGGTGTACGACATCGCGGCGGGACGCACGCAGTCATTGCTGCTGAGCTATGCAGAGCAACACGCGGCGATACTCGAGGCTATCCAGGAAGGGGAATTAGAGGTCGCCGCTCAAGCGATGCAAACCCACCTGGAGTGGGCACTGGTCCATTCCAAACAAGAGATGCGGCGACGACTTGGTGTTGAAGCAGGAGAGTGAATGATGATGAGCACACAGTCTAGAGGTGACTTAAGGCATGCCGCCTTAAGTCACCTTACATTGCAGTCTATTTGATCCCGTACTCCTTCACGTCTCCGAGACCATTACTGCATGAGCGCTCCGCCATTGATGCTGAGAGTCGCACCCGTGATATAGTCTCCATCTATGATCAGGTAGCGCACAGCACGAGCAACCTCTTGCGGTGTGCCAACCCGCCCGAGAGGGATCCGAGCCAGGACTGCCTCCTTCACCTTGTCAGGCATTCCATCCCACATCTCCGTCGCGATAAAGCCTGGACAGATGGCATTGACTGTCACGTTCGAGCGAGCCAGCTCCAGGGCCGCCGTTCTGGTGAAACCGATGACGCCGGCCTTGGCCGCGCTATAGTTGGCCTGGCCAAAGCTCGCTACCTGGCCGTTCATAGAACTGATGTTGATGATCTTGCCGCTCTTCTGCTGCATGAAATAGGGCAGCGCGGCTTTTACCGTGTAGAAGCTGCCATTCAGGTCGCTCTGGATCACCTTGCTCCAGTCCTCCACGGAGAGGTTCTTCATCGAGCGGTCCACGTTGATACCGGCATTATTGACCAGCACGTCGATCCGGCCAAAGCGCTGAATGGTCTCTTCGATGAGTTTAGCTGCCTGTGCCGCATCCGACACATCGGCTTGGATCGCTACTGCCTCTGGCGATCCGTTCTGCTGAAGCCTGGCTACCAGGTCCTCAGCAGCCTCCTTGCTCTTAGAGTAGTTCACTACTACCCTGGCCCCCCCATGCCCGAGTTCCTCGGCTATGGCACGCCCTATGCCCCTTCCTGCACCCGTGACGACGACTACTGCACCTTCAAGCGTTCCCATCTGGGAACCTCCTTTCCATTCCTGAGAGAACATACTAAACACTCATGCGGAACATGTGTTATTGTCGCTACACTACTGCGTACAACAACTCATACATAAGGTACCCTCGTACTATCACAGAGTCATCTCAAGAGGAAGCAAAGTTCTCTCGAAGCACTCACAATATCAAGTTTAACACTGAAAGCGCTGCCACTTGTCCAGGATGGCGGATTGTGCGAGAGTTGCAGCACATCACCAACCAGGATAGAGTGTAGTAACCCAAATAGAGATCATTTTGTGATACTGATACACAGCTATTGAGATAGATATGTGAGCACAGTCCTTTATACTTATTCACATAGAGCAAGGGAGCTAGCTATTTGAACAAGTGTGCAGTAGCTACTCTCGCTCGCGATCGTTGATGGTTCTATCGTACATCACCCTGGAGTGCGAATCAGGATGGAGGTATGAGAGGAAGACGTCATAGTAGTCTGATGTGTGTAACTAAGATGAAGGAACAGCAGAAGGAGAGAAAAGAACATGGTACAACCAGAAGTCGTCGTCCTGAGCGGTGTGCGTACCGCGATTGGAGAGTATGGCGGCGGTTTGAAAGACAAGCCCCCGACCGAACTGGGCGCAGCCGTCGTCCGCGAGGCGGTCAAGCGAGCGGGGATCCCACCAGAAGCGGTGGGGCACGTGGTCTTCGGCAATGTCATCCATACCGATGTCCATGACATGTACCTCGCTCGCGTAGCCGCCATCAACGGTGGTATTCCTGTTGAGACCCCGGCCCTCACGCTCAACCGTTTATGCGGCAGTGGTCTACAGGCGATTGTGTCGGCAGCCCAGGCCATTTATCTGGGCGATACCAAAGTGGCAATAGGTGGAGGCGCCGAGGTGATGAGCCGCAGCGAATACTGGATTCCAGGCGCACGGTGGGGCCAGCGCATGGGTGATGGGAAGTTGATTGACGCGATGGTAGGAGCCCTCAGTGATCCCTTTGACGACTGTCATATGGGCATCACCGCTGAAAACGTCGCGAGCAAGTGGGGTATCAGCCGAGAGGCCCAGGACGAGTTGGCACTCCAGAGCCACCAGCGGGCGGCAGCAGCCATCAAAGCAGGCTACTTCAAGGAGCAAATCCTGCCGATTGAATCCAAGGTCAAAGGACAGATCGTAGTCTTTGACACCGATGAGCATGTCAAGGCAGACACAACACTGGAGAAGCTCGCGAAATTGCGCCCGGCCTTCAAAGGCGATGGGAGTGTGACCGCAGGCAACGCCTCAGGCATCAACGATGCCGCGGCGGCAGTGGTGCTGATGGAGGCTAGTGAAGCGCAGCAGCGCGGGCTACAGCCGTTAGGGCGACTGGTCGCCTATGCGCATGCCGGAGTAGAACCGAAATACATGGGCATCGGGCCGGTTCCGGCAGTGAGGAAGGTACTCGAACGGGCTGGGCTGAGCATCAAGGATATGGATGTGATCGAGCTCAATGAGGCCTTTGCCGCACAGGCGCTTGCTGTAATGCGGGATTTGGACTTGCCGCTGGATCGCACCAACCCCAACGGCAGTGGGATCTCCCTGGGTCATCCCATCGGCGCGACGGGCTGCATATTGACAATCAAGGCCCTCTACGAACTGCGCCGCGTCGGAGGCAAGTATGCGCTGGTCACGATGTGTATCGGTGGAGGTCAGGGCATCGCTGCTATCTTCGAAGCCATGTAAGTGCAAACTCCCTCTCCCTCTGAGGTGGCCATTCTCATCAGTGGAATTGGCATCGAGCGGTAGAGCAGGAGAACGGTGAGTGTGCTTTAAAGCACGCCTACCATGATGATGAAGCGTTGGATGACCACGGGGTGAATCCCTCGTGGTCATCCTCAAAGTAGCCGGAACACACAATGGCCACTGCACAAAAGCAGAGGCAATTGGAAGAAAAGGAACCATCATCTACCATGAGTGAACAACTAGAAACGACCAATCCACTCGATCCTTTTGACACCTTGAATACGATGCGTGACGCCAGCCTGAAAAGCTGGCAAACGATGCGAGATGCCAGCCTGGAAAGCTGGTCCAAGATGATGATCGACCTGGTCAGCTCGGAGGCCTACAGCCAGGCGACAAGCCAGTGGTTGGATACCTATTTGACGGTGTCACAACCTTTCCAGCGCATTATCGAAATGACCATGACTCAAGTATTGACGAGACTGAATATGCCGATGCGTTCTGATGTGACGAGCCTGGCAGAGCGCCTGACCAATGTTGAGATGCGCCTGGACGACCTGGATGCCAAGCTCGATGACATCCACCGTGCAATTCGGGCTCTCGTTGCCTCAAACCATGCAGCAGACACAGCAGCAAACGCAAAGGAGGTCCACTAATGTCCTTCTCATCCTTACCCATGATTCCAGCTGCGCTCCAGGGCGAACTGCAGCGGATTGAGGAGAACACTCGTACCTTGCTGCGGGTCAGTACCAGCCGCGCAACTGTTGCCCAGGCGCCCAAGCAGGTGATCTGGACGCTCAACAAAGCCAGGCTCTACCGCTACATTCCCGTCGTCCCTGCCGAGCAGCAGCACAAAGTACCCTTGTTCCTCGTGTTTGCGCTGATGAACCGGCCGTATATCCTCGATCTGCGGCCAGGCAACAGCTTCATCGAGTACATGGTCAAGCAAGGCTACGATGTCTATCTCCTTGACTGGGGAGCGCCCGGTCCCGAGGACAAAGGGCTGAAGTTCGATGATTACGTGCTGGACTACCTGCCACGCGCCATGCGCAAGCTGAAAGCGGTCTCAGGGTGTGAGGAGTTTAGCATGCTAGGTTGGTGCATCGGTGCGATTCTCACGACGATCTCTGCCGCCTTGCGACCCGACGACGGTCTCAAAAACCTGCTGCTGCTGACAGCGCCGCTGGATTTCACCGACAAGCAGGCAGGAGGCTTTGTGCGCTGGGTGAACGATCAAGCCTTCGATCCCGATAAGATTATCGACGCCTTGGGCAACGTGCCGGGCGAGCTGATCGACTATGGCGCCAAGGCGCTCAAGCCGGTCGAGAACTATATCGGTTCCTACCTGACGCTGTGGGACAACCTGAATGACCCGCGCATCGTGCAATCGTGGCACGCCATGAATACCTGGGTCACTGATCTTATCCCCATGGCCGGGGCCACCTACCGGCAGCTCATTCAGGAGCTCTACCGGGAGAACCGGCTCATCCAGGGGAAGCTGATCATCCGTGGCGAGCGGGTAGACCTGAGTCGTATTCGCGCGAACCTGCTCAATGTGATCGCCCTGGCGGATCACATCTCGCCGCCCTGCCAATCGGAGAGCATCATGACGAAGGTCAGCAGCCAGGATCAGCTCTTGCTGAAGGAAAAGGGAGGCCATATTGGCATGATGGCGGGGAGCGGTGCGATGAAGTATACCTGGCCACACATTGACTCGTGGCTCGCGGCTCGCTCGGATTGATAAAAGAACTGAACCGGCTCACGGCCTCTCTCGCTCGTTGGGCAAACGATCGATGAAGGAGCGAGAGAAGCTACCCATCATCTTCTGGTATTGCTCAAGAAAATCTGTCCAGGGCTTCAGATACGACTGACCTGTCGCCATGAACTTCTGATAGCGCTCCTTACCGAACGCAAAATCAAGCGTGTCCCGGTCATGCGGAATGGCAAGTTGGTGGGTATTGTCTGCCGTGCAGACATTATCCATGCTGTCGCCCAAGGACATCTGATTCTCAGGGATTGGTAGCAGACATTGGCACCGGCAAGGTTTTCACCTGTTTTGGAAGAGAAAGAGGAAAGATATGGATATTCTCCTGATCGGAGCACCGGGAGCAGGGAAAGGAACACAAGCAGAGAAGCTTTCTCAACTCCTCGCACTTCGGCATGTTGCGAGTGGGGATCTGTTTCGCAAGGCCTTTGAAGAGCAGACTGAACTTGGGTTAAAAGCTCAGACGTATGTTGATCTGGGGGAATTGGTTCCCGATGAGATAACGATCCCGATGGTGATGCGTCACATGGAAGAACCTGAGAGCATGCAGGGGGTGCTGCTGGATGGCTATCCGCGTACGCTTGCGCAAGCACAGGAATTGGATGCAGAACTCCAGCGTGTCAAGCGACAGATCGATCTGGCGATCTACCTGAAGGTTTCGCGTGATCAGGAGTTACTTCAGAGGCTTGCAGGCAGAGTCTTCTGCCATGCGAATCAACATGTGTACCATGTCACATTTCGCCTACCGAAAGTGGCTGGTAGGTGTGATCTGGATGGAAGTAGCCTCTATAAGCGCTCTGATGATAGCGGAGAAGCATTGCGAAGACGACTTGTCATCTTCTACAATCAAACCATCCACGTGCTCAACTACTACAAAAAGCAGCACAAGCTGAGAGAGGTGGATGGCAACCAGAGTATCGATCAGGTCCAGATGATGCTCGTGAACGAAATAAACGACTGTATGAGAAGAGAAACGAGGGCGTAAAGGGGCTCACAAGGAGAGAACTTCCACCCATTTCCTTCCCACCTCTGTTTTATGCAAACATGAAAGTCCCAGTGGGATAGACTGGGGCAACAAAGGAAGGGGCTGCGCATAACAGCACGTACGTCGCCGGAGTCCTGTATGGTTTTGGAACTGGCACGTTGCAAACGATTTGGGTAACCCTGCTGCACGAACTGGTCCCCAATGACAAACTTGGTCGAGTCAGCAGCATTGACTTGCTTGGTTCACTCAGTCTCTTGCCCATCAGCTACCTCCTGGTCGGTGCCCTCGCTGATCAGAGTGGACCTGCCTGGGTCTTTCTTGCCGGTGGGGTCCTCAATCTCGTGTTGATTGGGATCGCGCTCAGTCTCCGGGATATTCGCACCTTAGCCTGAGACAGGGGCAGAAAGCAGGATTTTCCTCCACGAGGAGAAAAGGGTACATCGGAGCAGAGGATCAATAGTGCCTGTAGTTGTATATCGTTACACAATATTCGCTTTTCCAACGATGATCCTGGACTACCTGAAGGCTCTAGATCGCGCGCAGACCGGTCCTTCTGCCCTTGTTGAGCCGGAGTCCATGCCACAACGGACATGTCTGCCGACCTGCTACGCCCAGGTCCGGAGAAATTTCATCGTTGCTGGAGGACAGGGACACCCAACCTGATCGTGATACCCCACGGTTCATTAAATCTCGACTACCTGGCCCAATTACTGGCGATCCCCACGAGCGCTCTTCTTGCCACAACGTACCACGCAGAACTTGCTCGCATCTATGATACTGCAAAGCCACATCCCAGGCACTTAAACCTATCGTTTTCATTTCACGTCTGCCCACTCTGCCTGGTGGAGGCGCGCTTGCTCCTGCGGACCTTGACCTTGCCACACATCACTTCCTGCCCAGAGCATCATGTAGCACTCGTAGGAATGTGCAAGTGTGGCACACCGCTACGCCTGCGGTCTGGATTGGACGAATCTTCCCCGGATCAAGGTTTCTGTTGAGCGCATCGCGTTCGAGCAGCTGTTCCGGTCGTGGTATGCGTTGTTCCTCGCCAAAGGGACGCCCTCGATGATGCATTACGCACTGCAGCTCATCGACAAGTCGTCTCTGGTTCCCCCGCTTGGTAAGACTCCTTTTGTATGGAAGCAACTCTCGCTCGGCACTCTTGTTACTGCGCTTGTGAAACGCGGCCGTTCTCCCAACGACCTCCTCAACTGGATGGTGCGAGTATCCCAGTTGCGGGCGAGGAAGAAGAGTGTCCAGGCTCTCCTGCCGGATGGCAGCGGAGACCGCTCTTCGCCAGAGAAGTAGGATACGATGCTCTAGAGAATCCGCTCGCAGCTTCTCTCATCGGAGAGGAGACGTGTTCGTGGACCACTCCTATGAGACAAGATTTTCGTTCAGTGCTCTGGTTGCTGCACTCGTGAATTTCACTATTTCTTCCTCTGGTATCCTGACCTATCTCGATCTTCCAGGCTGTTTTTTCAGGATTTACCCCGTGCCCTGGCGACCTGTACTTGCACGGCGGGTACCACCTCGGCTGCGAACAGTTCGATCTGGCGCAGGCGGTCGTCGGCCGGCCAGTAGATGAACGTGTCCATGCCGACCTCGACGGTCAGGCGCGTGAGTTCGTCTACCCAATAGTCCACGGGACCTGTCAGCAGATCTTGCACCGGGCCAACGGTGATGAGGCCCATGACGTTGTAGATCCGTCGAATAGCCTGTGGTTGGCGGCCAGCGGCCAGGGCAGCTTCGTTAATGCGCTGCTGCATCTGGGGCAGGCGTTCTGGGGGCGCATACGAGCTGCTGGGCAGCCAGCCATCAGCCAGGCGCCCCACGAGTCCCAGCGAGCGAGGGCCATAGGAGCCCAGCCAGAGTCCGATGGGGTGAGCCGGGCGTGGACCAGGGCGCGCCCCTTTGATGGTATAGTGCTTGCCTTCGAAGCGCAGGGCATGGGTGCCGCTCCAGAACGCATGGATGATCTGCACCGCCTCTTCCAATGCTTCGATCGACTCGCCCTTGCTGCGTCCTGGCCCTCCCATGGCCTCAATACCCTCACGAAACGCTCCCGCACCCAGGCCAAGCTCCACTCGTCCGCCGCTGAGCACATCCAGGGTCGCCGCGGCTTTGGCCAGCATGGCAGGAGGACGCAGTGGCAGGTTAGCGACATTGGGAAACATATGCACCCGCTCCGTGGCCTGGAGCAGTGTGGCGATCAAGGTCCAGGTCTCCAGAAATCCAGCGTTGTAGGGATGATCCTGAATGCCAATCAGCTCCAGCCCTGCCCGCTCAATCGCACGGGTCAGTCGCAATGGCCAGCCCGGATCGTTCGCGGTTGGATCGACGTTCGCGCCGAAGCGCACATCGTGATGGAAATCGCCCATAGCACTCTACCTTTCTCTGTGAAATAGTTTTCTGGTGAAGCTTTTTTCTCGTGCCAGTGAATCAGTCTCTGCCATTATATGCTGTATGGTGTAGGTTGGGGTGGCGCTGGTCGGCGTCTCTGGGTAAGTTTGTGAGGTATGGAGCGAGTGGTCAGTATATTCTTCGTTGCTCCCTGAGCTGACCTGGATTCGTAGAATGATGAAACTTAGAACAGAGTCCCAGGCCTAAGTAAAATTCCTTCGAAGTTTGGGGTAAATTTTTTACCTCAATCTTCGAAAAAAGAAGCATTCCTACGCTCGTTTTCCTTTCGAAGATTGGGGGTAAATAACCATCATCACGCACAAATTTGTTCGAAGTTTCGTGTGAATTACCAATAAGTAGGTCAACATGCCATGTAGAATTCGTTCGAAGATTCGTGCAAATTACCACTATGATATACTGAGCATATCCTAAGAAGAAAGGCCCACACCTCCATGAACAACGTTTTGCAAGACCTCTCCCCATCAGCGGTTTCATTGGCTCTGGACACCAACCAGATTGCATTCTGGTCGCTACTCTTCAGTCATTTTCCAGAAGCAGAGCTCCACGATGATCCAGGAATATTCTGGTTCGAGACCGGGATTCGCCATGACGTGTTCAATAGGGTGATACAGACGAGTCTTGAGTTGGACACTCTTCCTGTAGCTATTGAGCGTGTGCTCTGCTATTTCCAACAGCGTCGTATGCCTTTTCTGTGGCATCTGGGGGCATCCTCCCACCCCACCAATAGTGGGTCTATCTTAGAGGGTTATGGACTGACCCATTACGAAACTGAGCCGGGGATGGCTGTGGATCTGCTCAGGTTCAACGAAAATATCCTGGTGGCTCCCCAATTGGCCATCCATCCCGTGACCACTGATGAACTGATAGAGCAATGGATACATGTCTGGGAGTTTGGTAGTCCTGAGGAAGTCATCCATCAGTGGTTTACCTTTTACTCCGGCTTGTGCCTCAATCGAGAGAGCCCACTGCATTTGTACCTTGGAACGTTGGATGGAAAACCAGTAGCGACTTCTGAGGTGTTCTTTGGCGGAGGAGTGGCTTCGATTGGATCTGTGGGCACGTTGCCCCAACATCGGCATCAGGGTATTGGAGCTGCTATGACGCTCACGGCGTTACGAGAAGCTCATAGACAAGGGTATCGTATTGGCGTGCTTACCGCTTCCCCAATGGGGATCAATATCTATCGTCGCATCGGCTTCCAGGAGTATGGTACATTTAGCACCTATCTGTGGCACCCTCGATATTAGAGAAACGAGGAGACCTCGTTGCACTTGGAGAGGGCAAGAGATGTTTTTTCACAGCAACTACCCACAGATGTCAAGCATGCTAGGGATTCGTATCTATGTTGAGGAGGTGCAACCTTCAGGGAAACTACCACTGACCTGATTCTTCATACGAGGGCAAGATCTGCATGATCCTGTTGTGGGATATCGCGAGCAGGCAGTATTGCAGGGTTTTGTGAAGGTAGAGCAGTCGAGTTCAGGCCGTGATTTTTAGCACCGATAGCAAGCTTGTGGTGGATGGGAAGAGATAGCACGACCAAATCTGTGAAGTTTTGGTAGATCCTTCAACCCAGGTCTTCTTCGAGTAGTGATGCTAACTCGCTGATGGCGATCTCAGCATCGTCGCCAGTGACCTTGAGAAGGACCTGGTCACCCTGCTCGGCGCCGAGGGTGAGGACGGAGAGGATAGATTTTGCGTTGGCGGTTTTATCGTTTTTAGACAGCGTAATCTGGCTCTGAAATCTCTTTGCTTTCTGTACTAAGGTGGCGGCCGGGCGGGCATGCAGTCCCGACTTGCTTCTGATGGTGACCATGCGTTCTATGGTGTGTTCCATATTTCTGTTCCTTGTTCGCCAGGCGCGTCGGCAAGCGGATGAGGTTCACTTTTTTGCGTGAGAGCCCATGGCTACCTGTTACCCACAGGGGGTGCCACTACCACGAGACGGAATCATGTTCGATGAAAAAATGCAACGCACTCCCGGCGAGCAGACACAGATGACTTGGGAACCCTATCCAGAGAACAGGGTTCCCGTCTTCTATTATTACTACTCAAACGGTTTTGACGTTAGACCTCCAGGACAAAGAGAACGTCACGCCCGGCCTGGACTGTGCCACTGGCACGACGTACGATGCTCCCGGCACCGCTGGAAACGACGGGGCTGAGGATTACCTTGCCCAGACGCTCAATCACTGCACGGTCGAAGCGGACGATTGGCATTCCAGCCTGGACTACCTGGCCTTCGGTGGCGATGTTCTCGAATCCCTCGCCTTTGAGTTCGACCGTATCGAGACCAATATGTACGATAAGCTCGACACCACCGCTCGCAGCGATGCCAAAAGCGTGGCCACCAGGAAACAGCTTGACGAGATCACCGGAGATGGGTGCTACGGCAACCTGCCCCGATGGATCGATGGCAACGCCATCGCCCGCCATTTTCTGCGCGAAAACTTCGTCAGGGACGGTTTCCAGGTCGACGACCATGCCGTCGAGCGGCGCAAGAA
>WNFC01009926.1_pt1 | contig 22243 bp, 22 predicted proteins | sample 5400541 | NCBI WGS metagenome assembly WNFC01 (sample SAMN13153342, study PRJNA577476) | soil metagenome | isolation source: 120 cm saprolite under Douglas fir tree site 2 hole 2 replicate 1 | place: USA:California | collected 2015-04-18
AAGCCGTTAGCTAAATCAGGCAGAGTTTTTCTGTGCGAGAGATTTCCTGGCCCCGACTCAATCTCGAAATCCGTTAACGACAATTTCAACCGCCGCCCACTTTCTCCTCTGGTTTTCTGGAAAACGCGCCCAATTTGCTCTTGAAAGTCTGGTCCCTTTAGCCATTTCATCAGAACGTGGCCGTGGTAAAGGCAAAGCCGCTACACTTCTGGACACAAATTGAGGTCTTAAACAGATTAACCGCAAACAAGGAGAGAAATCATGAAGCTTTTGTCCAAGGTAATGCTGGCCATCGCGGCGCTGGTATTAGTCGGTCTGACCAGCGGGACATCTTACGCTGACGGCATCGTTCTGGTTAGTCCCGAGATACAGAAATTGGTACCACCGCTCGCGGCGCTGAACCTTCAACATCAGGGAAATAGCACATTCGAGGCGGGCGGCGTCAGCTGGACAGGCAGTAACGATCTTGCGACCGGAGACATTAGTGCCGGACCGCATCAGCACACAGTTTCACTGACGGATTTGGGAGTCGGGCGAGCCAACGACCTGCGCGTGCTGCTTAATATCAACGAAGCCAATGGCCTGGATAAGGCTCCGATTACGATCGATTCGCTGGTACTGACTGCCTACGATCAGGCCGGCAACGCTGTCTTCTCGGCCGATCTGGTCAACGGCACACCGATTACCCTGGATCAATTCCGGCACGGGCAGGGCGCCAATTCAGATTTTGCCTTTGGCTTAGACGCCGAAGCCGCGGCTCGATTACAGGCCGCGATGGATGCCAACGGGAACCTGAGGCTGGGATTATCCGCGGCCCTCAGTAATGTGAATGGCGGCCCGGAAAGATTTACTTACGGTGGCGCTGCCAGCCCCACGCCTGAACCGGCGACGATGGTGCTGCTCGGTACCGGCCTGGCCGGTCTGGCCGGCGCAGCGCGTCGTCGTCGCAAAGCCGCGGCGAGAGCGAGAGAGATTGAGCCGGACACTGCCTGACGGTTCCGCTCCGTACATGGATGTTGGAAAGTCGGTCAATTGAGCCGGGGTGCTTCGAAAGCGCCCCGGCTTTTCGTTTTTGCCTCCGGCTTGGTGTTGGGAAAAGAAGGAAAGCAAATGAACGGTTCATTCCTGATACGGCAACTCGCTTACTGCAAAAACAAATCCTGAAAGCACTCCTCATGGTCGCAGCCCCAAATCACCACTCGCGCTCAAACGATCTGAACTCTTCCTCGAGCTTCCATTGGAGTTTCGCTTTCTCGCTGTCGGTCACATATTGCCGGCAGCTGTTCGATGCGAGTTTCATCATGGCGACGTCTTGACGGCACTGGGCGACGGGAACAGATTTGCGGCTGTCGCTCCACAAGCTTCCTCCGGCGATGAATGCAAAGTGGAGACTGTTGCGCGCCATCGTTTTCACCTGCAAGTAGCCAAGCCCGTGTTCCTCGACGGCTTTCAAAAACTCGCGCGAGATTTCCGAGCGGGAAACTCCCTCGTCGTCAGTAGCGAGCGCCACCGGCACACCGTATTTCATGTAAGTCGCAAGCGGATGCTGCGGCCCGGCGATTCCAAGGATCCCATCGTTGCTCGACAAGCAAATTTCGACCATCACAGGGCGTCGCGCCATTTCCCGCAACAGCCCGTAAGGATCGTTCTCGTGCATGAGGTCCACGCCGTGGCCGATCCGCTCGGCATGCGCGATCATGACTGACTCGCGGACATGAAATGTCAGACCGTCGGGCGGTACCATGCCCGGCGCGAGTTCGCCGGCGTGGAGAGTAATGTGCGCCCGCGGATAAAGTGCCCGCAAAAAATTCAGCATCTGCATATGCTGCGAAAAGTTTTGCATCGACGCCAGACTGTCCTCGGGTTGCACCAGATTCAAAGCCACAACCTTTGAGTTCGGATCGTTGGCCAACGCGAAACCGGTGACCATCTGCGCAAACACCGGCCCCAGTGCCGCGCCGCGCGACACTTGCGCGATATAGCGAACCGTCACCGAACAGCCGGCGTCAGCTTGTGGCGTGCCGCATTTCAGCAAACGATCTTTCTCGGCCTCGGCGTCTTGCAGATTCTTAATTCCAATTCTGGCTGCGTCGTCGATGCCGTTGCTTTTCAACTTGTTCAGCGTGTTTTCGAAGTTTCCGTCCCAACCAACTTTTTCACCGATCTGGCTGGACATCACTCCCGTCGTTGTTCCGTCCGGCGTCAGCATTAACTCCAGATAGAGCACCTGACCTCTGGCCGCGCGCGCTGCGACGTCGGCAATCATTTTTCCGTTTTGGTTGTAAGTGGCGACGCCAAACTTGCCGAACGTGTCGAAAAAATGATCGTGCCCGCTTTGTCCGGAGAGCTGCCAGTTGCGCATCGACCAGGCGTCGATCATCTGCCGGTAGAGCACGGAATTCGTCAGGGCCGCACTCGCTGGAGTTTGTCCCGCAGCACACGGCGGCAATGACAGCACCATCGTCGCGATGTTGACGCAGGCCCCGCCATCCGCGGCCCATTGAACATAAGACTCCGCATAGATTGAACCGGAAAGATGATTGTGAAGATCGCCGCCCTTAGGCATCTTGAGCAGGAAAGCTAAGAGTCCCGGCGACGATTTGCGCAGCGACTCGAAGTAGCGCGCGGTTCTTTGTTCCGCTGATTGCGGGAACGCGCCGGCCTTTGAGCCGGCGGACTGCGCGTACAGCATGAGCCCACAACCTAGAACCAGCGTGAGAGTCCAGATCGCATTCCTCAGTCGGGCTCCAGCAGGGATTTTCAGCATCTTGTTAGCTCCTGTCAGGTTTCGAACTGCGCCAGGTTCGGAGCGACATTGTAGGCGACGTCGAAACTCTCAGTCCACAAATCCGGGGACTGGCCGATCCATTTGCAAGCGGTTCAGGATCAGATTGAATTTGCGCTCCAGGAGACTTCATGCTAAAAGAGGCCCGCAGCGCAACCCACTTCTGGAGGTAAATACAAGATGAAAAGATTCTCGTTCGCTTTGCTGCTTTGCTTTGCTCCCATCGTCGTCTCGGCAGCGCCGTTGAGAGTCGTCAACGTCAGCGCTCCCGCGATCAACTGTGTCTTCAATCCCTCGTGTACGGTTACCGTTAACGACACCTCGGACAATATCCCGATGAGCACCGGCGGCACAGGCTTTCTGCAATCGCGAACCTACATCGGCGCGCCTGGAGCTCCGGCGCCATGGGCGAACGTCTACGAGTATCGCATCGATCTGCGGAACGCGGTCGGGGCGACGGCGATTTCGTGCATCGACTGGATGAAGATGGATTTCGGACAGGTAGCCAGTCTGGATTTCAACGCCGATGGCCGGCCGGATCAGGTGTTCGTGGTGACCGGCGGCGGTCTCGGCACCATCGGCATCGCTTCCGCGATCCAAACCGGAAGTAGCATTAGATTCAATTTCACGTCGCCGATCTGCGAGGGCGGAGCACCGGGAAGAGGCAACAGCAGTTTCTTCTGGGGCCTGGTCTCGAAGACTGCGCCAAAGTTTGTCACCGCGACGCTGCACGAACCCGGCGGCGCCCTGCACACCGTCAAAGCGCGCGCGCCGAAATAGAAACTTCTAACAGTCTCGAGGAGAGAACCATGCGCACCAGGTTGACGGCTTTTGCCGCGTCGCTGACATTCTGTCTCTGGCCGGTTCAGTTCCCACGACCGTCGGCGGCAACTACGGCGCACAGCCCGAACACCGTCTATCTGTTCGTCGAGGTCGAGACGAAAGTCTATCGCAAGGGCGTCGAGATCAGCAGCGAGAATCCTTCCGAGCGCCGCTGGTACTTTTCTAACGTCATCGTGCAGCCGATGGACGTGCCGACTTACTCGCTCATTAAGCAGAAGATCATGCCGTACTTCAGCCGCAACGTAATGGATCCGTTTGAGGCCCGCGGCTTCTCGCTTGATTATGGGGAACAGGACGTCAGGCTCAACGGAGAGTCTTCCCAAGCGAACTACGGGACGCGCGCAGAGGCCGAGGAGCAGCGCAAAAAAGAGATCGATTATCGCAAGGGACAGGGCGGCAACATCTATTCTTTCGAGCTCGTCTTTGACGGGCCGGCGAAAGGTGAAGAAACCAGCAAACCGAAACTAATTTACCGCGACAAAGAACAGCCGGACTACGGCGCGAAGTAGCCGCGTCACCTCATGACAAACCGAAGGTTCTGGCGGCCGTTGTTATTATTGACGAGCGGCTGCACGCCGAGCGCGCTTTGCACGATCGAGAGTTTGGCGTTGAGCCGCGGCTCCGGCAACAGAAACTTGTCGGCAGTCATCCGCGCGTGATCGAAATCGAGCTTGGCCAAAAACGCCAACTCCTGGCCGTAACGCGCGACCATGCCGACCAGATCGCTATCGCCACGCAAAGACAATTCGCCATCCTTGAACACTTCGACTTCAAAACCGTTCAGCACCTCTGCGGCGGATAACAGCTCGTTGAGCTGCGCGATGCCCGGCTCCAGCACCTCAAAGCTTTTCTTCGCATCGAGGGCCGCGTAGGCGTCGGCAACTCTGATCTGATCTTCAAAGTCTTTGTAGCCGGTCGCTTTCCTGCTGACCAGCGTCCGCGCGTCATCCAGAAACCGCAGCGCCAACTTCGGATTGTCCTTTTGCGTCGTCGTGGACAGCTCAATCAGAAACTTCACGCGGTCGGAATCCGACGGCAGGGCCGCCAACTTCTGTCTAATCTCGGCCAGCTTTTCCGGCGTCGGGTTGATCGCCGCGCGCTTGAAATCCACCGCCTGCATGATCGAATTACGCGCCGGCTCATCCAGGTGATCGCTGGCGATCTGTACTGCGCGATCGGTGTTGCCTTCGTCCACGGCTTTCTGCGCTGCCTGTTGATAGAGGCGCGGTTGCATCTGCGGCGGGGCGACGTTCGCTGCGGCTACCAGGCTATCGCTGGTGCCTTGCTGCATCAGCGTTCTCATCTGATTAATGCCGGCGAACTGGCTGTTGTTGATGCCCAGGTCGTTCAGCTTTTGGCGGAAAGCCGCGGCGCGTTCCGGCAGATACTGATCGATTTGCGTCAGCATCGTCTGCAGGCTAAACAACAACACGCCCGCATTGTTTTGTCGCGTCTGACCTTCGTCGGGCGGGTTGCCTTGACCGGGTCGAGCGCCACGCAAAGCCATGGCGCCGCCCCCGCGGGGATTGTTGCCGCCGGGCGCAAGCGACGTGGTGGTCAGCGCCGCCGTGATCGCGTTGTCCATCAAATCGTGATACGCAGATTCGCTCAAGACCTGCGGCGGGGCGTTTTGCGAAGTCGAAGTTTTCGGATTGCCGGCATTTGTCGAAGTGTTCGCCGGTCGTGGGCCCGGGGCGAGCAAGCCAATCGTCACATTGTCGGCGTTGCGATTGGCCAGGAGCGTGTCCGAGTTCAACTTGCTGAGCGCTTTGTCCGAAAGTTTCTTGAACGCTTCTTCGTCTTTCGATTGCAGCTGGGCCAGGACCGTGCTGATCGAGGCGGGATATTCTCCCTTGTCGAGCGACTCCATCGTCTTTTGATAAGCCAAGTTTGGATCGGTCGCGGCAATTGTTGAGAGCAGCATCTGCTCGAGTGCATTTTGCGAAGGAGCAGGGAACCGTCTGCCATTCGCGGCGTTGTCGGTTTGTGGTTGCGTCGTGCGCAGCAGCTGATACCCGAGTTCGCCGTCGTGTCTCCCGGCGGTGAGTACTAATTCCTGCCGCAACTGATTCACCGCTTGCATCTCGTTGCGATCGGTCCGATCGACGTCGATGTTCATCTGCGCCAGCCCCGCGCCGGCGTCAACGAACAACCCCCGCGCGCGCGTCGCGTTGTGCTCCCACAGCAGGTCGCCCGCCGCGATTTGGACGCGAATGCGATTCTCTGGCAGCTTCAACGATTGCGCTTCTGCGATCACCTGTTCCAGCAAAGCATTGGCCTTGCGCTCCAGCTTCGCCTTTTCTTCCTGCTGCTGTTGTGGGTCAGGTGATGCCTGCGCGGTTGCCGGCGTTTGGCTCGCGTCCTGTGCAACCGAAAACACGGCGACGGCCAGAATGAATCCCGAAGCAATTACGAAAGAAACAGTCTTCTTGATTAGCATTAATCTCTACCTCGAAACTAAAACGTGCGGGAAAGCTTTCAACGGACGCTTGTCTGATGACTTAGACGGTGATCGCAACGCTTTGGTTACCCAAAGGTTCCGAAAGTTGGCCGATCATATCACGGTGTGGCGCGGCAACGGGCGTTCAGAGTACCGACTTCAGTCGGGCCTTTTTTGGTTGGTCGGAAAGAACCAACTGAAATTGGTACTCTAACGCCGTTGGGCTGCGCGACTCTGGTTTGCTTGCCGTCTTCTTAAGCGCCATGGATTTACTTGCCGCTGTGGACTGCGCTAAGGTTGGCAAACTCGGTAAGGATCTAACCTCTTGGATATGGAGCCAAATAAATGGACCAAAGAAGCGTAACGCATCATCGCTGGGCAGACATTCCGAAAGAGAGACTGTCGGATGTTCTGGATCGCAAACTAATCACCGGCGACCAAATGATGCTGGCGCACGTCTATCTTAAGAAGGGCGCGGTCGTGCCGCGGCATTCACACGAGAACGAGCAGATCACTTACATCCTCGAGGGCGGTTTGCGCTTCTGGATCGGCGCGGATGAATCGCAAGTGATCGACGTGCTCGCCGGCGAAGTCCTGCACATACCTTCAAACGTTCCTCACAAAGCCGAGGCGCTCGCAGACACGCTCGACGTGGACGTCTTCAGCCCACCGCGCCAGGACTGGCTGGATAAGACGGATGATTATTTAAGACAGAAGTAATTTGGAGTGCGCTGACTTGTCAGCGCTTTGGTAAAGCGGCAACGACTGGCCGCACTACATATCAGAGGGCCGATCATTATGAGCAACCAATGCACACATCTCGATCAAATCAAAGAAGTCACCCCCAGCGCGCGCGGTTGTGAAGACTGTCTGAAGACAGGCGACGTGTGGGTACATCTGCGCCTGTGCATGAGCTGCGGCCACGTCGGCTGCTGCGACTCTTCAAAGAACAAGCACGCGACGAAACACTTTCACGCGACCGACCATCCGATCATCAAATCATTCCAACCCGGCGAAGATTGGGGCTGGTGTTATGTCGATGAATTGATGTTTGACGAGTTGTGAGTTCGGTACAGAACCCCGACCTGCCGGGGTAGCGACCGGATCGTGAACTCAACCTGAGCGGCAGCATCCCGGGTTCTGTAACTTCGGTCGCCCGTACGACTCAAGGATCTGACACCTTTTCCACAGCCCGGAAATTGAGCTTGAGAGGCTTGTCACGCCCGAAGATCGCCACTTTTATCTTGAGGAGTGATTTGGCCTGGTTTATCCCTTCGATTTTACCCGTGAAAGAACCAAACGGCCCGTATACAATGCGCACGGTATCGCCCAACCTGAAGATTTGGTGCTTTTTCCTGGGTTGCCTTTCCTGGAGTTCATCGTCCATTCCGATCGCTCTCCTATTCCGTTGCGCTCCATGATATCACCGCTAATTGGTCAGGCAAACAATTGAGTCGAAACAGTTACCCACGACCGTTTCGAAGGTAGTCGTGCCACTCTTCAAAACTGAACCATCCCGTCTTGCGGGACAATCCTTGCGCGATCACTTTTCCGAGTGGCAACATGGCTTCTCGCGATTCTCGGATTTCGGAGGAATATAATGCAGCTATCAAAGAAAAACATTTCAGTCTTCGCGTTGATTCTTTGCTATTCAGCGGTCGTCGTTGTGGCGCAAGCGCCGCGCGGCATCACGCCGGAAGACTACTACTCGTTTGAGTTCATCAGCGATCCGAACATTTCTCCGGACGGAAAACTCGTCGCTTACGTCGTGACGAAAATCGATCGCGCGCAGAATCGCCGCAACGCTTCAATTTGGATGGTCGCGGCCGACGGCAGCCACGCGCCCTGGCAGTTCACGACTTCGCCGCAGTCATCGAACTCGCCGCGCTGGAGTTCCGACGGAAAGTCGCTCGCGTTTCTGTCGTCGCGACCGGAGACGACGGCGACTGCTTCAACAACACCGACGCCCGTGGAACAGCCGCGCAACCAGGTTTACCTGCTTTCAATGAACGGCGGCGAATCCAGGCGCATCACGAATCTCAAGAACGGCGTGAGCACGTTTCGCTGGTCACCGGATGGAAGTCGATTCGTGGTCGTCAGTCGCGTTGGGCCCAGCGACAACCGGGCCGACAACAAAGACCGCAGCGACGTGCGCCATTACAAGAACTCGTCGTACAAATTCAACGACACCGGCTGGTTTGATGATCGGCGCACGCATCTGTGGGTTGTTGACGTGAAGTCAGGCAGCGCGAAACAGATCACCGAAGGCAACGACTGGAACGACAGCGACCCGCAATGGTCGCCGGACGGAACGCGCATCGCGTTCGTTTCGAATCGCACCGGGAAAGAGTACGAAGAGAACCGCAACACTGATGTGTGGGTTATCAGTGCTGATGGCAGCGGGATGCTCACAAAGATTTCCGATCACGACGAAGCGGACAATCAACCGCGCTGGTCGCCGGACGGCAAGTGGATCGCCTTCACCGGCGAAGTACACGACCGCGATCATCCGAAGATCTGGCTGGCGCCGGCAACCGGCGGCGCGCCCTCGACGCTGGCAGCGAATGGTCTGGATCTGATTCCCGGCGGCCTCGAATGGTCAGATGACGGCAAGTCTCTCTATTTCGAAACCGGCGTCAAAGGCGAGAATCATTTGTTCCGGGTCGATCTCGCAACGAAATCGGTGGCACAGGTCACCACCGGCGCGCGTGCCGTGCGCGGCGTTGATTTCAACTTTCCCGGCCACACAATGGTTTATCTCTCAAACGATTTCAAGCACCTCGATAATTTGTATGCCGCCGATCTCAACGGCCGCAGCGAACGGAAGCTGACTAGTTTGAATGAAGCATTGTGGAAGCAACTACAACTCGCCGACGTCGAGCGCTTTAGCTACAAGAGCGCGGACGACTGGGACGTTGACGGTTTTCTGGTGAAGCCGGTCGGCTGGCAGAAAGGCAGGAAGTATCCCCTGATTCTCAGCATCCACGGCGGCCCCGCCGGTCAATACGGCGTCGATTGGTATCACGAGTTTCAGGTGTACGCAGCGAAAGGCTATGCCGTGCTGTTTACGAATCCGCGCGGGTCGACCGGCTATGGTCAGAAGTTCGAGCGCGGAATTGCGGGTGAATGGGGCGGCAAGGATTATCTCGACGTGATGAACGGCGTGGATGCGGCGCTGAGAAAATATCCGTGGATCGACTCAGATCGAATGGGCGTGACCGGCGGCAGTTACGGCGGCTTCATGACCAACTGGATCCTCGGTCACACCGATCGTTTCAAAGCGGCGGTCACGCTGCGCAGTCTTTCAAACTTTATTTCCGACGACGGCACGCGCGACGGGGCGTACGGACATTCGGCGGATTTTGGCGGCGACATTTTTCAGAAGTTTGATCTCTTCTGGGAGCGCTCACCTTTGAAGTACGCGAAGAACGTGAAGACACCGACGTTGATTCTGCATTCAGACAACGACTATCGCGTGCCGATCGAGCAGGGCGAGCAATGGTTTCGCGCTTTGAAGCATTTCGGCGTGACCACGGAAATCGTTTTCTTTCCTCGCGAGAACCATAACCTGACGCGCACGGGCGAACCGAAACATCTGATCGAGAGTCTGAACTGGCAGCTTTACTGGTTCGATAAATACCTGAACGGCAACACGAACGCCGTGCCGCCGGACGCGAAATAAGAGGAAAGGGGTAAGGGCAAAGAGCCAAGACTGAGACGACAGTTGTCCCTTTGCCCTTCGCTCTTTGCTCTTTGCTTATTACTTACTCTCGTCCAGTCTCTCTTTCGCCTGCACCAGCATCCAGCGCAACCGTATCAACTCATCGAGGGTCAGGTAAAGACGCGATCGATCAAAGAAGCCGCCCTCGATTGCGGCGGCGATCGCGTTGTCAGAGAGTTGCTTGAAAACCATGACTTCAAAGTCGCCGCGTGTGCGATAACGAACTTCGAAATGCGTGAGTTTGGTGACGGCCTCGCTGGCTTTGCCGGCTGTGTCTATGGCCTTCACCAATGCGTCGATTTCTTCATAGTCGATTAACGCGCGTATTTCTCCCGGCGGTCCGGCGTCGGCCATGATCGTGATGACTACTCCGGCAGCGCGCTTCGACGTGGCGGCATCGCGAATCTCTGTGGCTTCGACGCGCGCCGATCCGTTTTGCGCTCGCACGGTGCCAACCCATGAATGACCCTTTATCAGGATTGTCTCCATCCGGCCGTCGAAATCTTCGAGTTGGTTGCGCGGCACGTAGAATTGGGGATCGCGGGGCGCCGGCAGACGCTCCCAGCGTCGCTGCGCGCAAACCGAACCGCACGATGCGGCGATCACCAACGCCGCGAGAATCAGCGAGCGTGTCAGGGTCATGGCTTCACCTCTTTCTCTGTTTCAACTTTCGAAGAACGGTGGAGAGCTCGAGGAGAGAATAAACCTGTGGATTGTAACTTAGGAAGACGTATTAAGTTCCAAAACCTTGCGAAACACAGGCAAGGATGGAGAGCTCGAGGAGAGAATAAACCTGTGGATTGTAACTTAGGAAGACGTATTAAGTTCCAAAACCTTGCGAAACACAGGCAAGGATGCCGGTTGTCCGCAGGCAAGATGCCTGCGCTCCGGGCCTAACGCTCCTTCGCCATCAACGGTTCGGCTTCGGGCTCGCGGGGTCGCGCCCGATCAACCATTGGTGGCGGTGGCGGCGGATTCGCGACTAACTTCTCCAGGGCAGCGTCGACGACTTCGTTGATGCGGGTGACGGGAACGATCTCCAGCTCGCGGCTCACGTCTTCGGGAATGTCTTCGAGGTCGGCTTCGTTGCGCGCGGGCAGGATGATGCGATGAATGCCGGCGCGATGCGCGGCCAGAACTTTTTCTTTGATGCCGCCGACCGGGAACACTAAACCGGAGAGCGTTATCTCTCCGGTCATAGACGTGTCGGGGCGGACGCGGCGGCCGGTGTAAAGCGAAGAGAGCGCGGCCGTGATCGTTACGCCCGCGCTGGGTCCGTCTTTCGGAATTGCGCCGGCCGGAACGTGCAGGTGCACGCCATAGTCTTTGAACATCTCCGTGCCGATGCCGAATTCCTGCGCATGCGCCCACAGATAAGAGCGCGCGGCCCGTGCCGATTCCTGCATCACCTCGCCGATCTGCCCCGTGATGGTCAAACCGCTCCCGCCCGGAAGCAGTGACGCTTCGATGAACAGAATCTCGCCGCCCATCTCAGTCCAGGCCATGCCGGTGGCCACGCCGGCGGGCAATTCCTTGCGCGCTTCTTCCGGGTAGAAATGCGGCACGCCGAGATAATCGTGAATGTCTTTGGCGTCAATAGTCACCTTTCCAGTTTCGCCCTGGGCGATCTTCAGCGCGACTTTGCGCGCCATGCGTCCAACGCTGCGTTCCAGCTGGCGGACGCCGGCTTCGCGCGTGTAGCGCCCGGCGATCAACTTGATCGCGTCGTCTGTGATCTCGAGCTGCTCGGGCGTGAGTCCGTTCTCGCGCACCTGGCGCGGCACCAGATATTTTTTCGCAATTTGCAGTTTCTCGCGATCGCTGTAACCGGCGAGCTGGATCACTTCCATGCGATCGCGCAGCGGTGGCGGAATCGGCCCGAGTTGATTCGCCGTGCCGATAAAGAAAGCCTTCGACAGGTCGAATGGTAAATCGAGATAGTGATCCGTGAACGAGTTGTTCTGTTCCGGATCCAGAATCTCAAGCAGCGCCGCCGAAGGATCGCCGCGATAATCCGCGCCGAGCTTGTCGATTTCGTCGAGCATCATCACCGGATTGTTCACGCCGGCGCGGCGAATCGATTGGATGATGCGGCCGGGCATCGCGCCCACGTAGGTGCGGCGATGGCCGCGCAACTCGGCTTCGTCGCGTATGCCGCCGAGACTGATGCGCTCGAACTGCCGGTTCATCGCGCGCGAGATCGACCGGCCCAGCGAAGTCTTGCCTACCCCGGGCGCGCCGACAAAACAAAGAATCGGACTCTTCGAATCGGGACGCAGTTTTCGCACGGCCAGGAATTCCAGGATGCGCTCTTTCACGTCCTCGAGTCCGAAGTGATCTTCGTCGAGCACTTTCCGCGCTTCGTTCAAATCAAGTCGATCTTCAGACGATTTCTTCCACGGCAATTCCAGAATGAAATCCAGGTACGTGCGAATGACGTGATAGTCGGGCGCCATGCTGGGCAGTTTTTCCATCCGGCCCAGTTCGCGCTCGGCTTCCTTGCGCACGTCGTCGGGCAAATCGGCTTTGGTCAGGCGCTCACGCAACTGGCTCGCTTCCGCCTGTTCGCCGCTCTCGTCTTCGCCCAGCTCTTTGTTAATCGCTTTTATCTGCTGGCGCAAAACGTAATCGCGTTGGGCCTTGTCCATTTCGGTCTGCGCTTCGTTGGCAATCTTCGAACGCAAACGGATGATCTCGACTTCGCGCGCCAGAAAGTCGTGCGCCCGGTGCATCAACTCGTCCACCGTGTTGGCTTCGAGCATCTGCTGCTCTTTATCGACACCGAGGCTCAGAATCGAGCCGAGAAAATACGCCAGCCGGACCGGATCGTCAGCGCCCAGCACCACCATGCGAACTTCCGGCGGCACTTGCGGCAAATAGGCGAGGGCTTGCTGAATCAGCGCCTGCACGTTGCGCTTCGCAGCCTCGACTTCTTCCTTATTCGTGACCGGGAGATCGGGAAGAATCTGCACGCGCGCCCGCAAAAACGGCTCCTCCTGCACCCAATTCAAAACGCGAATGCGATCCGTGCCCTGGACGATCAGATGAAGCGTGTCGTCGACGCGCTCCATGCGTTTGATCATTACGAGCGTGCCGACTTCGAAGAGGTCCGCGGGTTTGGTGTCCTCATCGTCAGTCTTCTCAGGCCGCACGCTGACGCAGGCGAGGAGTTTTTCTTCACCGGCCAGCGCCGCTTCGACGGCCGCGACCGACGCCGGCCGGCCGGCGGACAGCGGCACCATCGTCTCAGGGAACAACGTAGTGTTCCGCAGCGGCAGCAGCGGGATCTCGAACGGCTCCGCGCCGAATTTCTGCGCGGGTTCCTGGTCGGTTTGCTCTTTGGATTTGTCTTTAGCTTTGGGCATCGTTCTCAAAAAATGAAAGTAATAATTGCTACAAAATCATTTACCCGCGGCGCGTGTCCGTCCGCGCGTCTCTTCCGCGCACTCTTTCTCTTCGCGGAGTTGCAGAATCAGCAGACCATCGTGATAGTCGCGCGTGACGGTCGCGTGTTCGATCGAGCAGGGAAACTGGATGACTTTTTCGAACCGGCTGTAAGTGATTTCAAGTTGATAGTGCGAAACACCCTCACCGCAGACGCTGTCTCGGCGCAAGCCGCTGACGCGCAAAAGCGGGCCGTCGATGGCGACTTCGACATCAGCGGTTTGGATGCCGGCGAGATCGACTTTCACGATCCAGCCGTCGTGGGTGCGATACACGTCGGCCGCCGGATTCCATAAGCGCCCCGACGGACGGCTGGTCTGCCGGTTCGCGCGCAGATAACGATCAAATAATTCGCCGGACATAGGACACCTCGACGCGGTTCTCACCAGGCGTAGATTAATTCCTTTGGCCGAAAACGCGTGGGTGAATTATAGCGAGTCTGACGTGAATTGTCAGGGCGGAGTGCGAAACTGCAGTGGATTCCTCCAGTATCTGCGTAAAGAAAAGATGGAACACGTTCGACCGCGCGTTGTGCTTGGTAAGGACTGAGCGCTAATCAGCCGCGTTAACGCGGCTTGCCCCGAAGGGGTTCCTGGACCGGCCGTTCTACGGCCGGGTTCGGGAAGGCAACCAATTCCTCAGCCCGTTTCAACGGGCTTTTCGAATAGGCTTCAGAGCCGCCGTGCCAAAGCAATTGTGCAAGCAAGCACGCTGAAGCGCGCTAACCAGAAATCAGACGACGACGTGCTATCCAGCGCTAAAAGCGCCGGCCTAAGAACCCTCCGGGCAAGCCGTCTGAAGACGGCTGCTCATGAGCTTATGACTTTGCCAGCGACGGTTCAGCGGTTCTCTCTCCATCATTCCCAATCGCCTCAACCGGACAAGCTTCCAATGCTTCCTGGCAGGCGGCGCGTTCAATTTCGTTCTCAGGTTGTTTGCTGACGTAGGAATAGGCGTGCCTGAATGATCGGGTGAAGTTCGCGGGAGCCGCGTCGCGGCAGACGTCGCAATCGATGCAGGCGCGGTCAACGTAGAAAGGGCCGGGAGCGTTTTCCGCCACGCGAGCGTTTCTGTCAGCAGGCATCGAGTCCGCAGCCTAACACACTCCGCAAACACTCACTCCTTTTCGGTCAGCGTCTTTCGCAAAACCGTCGCCGCCACGCGCGCACTGAGTGAACGCGGCACTAAGCGCTCTGATTCGATCATGAGGAAATTTATCCAGCCCGAAATGATATGAGCTCTGCCGCGCTTGAGACCGCGTAGAGCCGTGTCGACCACCTGGTCCGGCGTCTGCGCAATGCGGCCGGGCGGCTTTTGGATGTGCGCGGCGGCGAAAAAGTTTGTGTCGGTCACGCCCGGACACAACGCCATCACTTTGATTCCGTAAGGCCGGTTCTCTTCGCGCAACGCTTCGGAAAACGAGAGCACGAACGCTTTCGTGGCGGCATAAGTCGCCATGAACGGCACCGGCTGAAATCCGGCGGTCGAGGCGACGTTGATGATCGAGCCGCTCTTGCGCTCGCGCATCGGCGCGAGAAATCGATTCGTCAGATCAACCAGCGCGCGGACGTTCAGATCGATCATGTTCAGCGCGCGATCGAGATCGAGTTCAGTGAAATCACCCATCGATCCAAAGCCGGCATTGTTGATTAAGAAATCGATTCGCAGATCGCGTTTCCGGGTTTCTTCAAACAAACGCGCGGGCGCTTCCGGCTCCGAAAGATCCAGGGCGACGTATTGCGCGCGAGTGCCATTGATTCGGCCCAGTTCATTGCAGAGATTGATCAGCTTGTCCTCTGATCGCGCGACGAGCAAAAGGTTATGCCCGCGCGCCGCGAGCTGGCGGGCAAACGCTTCGCCAATTCCCGAAGACGCGCCGGTGATGAGTGTGGTGTTCATGATTGAGATAGTAAGTCCGACGGTCAATGAAAGAAGTTCAGCCCCATAAGGGCGACCGAAAATAGCCCAGCGATTTATCGCTGGGAACAAGTGCCCCAAGTAATAACAAGTCCCGCAGGGACGAAAGCAAACCGCAAGGGCAATTGAGATGCGTAGTCCCTCAGCGAAACACCCATTACCAACTACCCTTCCGTGAAACATCGACAATGTCGAAAGGCTGAAGGAGCGGGTCTTTGGCGTGACTTTTCCTGATGGCCGTGAGGTCTACCAAGAGGTCGAGTTGACCAATCATTTCGTCTTTCTTTCTATAGATATGAACTTTTTTGGTCCGGGCATCGGCGGTCGGACCACCCGCCATCGCGATGGCTCGGGTCAACGTCATTCCTTCTTTCAGTGACATAGACTGCGGTGCTATGACCGCGCCAGTCACATAAACCAACGGCCCCTGGAGCATAACTACGATATCACCTAATTGCAGATACGGATTTGTTCGTTCATTATCACGCTTCAAGTCCGCCAAGTTGTAGGGCAGACTCCGCGGAAGAGTTTCCTTGTACCTGGAAATACCAGTCCTTGCCAAAGGTGTCGTATCGAATTGAAAACACTTTTGGGACGGACCCGCATGAATCACTTGCATAAACGTTTCGCCCTCCCAGGCCGGGCCGCCGGCCAGAGCAACAACGTCCGCAAGCCGAATCGCACTTCGCATCTCAAACCGCGCCGGTGATCTGACTGCGCCGAAAACCACGACGCACGGTGTCACGTTTGACTCCTGCTGGCCTTGATTCGCGGGTTGTTGGGCCTGGTTTGAAACTGTGATCGACAATCCAATTCCGGCAATCACAAACCCGATCAATAAGAATCTCATCACGCACCTCCAAATCCGGACTAACCTATTTCCAAAACATTCAGTTCAATTATGTCATCATTTGAAGCGGCCAACCGATCCAGCATCGCACTCGATGGCGCCTTATCCAGATTAATGCGCGCGACGGCGGCCTCCGCGCCTTCAAAGACGATGTTCTCCATCTCCTGCACATTGATTTGTTCGGCTTTGATCGCGTCGAGCACCTGAGCCAAAACGCCGGGACGATCGCGATGACGCACCACCAGACGATGGGTCGCCGGCGTGCGTTGCGCCAGGTTCACAACGTTCGGGACCTGGCCGGTTTCCTTGAATGATTGAATGATGCGGACCGTCTCAGCCGCGATCGCTTCCTGCGCCTGATCGGTCGAAGCGCCGATATGATGCGTGCCGTAGACACTCCGTTCGTGAGCGATCGGATCCGCGAATTCCGCCACCGCTGAAGTCGGCTCAATCGCAAACACATCCAAGCCGGCGCGAATCCCTTTCGACTTAATCGCATCGACCAGCGCCGCTTGATCGACAACCTCGCCGCGCGAAGTGTTGATTAAGTAAGCGCCATCGCGCATCACCTTGAAAACATCCGCGCCTATCAACATCCGCGTATCAGGCTTGAGCGCGACGTGTACACTGACGATGTCCGCGACGCGCGCGACGTCGAGCGGACTTTCCATTCTTTCCACGCCTAACTCCGCGGCCTTTTCGCTCGTTAGACTTCGACTCCACGCGACGACGGGCATCCCAAACGCTTTTGCGCGCGGAATCATCTCCTGACCAATCCTGCCCAGGCCCACTAAACCGAGCCTGCGCCCAAACAACCCGCGCGCTTGGGAAAACTCTTTCTTGTTCCACCGTCCCGCGCGCAAAGCGATCACGTTGTCGGCGATGCGGCGATCGAGCGCAAGAATCAAAGCGAACGCCAACTCCGCCACGGCGATCGAATTCTTCCCCGGACAGTTGGAAACGTAAATTCCCCGGCGCGATGCCGCGGCCACATCGATCGTGTTATAGCCGGCGCCCGCGCGCACTATCAGTTTCAAAGGCCCGGCGGCCAGCATCAGCTCAGTGACTTTGGTGCCGCGCACCACCAGCACGTCGGGCTTCGCTGTGCCGATGGCTTCAACGAGCGCGTCGTCTTTCAGATCAGGCTGAAACGAAATTTCACAGCCGATCGCCTGCAAGCCGTCGCGGCCCGATTGTTCGAATTTGTCAGCGATTAGTACCAGCATACTATTGAGTCTTTACGGACGCGCGGACTTAACCGCAGAGGACGCCGAGGATTTCGCAGAGGAACGCAAAGCTTTCTCCTCTGCGATCCTTCGCGAAAACCTCTGCGCCCGCTGCGTTAACATTTCCTTCGACAAACACTCTCTCCTAATACTGACACACTCGATAAGCCTGTGGTCTCACTCTTCCTGATCAAACACGCTCAGCAGATCGTCGGGCTGCGCCGGCGCGACGTGCGCAACCTGCAAATTCTCTTCGACGTGCGCGACGCGGCTCATCCCGACCAGGGCCGTGGTGATTCCCGGGGCCGAGCGGACAAATTGAATACCGGTTTGCGCGTCCGTGGCAAGCGAACCCAACGGATCGCGAATCGCCTCGGGCAGACCGCGAGTTACCTGGCCCTGCAAAAGCGATCCGCTGGCGATAGCGGTCACGCCGAGCGCTTCGGCTGCCTGCAGCACACTTACAAATTCTTCGCCGAGTTTCTGGTTTTGAAAAAAGAGGGCTTCGGGCATGGCCAGATTTACCGGCAGTTGAATAAAACGGAAGTGATGATCGGCGCCGCCAACGTCGCGCGCGGCTTCCACAATTCTTTCGAGCGAATGGTATCCGCCCGAATCGGGCTCGGCGCGAAAACCATTCCAGGTCGCCACGCCGTAGCTTCTTAGCTTGCCGTTCGCGACGCATTGCTCGAGAAACTCAAACGCCGCGCGCAAGCGTTTCCAAAACTCTGCCGCTGAGACCTCGGTCAACTGTGACTCGGGATTATGAACATAGTAAACATCGACGCAGTCGAGACCCATGTTGGCCAGCGACTGACTAAGCTGGCTTTCCAGATAGCGGGGCGTCATGCAGTGCGCGCCGCCGGCGATATCCGCAAAACCGGCGATGCCTGGTTTGACGAACGTGTCTTCGACATATTGCCGAACATCACGCGGCGGCTCACCGTCAAACGGCAGATAACCACCTTTGGTACAAATCACAATCTCGTCGCGAGCAAATCCTCGCCTGGTTAATTCCCCCAGCGCCACGCCGATCGCTCGTTCACTTCTTTGAAAGCGATAGTTCGCGGCCGTGTCTATGACGTTGGCGCCCAACTCAACTGCCCGAACCACGCTCTGGGCATATCGGGCGTCGGTTTGATCATCAGCATCGCCCAAATAAGTGCCGACGCCAATCGATGAGAACCATAGATCCTGACTCTGGCGAAAGTGACCATCAGAGGCGACCTCGCGGAGTCGTTCGCGATAGCGCGCCGTGCCTTCCAAAGTAGCCCAGCCGTTAAGTGACATCTCGAAATTTCCTGCAACCGTTTATTTGATTTAGATAAGAGCGATGACTATACGCGGCGCGGCGCGTGGCCTGCAAGCGTGGCTTCGATCAACTCGGAGCGATGTGTTAGCGTGTAGTGAATCTGCTATGAACGCCGTGCCGGAATCAGATTACCAGGGCGAAATTGCAGTGGCGACGGAACTCGCGCGCGCCGCGGGTGCGGTGCTGCTCAAGCACTACTACAGCCCATTTTTGGTCGAACAGAAGGTAAATGCTCTGGACGAGCTCGAAGAAGTCACCGCTGCCGATCGCGAAGCGAATGAACTAATCGTTACCAGACTGAAAAAGGAATTTACTGACGACGGCATTCTGGCCGAAGAGTCGACTGACAGCGAGCATCGTCTGGAAAAAACTCGCGTGTGGTTGATCGATCCGATGGACGGAACGAAGAACTTTATCGCGCGCGACGGAGATTTCGCGGTCCAAATCGGCCTGGCGGTCGGAGGTGAAAGCATTCTGGGAGTGGTCTATCAACCCACGCGCAAAGTTCTCTATCGCGCGGTGCGCGGCGGCGGCGCCTGGATCGAAGCCGAAAACAAACCGGCGGCCCGCATGTCGGTCTCAAACCAGACCAAACCCGGTGAAATGATCCTGGCATCGAGCCGCTCGCATCGCAGCCCGCGCATGGAACAAGTCGTCAGCGCGTTTGGTTTTAAGCGTGAAACAAGGCGCGGATCGGTAGGCGTGAAGATTGGCTTGATTGCCGAACGGCAAGCTGATCTCTACCTCCATCTTTCACCGAGCACGAAGCAGTGGGACACCTGTGGGCCCGAAGCAATTCTGGCGGAGGCCGGCGGACGCTTAAGTGATCTATTCGGTCAGCCAATACGCTACAACGGACTTCGCATCGACAATCGTAATGGGATCGTGGCTACGAATAGCGCCGCGCATGAAATGGTGATTGAAAATCTGGCGCCGCTGCTCCGGGAGTTTGGGCGCGTACCAGTATGACTTATCCGCAGATTACACAGATTACGCAGAAACAGAACTAAGCCACCAAGAGACACAGGAAAGCGCAAGAACGAATGAGTGAGATTTCCTTTTGTGCTTCTTGTACCTTTTTGTGGCTAACTCTCCTTCGTTCTTGCTGTTCTGCGTAATCTGTGTAATCTGCGGATTATCAACTTAGTGCCTTCTTCAACATCGCGATCTGCCCTGCATGATACAAGTCGTGCTGAATCACCCCGTGCAACGTGACGTAAACAGTGGACATGCCCTCAAAGACGGGAGCGTCCAGACGCGATTCCGTAACCTTCGTAATCGCTTCGACCAGCGCTTGATGGCCGCGATCGAGCGCAGCCTTAGCCTGTTCCCAGGCTGCGTCATCCGTATCATCCGCCGGGGGCCAGTCTTCCGGCGAAGAAATATCGATCGCGGCGCGATCTCCCGTCAGTCTTCGCCGGCCCACGTTTTCCCAGACGGCGATGTGATGGACCAGTTCCCAGATGCTGTGCGCGTTATGAAGCGGTCGTGCACGGGCCTGTTCCGCCGTAATGCCGGCAAGCACTTCGCGCAGTGATGGGCCGTACCAGGCGTTGCCTTCATAGGCGCGCTTCAGTTGATCCAGAATCCGTTCGATCTCAGTCATTAGTTTTTCCTTCCAATTCTGCGAGCTGCGATCTGATCTGTTCGCGCTCAGCGTAGAGCGTCGCCAGATGTGACGGCAGCGCAACATTTTCCGCTTGCGCGGGATCGAATCCGCGCGCGCGCATCTCCCGGTCGAATTCGGCGTCGAGCGCGCGGAGTCGCTCGCGAAGACTCTCGAAATCGGCATTAGCTAGTGACATCGCGAGGATTCTACAACACCGGGCTGCTAACTGTTTCGTCCGCGAAGCAGACATGAAAGAACCTAGGGCCTTAGTACTGGGAACGCGGGCGCCCTCGCCCGCACCGCGCCGCAATCGCGAGGTCTTTCTCAACGAAATGAAATCCTACCTGAACTTGCTTTTCGCGCTTCGCGCTCATTGCGGGCGAGGGCGCCCGCGCTCCCAGTGAAACGTAGCCCGCAATGTTTTGAGATTGACCGACGATGAACCGACTCCTCACTTGGCCAGATCAACTCTCCTGCGTTAGTCTAACCAGCGCTTCTAACTAATTCCAAAAGAATCTCAGGAGCTTTTCCAATTGGCCATCATTCGTCCTTTCAATGCTCTCCGTCCGCAGGCCGAGCGCGCGGCGGAGGTCGCGGCCGTGCCTTATGACGTAGTCAACACCGAAGAGGCGCGGGCGCTCGCCGCGGGGAACCCCTGGAGTTTTCTGCACGTGTCGCGTGCCGAAATCGATCTGCCCGAAGGTACGCCCATCTACAGCGATCCTGATCATGGGTGAGCATGAGCAGATTGGCGTGGTCGGGTGCTGCTCAGTTGATGAGTACGACCGCGACATTATTCGCAAACATGAACGCACGCGGCGCGACAAGGAAGATGACCGCACCCGTCACATAATGGTTTTGCGCGCGCAGACCGGTCCGGTGTTCTTGACCTACCGCGACCGGCCTGAAATTGGTTCGCTGATTGCGGGCGCGCTCGACGGGAATCCTCCGCTTTACGACTTTGTCGCCAACGACGACATCCGTCACACCGTCTGGCGCGTGCCCACTTACGATCCTTTGGTCGAAGCTTTCGCGGAAGTTCCTTACCTCTACATCGCTGACGGTCATCATCGCGCGGCCAGCGCCAGCCGCGCTCGCGCCGAATTAAAGGAAAGCGGGTTTTCGTTCATTGGCAACGAAGAATACAACTTCTTCCAGTGCGTTTTGTTTCCCGACAACCAGTTGCAGATCCTTCCTTACAATCGCGTCGTGCGCGATTTGAATGGACTGGCGCCGGACGATTTTCTCGCGCGCGTGCGCGAAAGTTTCACGGTTACAGAGAATGGCGCAGCCTCGCCGACTGCGCGTGGGCGATGGAGCATGTACCTCGACGGCCGCTGGTACGGATTGGCTTTACCGGATGATGCCATACTGCCATCTGGCGTAGTTGAATCCCTTGATGTCAGCATTTTGCAGGACCGTCTGCTTGATCCGATTCTGGGCATCAAGGACATACGCACCGATAAGCGAATTGATTTTGTGGGCGGAATTCGCGGCGCCGAAGAGCTGAAAAAGTTGGTTGAGGAAGGTAAAGCTGCGGTCGGGTTCTCGCTCTATCCGACGACGATCGAAGATTTGCTGCGCGTCTCTGATGCGGGCGAGATCATGCCGCCGAAATCAACCTGGTTCGAGCCGAAGCTGCGGGATGGGTTGTTGATTCATCAGATCTAGCTGGAGCGCAAGTGTCAGAAGCCCGATCGTCAGGGAGGGCTAGTCAGCAAAGGAGGCCCTCCCTGACGATCGGGCTTCTGACACCCTCACGCCAGCGCCGCAAAAACTTCATTCGATAACAAGGCACCCCGAGCGGTTAACCTGAGCAGCTCATGATCGATTTCGATCAGACCGGCTTCGCACAGGCGATTAAGCTCTGTGTCGTACTGCTCTCGCAAATCAGCACCGAACCGTGAACGGTAATCTTCGAGATCCAAACCGCGCATCAGCCGCAGGCCGAGGAAGATCGATTCGGAACGCGCGTCCTCTTCCTTCAGATCCGTGCGCTCGCCCACCGTTGATTGTTCAGTCTCGATCAGCTCAACATATTTCGCCACCTCGCGTTCATTCGCCCAACGCCGCCGCGCGCCATCGTATGAATGCGC
>WNFC01004164.1_pt1 | contig 22235 bp, 21 predicted proteins | sample 5400541 | NCBI WGS metagenome assembly WNFC01 (sample SAMN13153342, study PRJNA577476) | soil metagenome | isolation source: 120 cm saprolite under Douglas fir tree site 2 hole 2 replicate 1 | place: USA:California | collected 2015-04-18
TCGTCCACATCGGCCAGGCAGTGATGGGCTGCGGCGGCACCGTCGACTACCTGGTAGACGCGGTCTTCAACTACCCGACGCTGGCGGAGTCCTACAAGGTAGCGGCGCTGGACGCGACCAACAAGATGCGCGAGATCGCCAGGTTCTCCTGACGGGCCGTCGCCGCCCGTGGTTTGGCCGACCGCGTGGCCCGTTTGGCGAAGTTGTCTGCCTACTCGTGGGGTGCCGGTCGCGGAGGTTGCGCGGGTGAACCGATGTCGAGCAGCCATCGCGCAGGTGCGCGCTCCGTCAGATACTGCGGCAGCGGTGGCGCGTGTGGGGGAGTTCGCGCGGGATGCCGCGCGGGACGGCGGGGAGCTGCTCGTGTTCCCGGAGGCACTCCTTGGCGGGTACCCGAGGGGTGCCGGGTTCGGGACGGTGATCGGCGAACGCAGCAGCAGCGGTCGGGAGGAGTTCCTCGCGTATAGCCGCGAAGCTGTCGAGGTGCCTGGCCCGCAGGTCGACGAGCTGCGAGGCATTGCCGCCGACAACCGCATACATCTGGTCGTGGGTTTGATTGAGCGAGCCGAGACAACGCTGTACTGCGCCGCGGTCACGATCGATGACACCGGTGAGCTCATCGGGCGGCGGCGTAAGGTCATGCCCACCGGCAGCGAACGGCTGGTGTGGGGGCCAGGGCGACGGTTCCACCCTGCGCGTCGCGTCGACGCGTTTCGGCAATGTGGCGACGGTGATCTGCTGGGAAAATTTGATGCCGGCGTTGCGGATGACGTTCTACGCGCAAGGGGTGGACGTCTGGTGTGCGCCGACGGCCGATGCGCGAGAGGTGCAGCTGGCGACGATGCGGCACATCGCGGTCGAGGGTCGCTGCTTCGTGTTGGCAGCAAATCAGGTCGCCCGCGCTGGTGACCTCTCACCGGCGTACGCGACTAGCTACCCGGTCCCCGACGCGGTCGTGTGCCGGGGCCGAAGCGTCATAGTCGACCCGTTCGGAACAGTGTTGGCCGGCCCGTTGGACAGTGAGGAAGGCCTCCTGGTGGCCGACCTCGACCTGGACGATGTAACGCGGGCCCGCTACGACTTCGACGCGGCCGGTCACTACAGCCGACCAGACCTGTTCACCCTCCTCGTGGACACCGAACCTAAGCACCCGGTGCGACAACGCCCTGCCGTGGATCAGGAGTCCTAGATGCGACATGCGATCCTGGGAGCCGGCGGGATTGGGGGCCTGCTTGCGGCGGCCCTCGCGCACGGTGGCGGAGACGTCGTACTTCTCATGCGGCCTCCGGCGTCGTCCCGCTACCCGGGGCGTATGCGGGTGGACAGCGTCGTGTTGGGACAACTCGACGTCGCCGTCCCCGCCGCTGCCACGCTTGAGGAGCCTGTCGATGTCCTGTGGGTCACGACGAAGGCAACCGACCTTTCGGCCGCACTGGCTCTGGCCCCGCCTGACCGGGTCGGCAGGGCGACCGTGATTCCGTTGCTCAACGGCATCGACCACGTCGCCCTAATGCGTGGTTCTTACCCGACGGTCCTCGCGGGCTCGATCCGTGTCGAATCCGAGCGGGTCGGCGACGGGCAGATCCGTCAAGGGTCACCGTTTCTGCGTGTCGAGGTCGCCGCAGCCCACCCGGTCACCGACCAGCTCGCTGCCGCAGGCATCGCCTGCCGCGTGCACGGCGACGAGCTGACGCTGCTCTGGGACAAACTCGCCTTCCTCGCGCCGGTCGCGGATGTCGTGACGAGGCGCTGGCCATCGCCGTCGCCAGCGGCGCCCACCTCGACGCAGACGCGGTGCGGTCCGCCCACGACGCGGCCCCGGCGCAGATGCGCAGCTCCATGCAGAAGGACGTTGACGCCGCGCGCCAACCGGAAATCGACGCTATGGCCGGCCCGATCCTCCGCGGCGCTGCGCTCCGCGGCATTTCCGGGCCCCACACCCAGGCGCTCACCGATCTCATCGAGCGGCGCAGCGACGCAGACGCGAGACCCGCACAGAGGTTGTCCCACCCGTCATTGAAATTCGGTGGGGGGTCCTAATGATCGTCAGGCCGACGATCACGGCTTCATCTTGACTGACCGCACCGACCGTTTGCGCGACGTGCTGGTCCAGTGCGGTTCGTAGTGGGCAGGTGCGGGGTTGGCAGCTGTTAGCCGGTCAATGAACGGCGGTCGCGCGAAATTAGCTGGAACAGTGTTGTATTAAAAGATGGCATGTTCTAGACTTGGTGCGTGGCATCTGTGAGTGCAGCCTCCACGGCCCGTCCTGACGATGAGGATCGCGCCGCTGGCAAGCGTCGCTACCGTTCGCCTCGCCGGCAGATGCAGGCTGAGCAGACCCGTGCGGCGGTCATCGCGGCGGCGAGTCGTCTCTTCTCGCAGCGGGGGTGGGTTGCGACGAATATGCGTGACGTCGCCGCTGAAGCGGGTGTTTCGGTGGAGACGCTCTACGCCGGTTTCGAGTCGAAGGCCGGGCTGCTCAAGGTCGTGCTGGATGTGGCCGTCGTTGGTGACGACGAGCCGGTGCCGTTCGCGGCCCGGGCTGAGGCTGCCGCCATGGGCACCGGCTTGACCATGCAGGCGCGGGCACGCACCGCCGCCCGGGTGGTCACGGCGATCAATTCGCGGATCTACCGCCTGGACCAGGCGCTGCGCCAAGGCGCGGCGGTCGAGGCGATCCTGGCCGAGCGTCTTACCGCGAACGAAGCGAGCCGTCGTGCCGCCGTCGCCGACGGAGCCACCCTGGTAGCCCGGCGGGCCATAACCGAGGTCGAGGTCGACGAGATCGCCGCCCTGACCAGCTCGGTCGTCTACGACCTGCTGGTCCGCTCATCCGGCTGGAGCAACGCCGCGTACGAGAAATGGCTGGCCGGGCGGTTCATAGAAGCTATCCAGCGAAGCCCCGCACCAGCGAGGCCCAGACCAACCAAGAAGGAGCCCCTCGATGAAAACTCAGAGTGACCGGCCGGCCGATACCCGCATTATGGGCATCGTCCACGACGCGCTGCGCCGCGATCTGTCGCGAGCCACGGCAGCGCTGGCATCGACGCCGGCCCCGCCCGACCGGCAGCGGGTAGCGATCGCCGACCACGTGCGGTGGCTGATGGACTTCCTGCACGCTCACCACGCCGGCGAAGATCAGGACCTGTGGCCGCTGATACGGGCAGACAACCCCGCAGCCGGTGACCTGCTCGACCAGATGGACGCCGACCACGCCCGGATCGGGCCGCAGATCGACCACCTCCAGAACGCGGCCGCTGTCTACCGCGCCGACGCCTCCCCCGCCGCCCGGCAGGGTCTGGCCGAAGCGATCGAGTTGCTGCGATCAGTGCTCGACCCGCACCTGCGCCGGGAGGAAGACGAGATGATGCCGGTCGTCTCGCGCAGTATCACCCACGCCGAGTGGGAGGCGTTCAACAACACCAACTACGTGCAGCCGAAGTCCAAGAAGGAACTCGGCCACGAGGGGCACTGGCTCATCGACAACCTGGACCCCGAGCGTTATGACGTCGTCGTGCACACGGTGCCGGCGCTGCCCCGCTTCATCCTGATACACGCCTTCGCCAGACCGTACCGGCAGGACTGTGCCACCCGATGGGGACCGGACGTTCAGGTCAGGCCACTGCGCCAACAGTTTCCCGCGAACAGAAAAGCAGACCGTGATCTGCTCGACGGCCGGTACCGCCGGCGCGGCCAGGTCAGCCTCCACATCGAGGCCGCATCGCAGGATCTGTATGACGTCGTGGCCGACGTGACCAGCGTCGGCGAGCGCAGCCCCGAGTGTCACAAAGCGCGGTGGCTGCCGGGCTCACCGCCACATACCGTCGGTGCGCGCTTTCGCGGGCACAACAAGAAAGGGCTGATCCGATGGTCGAGGACGTGCGAAGTCGTCACCGCCGACCCGGGACACGCGTTCGCCTACCGGACAATCCCCGAGCCGGTCGATCTCAGCCGTCATGACTCGACAACCTGGACGTACCGGTTCACCCCCGAGGCCACCGGGACCATCGTCACCCACTCCTACGAGGTGACGGTCCCGCCGAGCACTGCCGGGAACCTCACGCCACCGCTCGACGCTGCGACCGCCCCGCCCGCCTGACTGGGTACGCCATCGCAAACCCGCGCCACATGTTCGACGTTGCCAACCGCAACCGCGACGGCGAGGTGGGTGAACCAGCCCAGCGCCATCTGTATCGGCCGACGTTGTGCACGCACAGGAACAACACAGCAAGCAGCTTTCCGGTGGCGGTGGCCTGTGCGTTGAGTAGCGCAGCAGGCGATCGTTACCTCCTCGGCCACTAATGGCCATATTCATGATCAATACCTGCCTATGCTGTGCACATGCCCTTCGCGAGCGTGGAGGAAAGAGGGCGAGCGATGAATGACAGGCTAAATGAGGGTGAGTCGGGTGCCGCAAAGGGCAGCACGTCGGGATTGCTGCGCCAGAGCGCCCAGACTCGGACCACGCGGCGCAACATGCTGCGCCGCGGTGGCGTGGTCGCTGCCGCCTCGGTGGCAGGGCTGACCCTGCTCGACCAGCGCCGGGCCGAGGCGGCGACCGGCGGCGGCTTCGTTCTCGGAAACAACAACGACGCGAACAACCCAACTCAGCTCCATGTCACGACCTCCGGCAACACGCTGGTCCCGCTTTTCCATATCGATGGCACAGGGCTTAGCGGAACATCGACCTCTATGATCGTGGACGGGCCCGGATCACTGCAGGGCATCGCGCTGAAGGTCAACGGGAACTCCGGCGGCACCGGAATCATCACCTCGGCCGCAAAAGGCCCTCAGGGCACAACCGGGCTAGCCCTGGCCGCGTCTGGCTCTAACGGCGCGGACGCCATTCACGCCGCCAGCGACAAGGGCAGCGGCGTTGCGGGGTCGAGCACGTCAGGCAAGGGCGTCACCGGCGCCAGCAATTCGAACACCGGCGTGGCTGGAAGCAGCGTGTCAGGCGTCGGAGTGAGCGGCAAGGGGAAGCGCGGCGGCGTGTTCTCCGGCGCGGCGGCCGCCATCCAGCTCCCCCCGCACGCCGGCTCGCATCCGGCATCTGGCTTGAAGGGCGACCTGTTCGTCGACCACAACACGAACCTGTGGTTCTGCCGTGGCGGCACGACTTGGGTAAAGCTGGCATAGGGGCACGCAGCCAGGCTCAGAACCGTACGTAGTCGTACTCGACCGGCAGGTCGTTGATGCCGACCGGCGGCGGCGCCAGCCAGGAGGCGAAGTCGCCAGGCTCGTAGTGCGGCACCATGAGCTCGGCTACCCGTGCGCGGTCGTCCGCGGTCGGCAGCCAGCTGTCCGCCGATGCCCGCCAGCCGGCTTCGGTCAGCACCTCACCCGACGGGGCGATCCAGTACCCGGCGAACGCGCCCACGGCGCGGTTGAACCCGGGGTACGGCAGCACGAGCCGCTGCTCAACGTCGGCCTTGGCCAGCTCGGCGTTCCATTTCCGCAGGCCGCGCTCGCAGTCGGCCACGTACTCGTCGCGCAGGTCCAGGTTGAGCGCGGTGAGCGCTGGCACCGTCCTAGACGAGACCGCACCTTCTGACATCAGCGGAATCTGCGCCGTCGCATCGGTCAGTACGTGGTCGTCGTGCCGCCTGCTCTCCATCCACCGGCCCTTCAGTCCGGCAGTGAAGTACGCCGCGGCGTTCGAGGACGTCTCCGAGCCGAACAGGTCGAGAGAGAGCGAGTACTGCAGGTTGAGGTATTTCTGGATTACCGACAACGGGACCGCGCCGCAGGCCCAGACGTCATCGTCGCCGTCATGCTCGGCCATCACCGCCGCCGTCCGCTGCACGACGCGCTGGACGCCCGTGGTGCCTACGAACATGTGATGCGCCTCCTCGCGGAGCATGAACTCGCAAGTGCGCGACAGCGGGTCGAAGCCTGACTCCTTCAGCGTGCCGAGCTGGTACTTGCCGTCCCGGTCGGTGAAGTAGGTGAACATGAAGAACGACAGCCAGTCGGTGGTCTCCTCGTTGAACGCGCCGAGGATCCGGGGGCTGTCCGGGTGCCCGGAGTGCCGCCTGAGCAGCTGCTCGGCCTCCTCGCGCCCGTCCCGGCCGAAGTAGGCGTGCAGCAGGTACACCATCGCCCACAAATGCCTGCCCTCCTCGACGTTGACTTGGAACAGGTTCCGCAGGTCATACAGACTGGGCGCCGTCGCGCCGAGGTGTCGCTGCTGCTCCACCGAGGCGGGCTCGGTGTCGCCCTGGACGACGATCAGCCGCCGCAGCTCGCTGCGGTACTGGCCAGGAACCTGCTGCCAGGCGGGCTCGCCCTTGTGCTGGCCGAATCCGATCTGCCGCGGTTCGCCGCCGCGCTCGGACAGAAAAATGCCCCACCTGTACTGCTCCATCGGCACCCGCGCCCAGCTGGCCCAGCCATCCCGGCCGATCGCGACCGCCGTGCGCAGGTAGACATCTCTCGTCGGCAGCGAGGGCCCGAGCGCGGCCCACCAGTCGAGGAATCTCGGTTGCCAGGATTCGAGCGCGCGCTGCAGCTTGCGATCGGTCGCGAGGTCGACGTTGTTCGGGATCCGCTCGGAGTAGTCGATCACGCTCACCGGCCCGTCTGGCTGCGGTGCTGCGCCAACGAAGTCGCTCTCGGTCATGGTCAGACTCGCTTCCGGTCAAAGTCGGCCCGCTGTCCCGTCCCGTACCTGCGCAGCGGGCCCGACGCGTTTGGCCGCAGGAAGATCCAGTTCTGCCAGGCCGAGAGCCGGCCGAAGATCTTGGTCGCCGTGGACTCGGGCCCGGCGAACCGCAGGCTGGCCTCCAACCCGGACAGCGCGTCGGGGGAGAACCCGGCCCGTTCTGAGACAACGAGGCGGATTTCGTCGTCCCAGTCCAGGTCGTCTGGCGTGGCCGTGACGAGGCCAAGCTCGGCGGCGTGTACCGCGGTGAGCTCCTTGCCGCTGGCCGCGAGCGCGGCCTCTAGCCTTGGGCCGTGGCCGAACCGGACCGCCAGCCTGGTCTGGCCGCTGGCCGCGGACAGCGGCCCCGCGTTCGTCGCCCCGACGACCAGCACGGCTGGCTGGCGCTCATCGGGATCGCTGGTAAACACGCCGTCCAGCATGTACTGGCGGTCGGCGGCAAGCGCCAGCTCGAGCAGGGTGCCGGCGAAGCAGCTGCCGGGTTCGATCAGCGCGATCAGGGACCGGCTGGTCGCGTCGAGCCGGCGCAGCGTCCGCTTCCACAGCCCAGTGATCTCCGCTGCGAGCCAGTGGTCGGCGCTGGCCATCAGCTCGTCGGTGGCCAGGACGGCCGCCGGGTCGCCGGTCGTCTTCAGCAGCCAGGTGCCGAGCTCCGGCTCGCCGAACCGGAGCCTGCTGATCGCGTCGTCGAGCTCGCGCGCGGCGGCCAGCGGCCAGGCTGCAGCACCGGCGTCGCGCAGCTCGGCCATGCTCGACGGCGCGGCGGCCGGACCCGAGACGGTCAGCGTGGCCGTGCCGGCGCGCCGGTCGAATTCGGCGCGCACATGCCCGTACCGCAAGCTCTCATTGCTGGCATAACAGGACACCGGGGTCAGCTCTACCCCCGCCGGGCCGGTCGTTCCGGTGGCCGGCCGCGCCCCGGCGGCTGCGATCGCGTCCTCAGCCAGGCGGCGGGCAGCTGCCTGGAAATCCGTGGGCCTGGAGATCTGGTCGACCAGCCGCCAGTCAACCGCGCGCTGCCCCCTGATCCCCTCGGCCGTGGTAGCGAAGACGTCGGCCAGGTCCCGCCGGACGCCGCGCTTGTCGGTGAGCCTGGTCAGCCCGCCGGTACCGGGCAGCACGCCGAGCAGCGGCACCTCAGGCAGCGCGACGGTCGACGAGCCGTCATCGACGAGCAGGATCTTCTCGCAGGCCAGGGCGAGCTCGTAGCCGCCGCCTGCCGCCGTCCCGTTCAGGGCCGCGATGTAGACCTGACCAGAATCGCTGGCGTCCTCGATGGCCCCGAGCGTTTCGTTGCAAAATTTACAGAAGTTGACCTTAAAAGCGTGCTCAGCCTGCGCGAGCATGCCGATGTTGGCGCCCGCGCAGAACATCCGCTCCAGCGCGCTGGTCATGATCACGGCCCGTACCTGCGGATAGCTGAAGCGGAGTCGCTGGACGGCGTCACTCAGCTCGATATACACGCCCAGGTCGTAGCTGTTCTTCTTGAGCTCGTAGCCGGGTGCCAGGCCGGCGCCTGGATCGACGTTCAAGGTCAGGGTCGCGATCGCGCCGTCGATGTCGAGCCGCCAGTGCCGGTACGAACCGGGATCGGCGGCGAAAGTCTGCACGGTGGCCACGGTTCCATCCTGACGTGCTACAGCAACTTCGGCAAGACGTAGGTTTGTGTAGACAATCGTTTACGTTACGCTTCGGTGCTTGTGACAACACCCCAGGAAGACCGCGCGTACCGGCAGCGGCCGTTCCCAGTGCCCGATGGCGCGATGGATCTGTTGCTGATCAGGCACGGCCAGTCCGAGGCCTATGTCGAGGGCAGGCCCTTTCCGCTGATCGATGGGCACGGTGACCCGCCGCTGTCAGCGCTGGGGCGCGACCAGGCTGGCAAGGTGGCTGACCGGCTGGCCGGAGCGGGCATCGATGCCATCTACGTCACCACGCTGTGCCGCACGGCGCAGACCGCTGCGCCGCTGGCCGAGCGGCTCGGGCTCGCGCCGGTGGTCGAGGCCGACCTGCGCGAGGTCCATCTGGGCGAGTGGGAGGGCGGGCTGTACCGCAAGATGGTCGCGGAGTTTCACCCGATCGCGCAGCGAATGTTCGCCGAGGAACGCTGGGACGTGATTCCCGGCGCTGAGTCCCTCGTCTCTTTCGACGGCCGGGTCAGGGCAGCGATCGGCCGCCTGGCGGCCGCGCACCCGAGCCAGCGGGTGGCCGTGTTCACGCACGGGGGAGTGATCGGCCAGGCGCTGGCGCTGGCCAGCGGGTCCAGGCCGTTCGCGTTCAACACAGCGGACAACGCATCAATCTCCAGGCTCATCGTCACCGCCGATCGCTGGTTCGTGCGGAGCTTCAACGACACCGCCCACCTGAATGACCGATGATCAAGCGGGTGTTGCGGCTCTTTGCACCAACACCGCTTGATCATCAACGCCTTTCCGCGTGCCGCGCCCAGCCCCGGGCGGCACCTGCGTGCCAGTCGGCATGCCTGGACCCGAAGAGGGCCGCGGCCTCGGCGCCAGCCCAGCCTTCAGGCAGCAGGTCACGCGGCAGCCGGGGGTCTAGGAAGGGGAACCGGCGCCATTCGTGCACGAGCATCGTCTGCGCGATCAGTTTCTGCTCGTCACCGGCCGGGTCGAGCGGCTCGAACGCTCTGATGAACTCCTCGTAGCGCCGCTCCACCTCCCGCAGGTCCCAGGCCTGGGCGACGATGTCCTCCTGGGCGCCGATGCCGCCGAAGCTGGCGATGAACGACACACCGGCGTCCGTCAGCCCGAGTTCATCCAGGATCCGGCCGGCTTCTGGCTCGCGGCGCGGATCCGGGCTCACCCAAACTCCGCCCGGCAGGGCGCCGAAGCCGGCCCAGGCCAGCCTGGTCCTGACCCGGTGCCTGGTCTGGGCGCTCAGGTCCGGCGCGTTCACCAGCACGATCAGCCAGCGCCCGTCCCACTCCTGGCCGCCGGTGCCGAAGGAGTAGATCCGCTGGGCGCCGTCGGTGAGCAGGCGCCGGCCGGCGTCGGTCAGCCGCCACCGGGCCAAGCGGCCGTGCCTGCTTGAGGTGATCCACCCTTCGGCCGCGGTGCGGGCCAGCGCCTGCCTGGCGGCCTTCTCAGCGACGCCGAGCAGGCCGAGGGCGGCCACGAGGGTGCCGGTCCATACCGGCTCTCCCGCCGGCAGCACGTACTCGCCGAGCACGGTGAGCAGCAGCGATCGCGCGCTCGAAAGGCCCAATTCGCGGCGGCGGCTGACGGCGGGAACCGGATCAGGTGCGATCACGGCCATGCTCCTGCCTGCTCCCGGTCGCATTCGAACCGCCTACAATACCCGTGCGGTTCGACGCCGCTCAGGCTGATGCCCGGCACGACTACGCTGGCATCCGGTACTGCCGCACTGATCTGCACTCCTAGGCAAGGCAACGACATGCGCTGGTCACAGCTGCACATCCCTACTCTGCGTGACGATCCCGCCGACGCGGACGCTGCGAGCCACCGGCTGCTGCTGCGGGCCGGCTTCATCCGCCAGCTAATGGCAGGGCACTACAGCCTGCTGCCGCTCGGCGTGCGGGTGCGCGCGAAGGTCATGCAGATCATCAGGGAGGAAATGAACAGGGTCGGCGGACAGGAGTTCCTGCTGCCGTCCATGCAGCCGGCTCAGCTCTGGGAGAAGACCGGCCGGCTGGATGTTATGGGCGAGGAGATGTTCCGGCTTCGCGATCGGAGGGGTACCGATCTCGTGCTCGGCATGACGCACGAGGAAATCTTCGCCTACCTCGCGCTCGAGCTGGCCTCCTACCGTGAGCTCCCGCAGTTCTGGTACCAGTTCCAGACCAAGTTCAGGGACGAGCCGCGGCCGAAGAGCGGTCTGTTGCGGGTCCGTGAGTTCACCATGAAGGACTCCTACAGCTTCGATGTAGACGAGGCCGGGCTCGATGCCTCGTTCGAGGTACATCGGGGCGCTTACGAGCGGATCTTCGCCAGGCTCGGGATCCCGGCCATCGCCGTGGAGGCATCGAGCGGCAACATGGGCGGCAGCGACTCGATCGAGTTCATGTGCCCGTCGGCGGCCGGGGAGGACCTCGTCGCGACGTGTCCGAACTGCGGGTACGCGGCGAACCTGCAGAAGGCGACCTCCGCACTGCCGCCGATCGAGGATCCGCCTGCCAGCGAACTTCCGTCGGCGCCAGCCCGCCTTGATACTCCTGGCGTGCGGACGATAGAGGATCTGGCCACCGACTACGGGCTGGCAGCAGACCGGCAGATCAAGACGCTGGTGCAGCTTATCGACGACAAGCTGACGCTGGTTCTGCTGCGCGGCGATCATCCGCTGTCGGAGCAGAAACTGATCGACGCCACGGGTGCGGTCACGATCCGCCCGGCTCAGCCGGAGGAGATCAAGGCGGCACTCGGCGCGCTACCCGGCAGCCTCGGCGCGGTGGCCGTGACCGACTTGCCGGTCATCGCGGACCTCGCACTGCGCGGCCGCCGCGGGTTGAGCACCGGGGCCAACATCGACGACGTCCACCTTTCCGGAGTGGATGTCGACCGCGACATCACTGTCACCCGGTGGGCGGACCTGCGAGAGGTCACCGAGGGTGAGCCCTGCCCGCGGTGCGGGACGGCCCTGGAGTTTGTCCGGGCGATCGAAGTCGGCCACATCTTCAAGCTGGGCCGCAAGTACACCACCTCGCTGGGTGTCACGGTCAGCACGCAGGATGGCAGCACGGTCATTCCGATCATGGGCAGCTATGGCATCGGGATCGAGCGCGCGATGGCGGTCATCGCCGAGGTGCATCACGACGACGCCGGCCTGGCCTGGCCGGTCCAGGTCGCGCCGGCCGAGGTGACCGTCCTCCTGCTCAGCGTGCGGGACCCGGAGGCACGGGCCGCGGCGGAGGTGCTGTACTCCAGTCTGCTCGACGCCGGGGTCGACGCGGTGATCGACGACCGGGACGTGCGCCCTGGCGTCAAGTACACCGACGCGGAACTGACCGGCATCCCGTACCGGATCAGCGTCGGGTCTCGTGATCTGGCGGACGGGATCGTGGAGATCACCAAGCGGGCGAATGGCGAGAAGGAACGGGTCGCCGTGGGCGAGGCCGTCGCCTGGGTGCGCCAGGCGATCACCGCGGCTCTTGGCTGACGTTCGGTGTCCGGCCGCTGGCGGAATGCGCCCTAGCTGGCGGCCGGCAGGCTCCGGTCGATGTCAGGGAGGTCGCGGCGGAGTTCGGCCAGCAGCGGATGCGAGGCGTCAACGAGCCGCTCGTGCTGCTTATCGAGCGCTGCCCACCGCTCGCTGTTGTCGGTGCTCGCCGCGCTCGATGTGCTCCTGCTTGACATAGGTGCCTCCCGCCAGCAAACCGACCCCGTCAGGGCCCGCTGCGGCATTCTGCGCGCGCCGTAGCGTGCCCTCACTAATACAGACGCCGCGGAGAGGTCCTGCGACCTCAACAGGCAGGTAACGAGATGGCAACTCTTCGCGATGAGTCCGGCAACCCGGGCAATCGGGTGCAGGCTCAGGGCCCGAAGCAAGCCCGAACGGGTCCAGGTGCGGCGAGATCAGATGTGCGACCAAGCCTCCGTCAGCACGGTGCGCAAGATTTGCTCGATCTCGTCGAAGTGCTCCTGGGTACAGGTCAGCGGCGGCGAGAGCTGGATCACCGGATCGCCGCGGTCGTCGGTACGGCAGATCAGTCCGGCGTCAAAGAGCGCGTGCGAAAGGAAGCCGCGGAGCAGCCGTTCTGACTCGTCGTCGTCGAACGTCTCGCGGGTGGCCTTGTCCTTGACCATCTCGATGCCGTAGAAGTAGCCGTCGCCGCGCACGTCACCGACGATCGGCAGGTCATACAGCTTCTCCAGGGTCGAGCGGAACGCCCCCTCGTTGGCCTTGACGTTGCCGAGCAGGTCTTCCTTCTCGAAGACGTCAAGATTGGCCAGGGCGACCGCGCAGGACACGGGATGCCCGGCGAAGGTCACTCCGTGCAGGAACGTGTGCTGGCCCTTCAGGTAGGGCTCCATCAGGCGGTCGCTGACCATCATCCCGCCAAGCGGCGAGTACCCGGAGGTGACTCCCTTGGCGAACGTGATGATGTCAGGGGTGTAGCCGTACCGCTCGGAGCCGAAGATGTAGCCGAGCCTGCCGAACGCGCAGATCACCTCGTCGGACACCATCAGCACGCCGTACTTGTCGCAGATCTCGCGCACCCGCTGGAAATACCCTGGCGGCGGCGGGAAGCAGCCACCGGAGTTCTGCACCGGCTCAAGATAGACCGCCGCGACCGACTCGGGGCCCTCGCGGACGATGGCCCGCTCGATCTCGTCCGCCGCCCATATCCCGAACGCCGTGAGGTCATCGGCGACGAATTCGGGCGCGCGGTAGAAGTTCGTGTTCGGTACCCTGACGCCGCCAGGCGGCAGCGGCTCGAACGGCATCTTGATGTCAGGCAGGCCCGTGATCGCCAGCGCGCCGAGGCTCGTGCCGTGATAGGCGATGTACCTGCTCAGCACCTTGTACCTGGTTGGCTGGCCGGTCAGCCTGAAGTACTGCTTGGCGAGCTTCCAGGCGGACTCGACCGCCTCAGAACCGCTGGTCGTGAAGAAGACCCGGTTCAGGTCGCCTGGCGAGTAGCTGGCGAGCCGCTCGGCTAGCTCGACTGCCCGGGGATGGGCATATGACCAGAGTGGGAAGTAAGCAAGCTCGCCCGCCTGGCGGGCGCCCGCCTCGGCGACATCAGTGCGGCCATGGCCGATCTGGCTGACGAACAGCCCAGCCAGCCCGTCCAGGTACCGCTTGCCATGCTGGTCGAAGACGTACTGGCCGTCCCCGCGGACGATCATCGGGATGTCAGCACCGGTGAATCCCGAGTGGCGGGTGAAGTGCAGCCAGAGGTGCCGCTTCGCGGCCTCCTGCAGGGCGGCGGCGTCGAATGTCGGCGTGGCGTTCATCTCGTCCCCCAGTGGTAGGTCTGCTTGCGCAGCTTCAAGTACACGAATGTCTCCGTCATCGTCACGCCCGGCAGCGAGCGCACCTCGCCGAGTATCTCGAGCAACTGGTCGTCGTCCTCGCAGACAACCTCGATCAGCAGGTCGAACGAGCCAGCCGTTATGACCACATAATCGATCGCTTCCATACCCGCGAGCAGGTCAGCTACCCGCTGCAGGTCGCCGTTGCAGCGGACTCCGATCATGGTCTGCCGGCGGAACCCCAGAGACATCGGGTCGGTCACCGCCACGATCTGCATCGCGCCGACATCGATGAGGCGCTGGACCCGCTGCCTGACCGCCGCCTCGCTCAGGCCGACCGCTTTCCCGATCGCGGCGTAAGACCGCCGGCCGTCTTGCTGTAGCTGGTCGATGATGTGCCTGGAGACAGCGTCGAGAATGATCTTGGCCTGCTGCCGGTCCCGCCCGGTGGCCAGTTCGGCAGCTGTCTCGCCAGCTGCCTGAATATGTGCCATCGGTCTGCCTCCTCGCCTTCCCCATGCTGCCACGCGGGAGCAGGATGTCAACTGATTTCGTTGCAATTGAGTTCATTATCAGCGGAATCACTTGTGTGGTGAGTCCATGCGTGCCAAAGTCGTACACCGCACCTGAGGAGGCCATCGTGACGGAGCTGACCGTCCTGCGGAACTTCGTGAACGGCCACTTCACTGAAGCGGCCAGCGGCCAGGTCAGCGAGGTGGTGGACCCGAGCACGGGCGAGGCGTACGCGACCGCGCCGGTATCAGGCTCCGCCGACGTAGACGCGGCGCTGCGGGCCGCCGCGGCGGCCTTCGAGACCTGGCGGGAAACCACGCCAGCCGAGCGCAGTCTCGCGCTGCTCAGGTTCGCTGACGCGATCGAGGCCAGTTCCGATGACCTGGTCAAGGCGGAGAGCCGCAACACCGGCAAGCCAGTTGCCATGACGCGGACCGACGAAGTGCCGCCGCTAGCCGACGAGCTTCGCTTCTTCGCGGGGGCCGCCAGGGTGCTCGAGGGCAGATCGGCCGGGGAGTACCTAGCCGAGCACACGTCCATGATCAGGCGCGAGCCCATCGGGGTGTGCGCCCAGGTAACGCCGTGGAACTACCCGATGATGATGGCGGTCTGGAAGTTCGCGCCGGCGCTGGCGGCCGGCAACACCGTGGTGCTAAAGCCATCGGATACGACGCCGGCCTCTACGCTGCTGCTCGCCGAGATAGCAGCGGACGTCCTGCCGCCGGGCGTCTTCAACGTGATCTGCGGTGACCGCGACACCGGCCGGGCGCTGGTCGCCCACGACATACCGCAGATGGTCTCCATCACAGGCTCGGTACGAGCGGGGATCGAGGTGGCGCAGGCTGCGGCGGCCAAGCTCAAGAGGGTGCACCTGGAGCTCGGCGGCAAGGCGCCCGTCGTGGTCTTCGACGACGCCGACATCGGGCGGGCGGCGCAGACGATCATCGACGCGGGGTACTACAACGCGGGCCAGGACTGCACGGCCGCGACAAGGGTGCTGGCCGGCCCGGGCGTGGCTGCCGACCTGACGGACGCGGTGGCCAGTCTGGCCGCAGAGGTGAAAACCGCCGGCCCCGAGGACGCCGATGCCTACTACGGGCCGCTGAATAACCCGGCGCAGCTGGCGAGGGTGGCCGGCTTTGTCGACCGCGCGCCCGACCACGCGGACATCAGGGCTGGCGGCAAGCGGGTCGGCGACCGGGGATTCTTCTACGCGCCGACAGTGATCTCCGGCCTGCGCCAGGACGACGAGATGATCCAGGATGAGATCTTCGGGCCGGTTGTCACGGTGCAGCGGTTCAGCTCGGAGGACGAGGCCATCAGGTGGGCGAACGGCGTCAAGTACGGCCTGGCTGCCAGCGTGTGGACCAGGGATCACGGCCGGGCGATGCGGACTGCGCGGGCACTAGACTTCGGCGCCGTATGGATTAACACGCATATCCCGTTCGTCTCCGAAATGCCGCACGGCGGCTTCAAGCACTCTGGCTATGGCAAGGATTTGTCGGTCTACGGCCTCGAGGACTACACGCGGGTCAAGCACGTAATGAGTTATATAGGGTTGTAAGCAACAAGTACGACGTAACTATCAGCAGGCGCAGGACTACTCGAATCACTTGAACTCGCGCGTTCTGCGCTACTATCCATGCGGAATCAGTTGATTTGTGCTCAGATCGTTACTGAATTAGTTGATCTAGATCCACTACCGTGCAAATATCACATGAACGTCCGAGGTAGCGCCCCGAGCGGGCCGCCCCGACCGGGAGGCATTCCCGGAGGCCACCGAAAGCAGGGATAGTGCCTGAGATGACCGACACGCACGCGCATGGCCTCGCGGCCGCCGAGCCGCGCGCCGACTCAGCCGAGAACGCTGCGCTGCCGGCCATCGAGCTGGCCGGCGTGTCGAAGGAGTTCCGCACCAGACGCGACGTCGTGGCGGCGGTCCGCACGATGGACCTCCAGATCGCCGAGGGTGAGTTCTTCTCCCTGCTCGGGCCGTCCGGTTGCGGCAAGACGACCACCATGCGCATGATCGCCGGCTTCGAGGATCCCACCACGGGGACGGTGCGGCTCCGAGGCAGGGACGTCACCGGGGTGCCGCCCAACAAGCGCGACGTGAACATGGTGTTCCAGTCCTACGCACTCTTCCCGCACATGAACGTCTTTGAGAACGTGGCGTTCGGCCTGCGGCGCAGGAACGTGCCCAGGGACCAGATCAGCCGGCAGGTCGACGACATGCTCGACATCGTCGACCTCGGCGGACGCGGTCACCGCAGGCCGAGGGAGCTGTCGGGCGGCCAGCAGCAACGGGTGGCGCTGGCGCGCGCACTGGTCAACCATCCGCGGGCGCTGCTACTCGATGAGCCGCTCGGCGCCCTCGACCTGAAGCTCAGGCAGGCCATGCAGGTCGAGCTCAAGCGGATCCAGCGCGAGGTCGGGATCACGTTTGTCTACGTGACGCACGACCAGAACGAGGCGCTGACTATGTCCGACCGGATCGCGGTCATGAACGACGGCGTGATCGAGCAGCTGGCCGCGCCCAGAGAGATCTACGAGCACCCGGCCAGCCGGTTCGTGGCCGGCTTCATCGGGACGTCGAACCTGCTGACCGGCACCGCGAGCCGCGTGACGGACACCGAGGCCGTCATCGAGGTCAGCTCCGACGAGCGGATCGTGGTCCCGCTGCGGGGAGTTCAAGCCGGCGTGGGCGACAACCTCGAGATCACCGTCCGCCCGGAGAAGATCGAGCTCACCGCCGAGCGGCCGGCCACCGCGGGCTGCGCGCTGCGCGGCACCATCACCGAGGTGGTCTACCTCGGCACATCCACGAACTTCACAGTATCGACCACGACCGGCGCTGACATGGTCGTGTTCCAGCAGAACTCGGCCGCGGCCGGCCACGTGGCCGGCCGCGGCGACAGCATCTGGCTGTCCTGGCAGCCAGAACACTCGTACCTGATCGGCTAACAGCCCCAGAGGAGGAACCCATGACCGAGCGGAATGGCTCAGATCCGCATGAGTCAGCGATCGACCCGTCCGTGTGGCGCGGCATGACCCAGAGCAGGATGTCACGCAGACACCTGCTCGCCTCCGCTGGCACCGGCGCGGGCATGCTCGGCATGTCCGCCGTCCTGGCCGCCTGCGGCGTGAAGGGCGCGACATCATCGGGGGGACCGAAGCCGGCCGGCGGAGTAGGCACGGCGGCGTGGTGGGCGAAGCAGAAGTCCACCAAGACCGTCAACTTCGCGAACTGGCCGTACTACATCGACGTCGTCAAGGGCAAGCACTTGTCGCTTGAGCGTTTCACCGCGACGACCGGCATCACCGTGAACTACACCGAGCCGATCGGCAACAACATGCCGTTCTACGCCAAGATCAGGACGTCGCTATCGGCGAAGCAGTCCACGGGCTACGACATCATCGTGATGACAAACAACAGCCCTGCGATCGGCTACCTGATCCAGTTCGGCTGGCTGACGCCGCTCGACCAGAGCGCGATGACCAACTTCAACAAGAACGCCGGGCCGCTGGTCAAGAACCCGTCCTGGGACCCGCACAACAAGTACACGATGGCCTGGCAGTCCGGCTGGACCGCTATCGGCTACAACTCGGCGATTATCAAGAACCCCGGCACCAGCGTCGACATCCTGTTCGACAAGAAGTACGCGGGCAAGGTCGGGATGATGAACGACCCCCAGGAACTCGGCAGCGTGGGCCTGCTCGCGATCGGCGTCGACCCGGCAACCTCCACCGAGTCCGACTGGGCGAAGGCGGCCAAGAAGCTGAACCAGCAGAGGAGCGACGGCATCGTCCGCGCTTACTACGACCAGAGCTACATCGACCACCTGAAGAACGGCGACACCGTCGTCACGCAGGCCTGGTCCGGCGACATCTTCCAGGCCGACCTGAACAGCAAGTACCGCGACCTGGCGCTGCTCATTCCCAACGAGGGCGGCATGTTCTGGACCGACAACATGTGCATCCCGATGTACGCGCAGAACCCGAGGGACGCCATGACGCTGATGGACTTCTACTACCAGCCAGACGTCGAAGCCGTCGTGGAGTATTACGACGACTACATCTGCCCGGTGCCGGCCGCCAAGCAGGCGCTGCTGAGCCCGACGGGATGGGCCGCGAAGGCGCTCAAGGAGCTAGCGCCGGAAATCGGCCTGCCGACCAGCAAGACCGCCGGCGCGCCGACCGTGTTCCCGACCCCGGCGTACGTCAAGAACTCGCGCCCCTACTACCTGTACAAGAGCCAGGAAGAGCTGACCGCGTGGAACAACCTGTTCTTGCCGATCACGCAGGGGGCGTAACCTCCCGCCGCCCGCGGGCCAGGCTCACTAAGGTACTCGCGCCGTACCTGCTGAGCCTGCCCGCCGGGCTGTGGCTGCTTGCCTTGTTCCTGATACCACTGGTGACCATGCTCTCGCTGTCCCTTCAGACCTGCAATCTCGGGACCGGGGCCTGCGTGATGACCTGGCACTGGGCAGAGTTCGGCCAGCAACTCAGCCTGTATCACGGGCAGTTCCTGAACAGCTTCTACTACGCCGGCGCGGCGGCGCTGATCGACCTCGTCATCTCTTACCCCATCGCCTACTGGATCGCCTTCTACGGCGGCAGCAAGAAGAATTTCTTCCTGCTCATGCTGCTCGTTCCGTTCTTTGTCTCCTTCGTAATCCGCACCGTGGTCTGGAATTTTATCCTCTCCGACAACGGCTTCATTCTCGGCAGTCTCAAGCACGCTCACCTGCTGCCGCAGGGCTTCCATGTGCTGTCGACCGGCTACGCGGTGGTCGCCGGGCTGGCGTATAACTACCTGCCGTTCACGGCGCTGCCGCTCTACGTGGCGATCGAGCGGATCGACAAGACGGTGCTTGACGCGGCGTACGACCTGTACGCCACTAGGCGCGCCGCATTCGCCAGGGTCATCCTCCCGCTCACGGTGCCCGGGCTGTTCGCCGCATTCCTGCTGACCTTCATTCCGGCTCTCGGCGACTACGTGAACCAGCAGGTACTCGGCGGCACAAGCAACACGATGATCGGGACCGTGATCCAGAACGCCTTCCAGACCCTGGACTACGCGGCCGGCTCGACGTTGTCAGCGATGCTGCTGGGGGTAGCGCTGATCGGCATCTTCGCCTACGCGCGCGTGCTCGGCTCGCGGACGATCGACGAGTACCTGTGACAGTCGTGCCGGAGGTGCGCCCGTGAGTACAGTGGCAACGGCGGTCCGCGGCGAGGAGGCCGAGCGGACTGCGCCAGGCCGGCCACGGCGTCGCCGACGGTGGACAACGCTGATCCTGCCCGCCTACTCGTGGCTGATCATCGCCTACCTTGTCTTCCCGATCGCGATCATGATCGCCTACAGCTTCAACAAGGTCACCACCGGCCTGCCCCAGGTGAGCTTCGGGTGGAACGGCGCCACGCTGCAGTGGTATCGGCAGTGGAACGGGGTCCCCCAGCTGACGACATCGTTCTGGCTGTCGGTCAGGCTCGCCGTCGCGACCACGTTGTTCGCGACGGTGCTCGGCACCCTGCTCGCGCTGGCCCTCGTACGGTACCGGCCGCCGCGATTCCGCGGCAGGACGGCGATCGAGCAGGTGCTGTTCCTGAACATCGCGGCGCCGGAGATCGTGCTCGGCGCATCCCTGCTGGGCCTCTTCGTCACGATCAACCTGGCCAGGGGCTTCGTGACCCTGCTGCTCGCGCATGTGGCATTCAGCATCGCCTACGTCGCCATCACCGTCCGCGCGCGGATGTCAGGCTTTGACAGGTCGCTCGAAGAGGCCGCGCTTGACCTCTACGCGAACAGCTGGGCCACGTTCCGCAAGATCACGCTGCCGCTGATCATGCCGGGCATCCTGGCCGGCGCCCTGATGGCATTCGCGATCTCCATCGACGACTTCGTGACGTCGAACTTCGTCAGCGGCGCCTCGATCCCCTTCCCCGTCTATGTGTACAACGCGACCAGGATCGGGATCCCGCCGCAGGTCTTCGTGTTCGGCACCGCGATCTTCTCGGTCGGAATCATCTGCGCGCTCGCCAGCATCGCGATTTCCAGAAGGCGGACCTGACCGCGCTGCCACGGGCGCTTTCTGGCGTAAGCCAGAAACCGTACTGGCTGGAGAATCCAGATGCGCCCGAGCCGCTGCCACCATTGGCCGGAACCGAGCAGGCGGATCTGGCGGTGATCGGCGGCGGCTTCAGCGGGCTGTGGACCGCGCTGCTGGCCAAAGAGCGCGACCGGCGCAGGAATGTCGTCCTGGTAGAGGGGCGCAAGATCGCGTGGGGCGGAACGGGACGCAATGGCGGCTTCTGCTCGGCCAGCATCACGCACGGGCTCCGCAACGGCCTGGACCGTTTCCCCGAGGAGGCCGGGATCCTCGAGCGGCTTGGCCGGCAGAACCTGGAGGAGATCGAGCAGGCCGTGGCCAGGTACGGCATCGACTGCGACTTCGCGAGGACCGGCGAGCTTGCCGTGGCCACCCAGGATTGGCAGCTTGACGGCCTCGCCGAGACCGCGGGGGCGGCCCGCCAGTTCGGGGTGAACGTGAAGCTGCTTGACGTCGGCCAGGTCAGAGCCGAGGTGAACTCGCCGACGTACCTGGGCGGGCTGTGGGATCGAGATGGCTGCGCGACGGTCGATCCGGCCAGGCTGGCCTGGGGGCTGCGGCGCGCTTGCCTGGCTGCCGGGGTAAGGATCTACGAGCACACGCCGGTCACGGCCATCGACACCCAACGGCGGGGTGGCCGCATCGCCCTGACCGCACCGGAGGGCACGGTGCTCGCGGACCGGGTCGCGCTCGCCGCCGGGGCATTCGCGCCGCTGCTGCGCAGGCTCAGGTACTACGTCGTGCCGGTCTACGACTACGTGCTCATGACCAGGCCACTGTCGCCAGCCCAGCTCGCGAACATCGGCTGGCGGAACCGACAGGGGATCGGGGACAGCGGGAACCAGTTCCACTACTACCGGCTCACCGCCGACAACCGGATCCTATGGGGCGGTTACGACGCGATCTACTACTACGGCAGCAAGATCGCCGCCCGGCTGGACCAGCGCCCGGCTACGTTCGCGGCGCTGGCCAGCCACTTCAACGCGACGTTCCCGCAGCTTGACGGCATCGAGTTCACGCATTCCTGGGGCGGCGTGATCGACACCTGCTCCCGGTTCTGCGCGTTTTACGGGACGGCCCTCGGCGGCCGCCTAGCCTATGTCGCGGGGTACACCGGCCTCGGCGTCGGGGCGTCGCGCTTCGGCGCGAACGTCGTGCTTGACCTGCTCGCGGGCGAGCGGACCGAGCGGACCGAACTCCAGATGGTGCGTACGAAGCCGCTGCCGTTCCCGCCCGAGCCGGTCCGCGCCGCTGGCATCGGGCTGACCAGGTGGTCACTGGCGCGTGCCGACAGCCGGGACGGCCACAGGAATGCCTGGCTGCGCGCCCTCGACAGCATCGGCCTCGGCTTCGACTCCTAATGCTTTCCGGTGTGGCCGGAGCTTGCGCAGTGTGGCGGGAGCTTGCGCAGTGTGGCGGGAGCTTGCGCAGTGTGGCGGGAGCTTGCGCAGTGTCGTGGCCTATTCCACGGTCATGTATTGGACATCATCCGTGATCCGGCTGTTCATGACAATGTCGCCTTGCGCCATTAGTTTCGCGCGGAGTATCTGTCCAGCTTCGAGAGTTCTGGAGGGCAACTCAGATGAAGCGAAGAATGTTGGCGCTGACGGCGACTGTCGGCGCGGTGGTCACGATCGGCGGAGCGCTAACTGGCGTCGGCCTGGCATCCCAGCCAGACGGCCCTGCGCTGACGAACGTGCCCGCGGCGAACACAAAGTCTGACGGCTACTCGCCAGCGAGCAGGCTTTCGCCCGAGTTGAGGCAGGTCGTCGTCGCGCAAGGGTCCACAAGACTCGAGAATCCGAGCGCGCTGACCTCCTATTAGGGCAATTACAACGATGTGCTCAACGCCACCGGGCAGCCGCAGATGCTGCCGCTGCCCGGGGCGCTGACCGAAGCACAGAAGTCCGAGCCGGACAAGAACACGTATCTGGTGTTCCGTCACGGTCTCCCGGGCGCCGACCCCACCTATGACTACGGCACCCACTTCCT
>WNFC01001903.1_pt1 | contig 22234 bp, 19 predicted proteins | sample 5400541 | NCBI WGS metagenome assembly WNFC01 (sample SAMN13153342, study PRJNA577476) | soil metagenome | isolation source: 120 cm saprolite under Douglas fir tree site 2 hole 2 replicate 1 | place: USA:California | collected 2015-04-18
ACGGTTGTGGCGCCAGCTCTCAGCCCGCTGCAGAACGAGCTGCTCTCCCTGCTCGGGACTCCCCTTGGCCCCTACGGAGCCGAAAAATCAGAACGACCAAATTCGGCCCAAGAGCCTTGGTCGAGGTGCGGAACGTAGGTTCCGGGGGTCCTAAAGGTTGAATTTTCCCTGCATTAGTGCTTTCCGTGGACCACCTCGGCCTCGTCAACGGCTCTGAGGGAAGTGAGTTTCCTCCAAAAAGTGCGGATAGCGCACTTTTTGGAGGAAAGTAGGCGCTCCGGCACGGACGTGCGTTCATGGGTCTGGGTTGGACGGCGGCGCTGTTCGCTGTCGCCACCCTTGGTGACGAGGTGCCGGGGGCGGCGTTGCGATCTGCCGCACCCGTCGCCGTCAAAGCCCCGATGTGAGGAGGCCGGAACCTTCTCTGCCCGCCAGGCGGCGTTGGGACGGCCGGTTACGGACAAAGAAAGGTTCGGGAGCCGTGCTTCCGTCGGAGCCGAGGCAAGGTCGGGCATGTTGCAACCACTCATCGTGGCCACTGTCTCCGAATGGCCGACCGTCGGCATCCGCGACGGGATCCACAATGCAGATCGCCAACAGTCACAAGACCCGGCCCGGGTATCAATTCCGCTCCCGAAGCTCATCGCCGGCTCGACCTTGTCCCGGGGTAGATGCCCAGAGCTCGATTCACCATTTTGCGACAGCTTGTTGGATGTAGCAAATCCGACCACCCCCCACCCGCGGCGGCGATCCGGCCCCCCCTTGCTTTTCCTCTCGTGGCCCGCTCCTACGGAGCGTCCCACGAGCCAGGGGGTTCGCAGCTTTTCCGGCTCCGCGACGCTCCGCCGGGCTGCTACCCCCCCCGGACCCCCCTCCGATATCATCGGGGCAGTCCATGAGTACCGTCCAGGACGCGTCCGTCCTCGTCAGCAAGCCCTCCTCCCCCGCGCTCAGCCAGCGGATCCTGAGGCTGTGGACCTACCGCGGCCTGCTCCTGAACCTCATCCGGCGGGATTTGCGCGTCCGGTACAAGGAGTCCGCACTCGGCTTCATCTGGTCGTTGCTCAACCCGGCGACGTATCTGGCGATCTTCTATGTCGTCTTCGTCATCATCCTGCCGGCTGGCATTCCGAGCTTTCCGGTGTTCCTCCTCTCGGGACTGCTGCCGTGGACCCTCTTCCAGAACTCGATGATGGCCGCCACAAGCTCCGTCGTGGGTGGAGCCCCCCTCATCAAACGGGTGGCCTTCCCGCGCGAGGTGCTTCCCCTCGCAGCCATCGGGGCGAACATCTTCCACTTTTTCCTGCAGATGATCGTGCTGCTCGGCTTCATGCTCATCTTCGGCTACGGGTTCCTGAGCCGGTACACCGTCCTGTTCATCCCGGCGCTGATCGTCGAGGTCCTGCTGCTCACCGGCCTGGGACTCATGGTCTCGTCTGTGACGGTTTACCTGCGCGACATGACCCATTTCATGGAACTGGCCACGTTGTTCTGGTTCTGGATGACCCCGGTCGTGTACCCGCCCTACCTGGTCTACGACAAGCTGACCCGTCACCACATCCCCTTCAAGCTGGCCCTCCTCAACCCGATGACCCCGGTGGTCATGGCCTTCCAGCGCGCCTTCTACAAGACGCCCAGCCCAACGACCGTCGACCACAACGGCGTCGTCACGTACCACCACATTCTCGTCAACCAATTCCATCTGAGCTGGTACTTCGAGGTCCTGGGCCTCATCGCGCTCGTCTCCGTCGCCCTCATCTGGATCGGCTTCCACGTGTTTGCGAAGGGCGAGGGCAACTTCGCCGAGGAGCTGTAGCAATGGCCAACGCCATCGAGGTCCGCAACGTCTCGAAGATCTTCAAGCTCTACCACGAGCAGTACCACACGCTGAAGGAACGGCTGATCTTCCTTCGCCGGTCAAAGCGCTTCGAGGAGTTCCGTGCCCTTGACGATGTCAGCTTCGAGGTCGAGGAAGGGACAACCTTCGGGCTCATCGGCGCCAATGGCTCCGGCAAGTCCACGATGCTCAAGCTCATGGCCGGCATCCTCCGGCCCACCAGCGGCGAGGTCATGGTGAAGGGCCGCATCGGCGCGCTGCTGGAGGTCGGAGCCGGCTTTCACCCCGACCTCACCGGGCGCCAGAACGTCTACCTGAACGGATCCATCCTTGGGTTCTCCACCAAGGAGATCAATCACAAGTTCGACGAGATCGTGTCGTTCGCTGGCATGGAGAATTTCATTGACAACCCGGTGCGCAACTACTCCTCCGGCATGTACATCCGCCTCGGGTTCGCCGTCGCCGTGCATATGGACCCCGACATCCTGCTCATCGACGAGGTCATCGCCGTCGGCGACGAGGCGTTCCAGGCCAAGTGCATGGAGCGGATCCGCAAGTTCCAGGAGGACGGAAAAACCATCCTCATCGTGACCCATGCCGTCGACGGCATCCGCGACCTCTGCTCGAGGGCGGCGCTCCTGTCGACGGGCCACCTGGCTGCCTACGGGAACCCGTCCGAGGTCATCCGGCAGTACCGCAACAAGGTCTCGAAGACCCACACCGGCGAGAAGATCGACCACCTGACCGCCGTCGACATCGAGAAGCTCACCCTGACGGATCCCGGCGGCAACCCGCAGCCGTTCTTCACGGCCGGCGATCCCATGACGGTGTGGGCGGAGCTCGTCACCCACACCCCGGTCGAGGACCCCGTGTTCAGCGTGAACATCTTCGACGCAGCCGGCCAGCACATCTTCGGGACGAACACGGCCCTGCGCTACATGGGGACCGACCTCGCCCCCGGCCCCGCCCGCCTCCGGATCGACTTCGACATGGTCCCGATGCAGGAAGGCACCTTCACGATGGCCGTCGGCATCCACTCCCGGGATGGCAAGACCGTCTACGCCGCCACCGACGGCAACACCTCCTTCCAGATGCGCAGCCTCAACGACGAGCCCGGCCGGCTGATGCTGCCCTGCCGGTTCTCGATGGACGCTCCCGCCATCAAGCGGGCGACTGGCTGAAGTCCGCATTCCGGGCGCTTCAGACCGCAGTCGATAGAATCGCCTGCGGATGCGAGCAGATCAGACCGCTCCGGCCACCGCGCCGGACACCCGCCCGGCGGGAGACCCCACGCCCACAGGGCCCGCCAGCGAAGCGGGCCGGAACAAGCCCACCCGCCGCCTGACTCCCGTCCGCTGGTTACGTTGGCTGTGGCCGGTGGTGCTTGCGCCGCTTCTCCTCTTCGGCAACGGGGTCCTCGGCCGCGTGGCCTACGCGCCGGGAGACGGGACGGGGCTCTTCATGCCCTGGTTCATCGTGTCGGCGCGTGCCTGGGCCAGCGGTCACCTGCCCACCTGGGATCCGTGGGCACAGGGTGGCATGCCCCACCTCGGCAGCGCCCAGGCGGCCGCCCTGTACCCGCCCAACCTGCTGTTCCTCGTCGCGCCCCCGATCGTTGCCAACAACCTCGGGATCGTCGCGACATTCCTCCTCGCCGGGATCGGCGCCTGGCTGCTCGCCCGGCTGCTGTGCGAAGACGAGGTCGCCGCGGCCGTCGGAGGCCTCGGCTTCGCCCTGAGCGCGTTCATGTTTGCCCACATCGGGCACCAGAGCGTGATCGCGGCGGCAGCCTGGCTGCCATGGATGATCTACGGCTACGAACGGCTGATCCGCCGCGCCACGGCCCTGCGCCTGCTGCTGCTTGCCCTCGTCATCGCCCTGGCGCTCCTCGCCGGCAGCGACCAGGTCTTCTTCACGGAACTGCTGATCCTGGCGGTCTACGCCGTAACGGTCGCCCTTGCTGGCCGGCCCCGCCGGCCGCTGCAGTCTGCTGGCCTTGCCATCCTGGGCGTGGCCGCAGGCCTTGGGCTCGCAGCGGTCCAACTCCTCCCCACCATCGCCGTCGCCGGGATCAGCGTTCGCACTGCGAAGTCGTTCGCGTTCTCCATGAGCTATTCCCTTCCCAAGAGCCATATCCCGCTCCTCTTGTTCCCGTACCTCTTCGGGGCACTCGGGGCCCCCGGGGAGCCGTACAACCACATCTACTCGGGGATGTGGAACCCGACCGAGCTGAGCGGGTACGCCGGGGCCGCCCTCGTCGTCCTTGCGGCGGCCGGGCTCGTTGCCATGCGCAAGCACCGCCCTGCCCGGGCCATGGGGGCGGTGGCCGTCGTCTGTTTCGTGCTGGCACTCGGTCCGGGTACGCCGGTCAGCCACCTCGTCTTCCGGCTACCCGTCTACGGGGCATTCCGCGCCTGGGCCCGCTACGTCGTCGGGCTCGACTTCGCTGCCGCCATGCTCGCCGCGTATGGCGTGGCAGCCGTCCGCCGCGGCGCCCGGGGCGAGCGGCGGGCCGCGGTGATCCTGGCCGGGCTTGCCACCGGCGCCGTTCTCCTGGCCGCCGTCACCGTCCCAAGGTTCGCGTCGGTCCGCCGGTTCATCCCCGGCTCCACGCCGGCCCTGAGCGCGCTGGCCATCCCCTGTGCCTTCGCTGTGGCCGGACTGGTCTGCGTCTTCCTGCTGCTGCGCACCCGCCGTGCCGGTGCCCTCGCCGCCATCGTGGTGGTCAGCCTCGACCTCGTCCTGTCGTTCGGGTGGTGGTACCAGTGGCGTTTCGTGAGCCCGCCTCCCGCGCAGCTCGCCGCCCAACTCTCACCGACCACACCCATGCAGTGGGGTGGTGTGAGCGCTACCGCCGGCGGGATCTCGCGCTATATGTTCGTCGGTAGCAACGTCGTGCCCATCGGCCAGGACTGGGTCCACATCTCCGACGCGAAGCAGATGCGCTCGGTGAACGCCAGCAACTCCCTCATGCCTGCCGACTACGCCACAGCCGTGGGGCTGACCCCTTGGGGCGCTGCCTACTACACCGACGACCTCTGGCGGCCCGGCAGCCGCGTGTTCGACCTGCTCCGCGTCTCGACGGTGATCCGGGAGCCGGGTTCGTCCGGCGCCGGGCCGGGGCCGGGATCGCTGCTGGTCGGAGGGCGGCCCGTGGTGGTCAGCGCCAGCACGCTCGTCCGCTACGACTACACGCCACGGCTGGCCGACGCCTACCTCGTGGGGGCCACGCAGGACATGCCATTCAGCGAGGAGATGAACGCCATCCATGGCGTCCATCCGTTCGACCCCGCCGCCACCGCCCTCCTCGACGCGTCCTGCCCCGCCTGCCCGACTGGGCCTCCCGGGCCGGCGGGGAAGGTGACCAGCACCACCTGGGGCACCACGACCGTCGACCTTTCCATCGAGACCACGCGCCCCGCCATGCTCGTGGTGAGCCAGGCCTGGAGTCCCGGCTGGGTCGCCACCATCGACGGGCGGACCGTGCCGGTTGTCCGGGTGGACGGCCTCGTGCAGGGCGTGCCGGTGCCGGCAGGGGCACGCCGTGTCTCACTCTCGTACCACGCCCCGGGGCTGCGGCTGGGCTTCCTCGTTACGCTCCTGACGGTTGCCGCGCTCGGAGTGCCCACCGCCGTCGGGACGGCGCGCCGCCGGGTGAAGCGGCGCTCCGCAGCTTGACCAACCCGAGCTTGACTAAGCCGCAGGGCCGCTCCGGGCGCCAGTACGTCAAGCTCTGCGACGTCGCCGACTTCGGCGATCCGGCGCTCTGCACCGTGGTCGGGGAGATCGAGGGATCGCCCGCTCCCCGGGCCCTCACCGAGCGCAAGCAGTGGGAGCGGGGCATGCTCGCCCTGGCCCTTTCCGAAGCGGGGGGGCTCGACGGCGAGTCCTCGGTCCTCGCCATCGGGGCCGGCAGCGAACCTGTCGTGTTCCGGCTGGCGAACCGCGCGGGGATGGTCACCGCGACCGACATCTACGGCGAGGGGAAGTTCGCAGCGCTGGAAGCTGCGGAATCCATGCTCCGAAAACCCTTCTGCGTTCTCGCCCGTCGACTATCCGAAGGATCGCCTCGTTGTCCGGCACATGGACGCACGCCGGTTGGAATTTCCGAGTGAGAGCTTCGACATTGCGTACTCCCTCTCCTCCATCGAGCACTTCGGCTCACCGGAGGAGATTGCCAGGTCCGCGGCGGAGATGGGAAGGGTCCTGAAACCCGGTGGCACCGCCGTCGTGGTGACCGAATGCCTGGTGCATCTGGACGCGTTCGACCGGGCACCTGTCGAGTTCGCATGGCGCGTCGGCACGCTGGGAAGGAAACGGAGGGACGCGACGCCTCGCCGGCGGATGGCGCTCGGCGAGGCTTTCACGCCCCGGGAGCTGGACAACCTGATCGTGCAGCCCTCCGGACTCGGGCTCGTGCAGCCGCTCGACACGGGGCTGTCGCCCCGTTCATGGGACAACCTGACCACCGTCCACCCCGGCGGTAGGCTCGAGCCGGCCACCGGGCAGATCCACCCGCAGCAGATCCACCCGCACGTGCTGCTCAAGATCCGCCGATCCGTCTTCACGTCCGTGTGCCTGTTGCTGCAGAAACCCGCCTGACGGCGGTCGGTCCAGGGCTGCTTTAGGAGGCGACCTTGCGGCGGCGTCCCCTTGGTTTGGGGGCCTCCTCGACTGGGGCTTCCGGCTCGCCGTTGGTGCTGGGCGCCCGCCGCCGGGTGCGCGCAGCACTCGGAGCGTTCTTGGTGAGCGCCTCGGCGCATGCCGGGTGCAGCGTGAGGACAACCTCACGTCCCAGTCCCCTGGCCCCTTGCTTGCGGAGCGCCAGCTTGCCAATGAGGATATTGCTGTCGGTTATCGGCTTCCCACAATAATCGCAGACGTACTCTTCCCTGACGATGACTCCCACAGTTCCCCCTCCTGAAATCGACACAACACTTGCGCGCTGTATTCTATCCGGAACACCCCGGGGGAAAGCGAATTTGGTCGATCGATTTCTCGGGCTCAGTCCGCCCGCGAATCGCGGTTGAACACATCCCCGCCGTTGGGGACGAGGCCCGATGCCCCGGCGAATCCGAGGTACCCAAGGCCGTCGGCGCCGCCGCTGGTGAGCCCGAGAATGTCTTCGTAACTGCGTAGCGCCGAGTAATGGTTGTACGAGCCGGTCGCGTAGTCGGAGCCAGGACGGCGCGCCACGCCGCGACGTGCGTCGCAGGGTCAGCAGTCGGCCTTCGTGAGGGCAATCGGCGACTGCCCCGAGATTTGCGAGATGTAGTTGTCGACGAGTTGGCCCTGTGCCCGTAGCGTCTGGTTGAGGTAGGTGGCCGGGGACTTGGGACCGAACGTGGCGGAGAAGGACTCGTTCTCCACCTCTACGACGAGGATGTGACGGATCGAGCCCGGGGGGCCGCGGGCCTGCGAAGGCTGGCCTTTCGAAGGCTGGTGAGGCGGAGCCTCACAGAAGGAGGTGACCAGTCCCCGACGCGACGGTGAACGTTCCCGGGACCGTACGGGTGAACTTCTTGTATCAAGTTAAACTATTGACAGCCTTACTATTCGGTGGCTATGATCGCGAAGGCGATCGAGACGATTGCCAGACCTAGGGAAAGAAGGTGTGCGATGAGCCAGACAGAAGAGTCGCTTCGCTCCGTCGACGGTATGGAGCTGCCGGCAGCCGGCACGTGGGAGATCGACCCGGTCCACAGCCACGTGAGTTTCGTCGTCCGTCACTTGATGGTCAGCAAGGTCCGCGGCAGGTTCGGTACTTTCTCCGGGACGATCGAGGTGGCCGAGGCCCCGAAGGACTCCACGGTGCAGGCGACGATCGACGCCGCCAGCATCGACACCGGCGAGCCCAACCGGGATGCGCACGTCCGCTCGGCCGACTTCCTGGAAGTCGAGAAATTCCCCACGATCACGTTCAGCGCAAGCGGTGTGGCGCAGCAACAAGGCACGGAGTTCACGCTCACCGGGGATCTCACCATCAAGGGCATCACCAAGCCCGTCACGCTCGAAGCCGAGTACCTCGGCGTCATCGTCCACCCGCAGATGGGGACCAGGATGGGCCTCTCGGCGACGGGCGAGATCAACAAGGACGACTTCGGCGTCACGTTCAATGCGGCGCTCGAGACCGGGGGCTTCATGCTGGGCAAGACGATCCGCCTCGAGGTCGAGGTAGAGGCGATCCGCAAGAGCTAAGGAATCAAGCGTCGGGATTTACGGCGAGACGGCTGGAGCCGGAGCACCGATCCGATCGAGGAAGTCCTCGTAGCGTTCGATGATCCGGTCCCAGTCGAAGTGCCGCTCCACGTACCGCCGGCCTTGCCTTCCCAGGGCCGCGGCCAGGCCCGGGTCCCCAACGAGGAGGTCGACCGCAGCCTCGAACTCGGCGAAGCCCCGGTACGGGATGCCGCCCCCGCTGCGTCGGGCGTGGCCCTCGAGGACGTCGCAGCGCCCCTGTACGAGCGCCGCCTTCGACAGCGCCCAGGCCTCGATGAGCACCAGCGAGAAGCTCTCGAAGTAGGACGGCTGGACGAGGGCGAGCCCGCCCGCCATCGCTTCCCGCTTCTCGGCCTCGGGGACGAAGCCGGTGATGAAGATGTCCGCATGGGGGGGCATCGGCTCGACGGGATCGCCGACCACCACGAGTGCGAGGTCCGACGGGTTGCGCCGCTTGTAGGCAGCGAAGAAGTCGAAGAGCTCCACCGATCCCTTGCCGGGGTCGACCCGGCCGACGTACACGAGGTAGGGTCGCTCGCCCAGCCCGGGCACCCCGGCCCGGTAGGCCGCCACGTCGGTGCCGGACACCGCCGTATCCAACTCCACGCCGAGGCCCGTCACCGTCGAGGGGATGTGCGTATGGAACCGGTCCGCAACCAGTTCCGCCTCCTCCTCCGTCAGGAACGCCAGGGCGGAAGGAAGGTGGAACATCAGGTCGAAGAGGGGAAGGTAGAGGGGCGGTTCGTCATGGGCCGTGGGGTGCAGGACGGTCCGGACGAGCCCCGCTGCCGCCGGGAGCCCGGCGGAGGCCGTGAAGTACAGGTACGTGAAGAACACGATGCGGTCGTACGACGTGGCGTGCTCGCGCAGCCAGGGGACCAGGCCGGGCATGTGGGGGCCCTGGACCCGCATCCAATCGCGCTGCAGGAACGGTGGGACCCGGTGGCGCCCGAACGGCACCCGCGCATGCATCGGGCCGAAGATCCGGTCCTCCCTCGGTTCGGAGACACCCAACCGGTGCACCAGGACCCCCTCCAGCATGCTGGTGCCGGGAGGGTAGGCATTGGCCCAGTCGACGTAGCTCACTGCGCAGCTCGTGAGCACCTCGGTCGCATGCCCCCGGGCAGCGAGCCGGGTGGCGAACTCCCGTGCGGCCAACTCGGCACCACCGGGGACCTGGGCCCCGTACCGCTGGACGACGAACAGGACCCGCACCTACCGAGCGGTCCCTGGAGCCACCCACAACCAACGTTGAGCCAAAACCACCCGTTTCTGCACGTTCCTGCTCAAGGTTCGGGGCGCTCAGCCCGAGCGGTCTCGGCGGCCTCCAGCTTCTCCAGGCGGCGGACGATCTCCCCCAGCATCGGAGCGTCCGCAGCGGAGCGTTCGTAGTAGGCGAGCCGGTCGAGGATCGCGTCGATCTGGGCGGTGAGCTCGGCGTGCACGTGCGTGGGGTCGTCGAACGTATTCACCATCGCCCAGAGCATCACCCGGACCGACTCGGCAAACTCGCGGAGTTGCTGCACGATCCAGTCGGTCTGGCGGGTGACCAGCTTGGCGGCCGCCTGGTGCAGCAAGGTGCCTCCCGGGACCCGCGAGCCCGTGGGGATCTCGGCGGCGTCGAAGGCCAGCCCCTCCTCGAACGTGGCCATCGCCGTGTGGAGCGCCTCGAGGTTGCGGACAGGCCGGTGCTCGACGATGTGGCGGAAGTGGACGTCGAGATCGTGCTCCAAGCCGGGCGGGTAGGCACCGGAGGCTCGCCGCTCCTCCACGCGGGCGCGCAGGCGATCGAGGAGATCGCCGACCGCGGGGGTGGTCTCTGGTGGGTCCACAACCAGGCGAGACTATCTCGCCATGGACGCGACGATGGGCTCGTTGAGGTGGATGGACCCCGTCGAGCCGAAGAATGGTCCATCGGCGAAGGCGAAGATGCCGCCGTCGCTGGCGACCAGCCAGTACCCGGCACCGGTGGGGGTGGCCATAGCCGCCACGATGGGTTGGTTCAAGTGGATGGACCCCGTCGAGCCGAAGAACTGGGCGTCCCCGAAGGCGAAGATGCCGCCGTCGCTGGCGACCAGCCAGTAGCCGGCACCGGTGGGGGTCGGCATGGCCGCCACGATCTGCCGGTTCAGGTGGATGGACCCGGTGGACCCGGCGAACACCGCGTCACCGAAGGCGAAGATGCCGCCGTCGCTGGCGACAAGCCAGTACCCGGCGCCGGTCGGCGTGGCCATGGCGGCCACGATGGGCTTGTTGAGATGGATGGAACCCGTCGAGCCGAAGAAGTGGCTGCCGCCGAACGCGAAGATGCCGCCGTCGCTGGCGACCAGCCAGTACCCGGAGGCCGGCGGGGCCAGAAGGTGGACCCTAGCAGCGAGGCTAGCGATGCCGTTGTAGGTCGGATCCGGGCTGCTGACCGAATGCGCGATCCCGACGTTGCGGGCGACGGGCGCCCCGCCCGTGAGGGCGACCACCGCCACGGTCTGGGCCACCGACCAGTTCCCTGCGTCGAAGGTGAGGCTCGAGGGCGACACCTTCAGCGCCGCGTCCGGGCTCACCGCCACGGTTACGGGCGCCGACGGCTTGCTCGCGAGCACGACGGTGTAGGTGCCGGAGGCTCCGCCGGGCACAAGCGTGATGCCGGCGCCGTCGTTCACGAAGACCGCGGCGGTGTCGGTGTCGGCAATGGTGACCCCGACGGCGGCTACTGCCGTGTTGCTGTACGCCGGGTCCGAACTGGCGGCGGTCTGCTGGATCGAGACCGTATGCGACGGAGGTTGGGCGATCTGGTCGTCGGGTGCCCCGACCGTGACCGACTGGGGGGTGTTGGCGGCGGTGAAGACGAGGCTCGAGGGGCTGACGCTGAGCTGGGGATCGGCGTCGAGGGTGATGATCACCGGGGCCGTGGGCGTGGTCAGCAGGGAGACCGAGTAGCTTGCGGCAGCACCGCCTTCCGTCAGGCCGAGGCCCTCCGGCCGGGTGAGCACCAGCCCGACGGAGAAGACGCCGGGGCTGGCCGACGCGGTGGAGAGCCCGCAGGCGCCGCCGCTGTCCTGGCAGACCCGCAGCTTGGCGGAGAAGGTCGGATGCGACGGCGTGGTCCACGCCACCGACGTCGCGCCGGTTCCGGCGGTCGCCGCCGTGGTCCACTGGGCATTGTCGACCCCGGACACGGCCAGCCCCGCGATCCAGGCAGCATCCATGCCCACGGACGTGCTCACGTCCTTCTGGTAGGCCCAGGAGAGCCGGTGCACGCCGGGGGGGAGCGGGAAGGAGAAGAGCGAGTAGCCGTGGGCGCCGTTGACCATCAGCTCGGAGGCACCGTCGACGAAGAACTGGAGGTAGTCGCCGCAGACCGGATTGGTCGGCGGCGCGCTGCAGTCCTCGGAGTCGACCTTGTAGTTGAAGGACACCGTTCCCGGGACCACCGTGTTCACCGTCGTGGCAACCCAGGATGCCCGGTTGTTGTCCGCCGGGGACAGACCGGACCGCAGCGCGCCGGAGCCGCTCGGTCCCTGGCCCGCGGCGAACGTCCACGCCCTGTCGCTGTCCGCCGGTTGCACGAAGTTCGGCGGCAGTCCGGGCCCGGCAAAGGGCTCCGAGTAGGTGGTCGAGGCGAGTGCGTTGGCGGTGAACTCGACGCGGTAGGGGGTCGTGGGGTTCCCGGCGGGGACGTTGGTCTGCCAGGTGGCCAGTTGCGTGGTTCCCGGAGGAACGGCCTCGCCCCCGACGGGGCCCGTGATGGTGGGCACCACCGGCAGGACCTGCCCGACGGCGTGGAAGACGTTGAGCCGCCCGCCGGAGGTGGTCGTCGAGGTGAAGGCGCTCTTTGCATCCACGGTCGACAGCAGCCGGTTCTTCAGCTCCGTTGGGGTGGCCCCCGGGTACTGGGAGCGCAGGAGGGCCAGGGACCCCGTGACGAAGGGGGCGGCCATCGAGGTTCCGTCGAGGTAACCGTAGGGGGTGGGGTGGGTCCTGGTGACGGTGCTCAGGATGTTCACGCCCGGCGCCGCCAGGGCGGTCGGGCCGCCGAAGTTGGAGAAGGAGGCGAGCCCGTCGTTCTGGTCGCTCGCCGCCACGACGATCTCGTTGGACAGGTTGAAGCTTGCCGGGTAGTCGGGGGAGGCGGCGAGGTTCTGCCCGACGGAGTTGTTGCCGGCGGCAACCGAGAAGAGGATGCCCGCCTGGCCGGCCTGGATCAGGGTCTGGCGGAGGGACTCGTTCGGAGCCGTCGAGCCGCCCCACGAGATGTTGATGATCTGCGCCCCCTTCTGGATGGCGTAGAAGATCGCCAGGATCGCGTGGGCGTCGTCGCCCACCCCGCACCCACCGCTGCCATCCGGGCCGAGAAACTTGAGCGGCAGGATCTTCACGCGCCAGGCCACGCCGGCGACGCCGGTCCCGTTGTTCCCGACCGCGCCCAGGATGCCGGCGACATGGGTGCCGTGGTCGTCGTTGACGCCTCCGTTCGTGCAGGTCTGCGACGGGTTGTAGACCACGCTCGAGTTGTCGAGGAAATTGTGGGCGTCGGCGAGGTCGACGTTCTGCGCGAGGTCGGGATGGCCCGTGTCGATTCCCGTGTCGATCACCGCCACCGTGACGGCGCTGGACCCCGTCTGGATGCCCCACGCACCGGTGGCCGAGATGTCGGCGCCCATCGCCCCGGTCGTGCCGAGGACCGACTGGCCGGTGTTCGCATCCCCCCACTGCTGACCGAAGGACGTGTCGTTGGGGGTGGTCGCCGACGCACGGACGACCGCGTTCGGCTCCGCGTACCTGACGCCGCGCTCGGAGCCGTACGCGGCGGCTGCGGCCGCCACCGCCATGCCTGGCGGCAGCCCGACGAGATCGACGCCGATCTCGGGGAAGCTCTGCAGCACCCGGGCCCCGTGGCGGCGGTGGATCGCGCTGCGCGCGGCGTCGGTCACCCCCGGCCGGTAGCCGACGAGCAGCTGGCCCGGGACGGCCTCGGACGGCTCGTGCGAGGCGAGGGGGCCCACCCGGCGGGGCGGTGCGGCCGCGGCAGGGGGGATGGTGAGCGCAGCCGCGACGAGGCCGGCTGCGGCGGCCACTGGGAGGAGCACCGAGCCTCTGCGCCCCGGGCGTTTCCGCGAGAGAGAGGCTCCCGTGAACAATCTGTGCACTACGGACGAGCCTACGACAAAAGCCCTGTGACGGGGCCTGAGAAAACGCTCAACTGGTGCGTCTCTCCACCTTCTGGTAGGCGCTCAAACCGGGGAAATACGGCATGATCCCGGCATGCAGGCTCGGCCCGCAACCCCCGACGACATCCCGGAGGTCCTGCGCCTCGCCGCCGTCATGTACCTGTGCATCGGTCAGGTTGCGGACGAGGACTGGTTCCGCAAGATCGGCCGCCTCCTCGAGACCCGCATGGGCGAAGGCCGGACCGGCGTCTTCGTGACCGACGCCGAGGAGCCCGGCCGTCTGGCGTCCTGCGTGGTGGCGACGATCGCCGAGCGGCTGCCCGGGCCGCGGAACCGCCGCACAGAGATGGCGGCCTACGTCCAGTGGATGTGCACGGACCCCGCCTACCGCCGCCGTGGGCTGGGGCGGGCGGTGCTCGACGCCCTGCTGGCGTGGCTGTGGGCGCAGGGGGTCGCCTGCGTCGAGTTGCACGCGACGGCGGAGGGGGACCCGCTGTACCGCTCGTTCGGCTTCGAGGACCCGGCCAACCCGCAACTCCGCCTCTTCGGGCCGCCGAAGCCGCCCGAGCCGACGTCGGCTGCCTGAACCCTGGCCGTCGCTCACTCTGCGTGGGCGGCCAGGTCCACCCCGGCGGCATAAGGGGACGGCTTCGTCCGATTCCTTGTCCCGGCTGCACCTTCTTTGAGTACCAGCCGCTGTAGAACACCGGTTTTTACTCACAGAATATCGGGGGGCCCTTTACTTTAGACAAAGGGCTCGTCACTCTGCGTGGCGACTGCGCCCACAGTTGCCAGCTCCGGGATCGCTTGGCTGTTGGTGGGGACGGCAGGCGGCCTACCGGTGGGCCTCCAAGCATGTGCAGCCCTCGGGACCGACCAGGGCGCCGTGGGGGGTCCCGGCGGAGAGGTCGAGGCGGTCTCCCGCGTGCATGAGGACCTTGCCACCGTCCACCAGGAAGGTGATACTGCCCCGGGCGCAGTAGAGCACCTTGTCGAAGCTGTGGGTGTGGACGCCGTAGCGGTCACCGGGTCCGTTGGACCAGGCGTAGGGCGACAAAGCTTCCGCCCGGAACGCCTCCCGCAGCGCGGCCTCGGACGGCGGTGCCGGACCGTCCCATCGCGTCAACGTCGCTCCCACGCCCCTACCCTCCGGCCGTCGGGGTGACGGTCGACGTGGCGCTGGAGCTTGCCGTCGCCGAGGCGAGGATCGCCTTGGCGTCGGCGTTGGTCTTGTCGAGGTCAAGGGCAGTGGTGGCGGCTTGCTTGGCCTCGGTGGTCTGGCCGAGCGACTGGTAGACCTTCGCCAGGTTCACCCACGAGCCCGTCTGGTCGGGCCGGATGCGCACCACCGTCTGCAACTCGGTGATCGTCTTGTTCCGCAACGCCGCGTCGTTGGGGACCGCGTTGGCCCAGGCGTTCAGCATGATGGCGTACTGGTTGTGGACCATCCAGTCCGTCGGGTCCTGAGCGACGGCCTTCTCCCACCAGGTGGCGGCCTGGGTGTACTTGGTCGGGTCGGACCCCCCCCAGGTCGTGTAGACCCGGGCGATGTTCATCACGAAGAAGACGTTCTCCGGCTGCAGCTTCAGCGCCGCCCGGTACCTGCCCAGGGCAAGGTCGAACATCTGCGCCTTGCCGGCGGCATCGGTCGCGGCGCCTGCCTGGCCCTCGAAGACAGCGCCGGCGAGCGACTGGTAGCTCGGCTCGAGGGGCAGGAAGGAGGCTGCGTGCAGGTAGGTCGCAGAGACGGCGCTCACCGTCGCTTGTGACGCCTGGGCGACCTGCCCGTCGTGGCCGAGGTGGTCGGCCCAGAACGGTCGGATGCCGACGACGACCAGGACGACCGCCAGGATGCCTGTGGCGGTGTGCACCAGCCACCGGGTCTCGCCGTACCGCATGACGCGCGTCCCCCCGTACGGCGCCGCCGCCTTGGTGCCGGGCACCCGCTTCTTCTTCTTCATGCCCTTGGGCCCCTGGGCCGCCCGTGCCGCGGCGATCACCTCGCGCGCTCGGATGGCGCCCGGGTCGGCGAGCACCGCGATGCCCGCCACCGCAACCCACCCCATCACGGCCAGCGGCGGCACGTCGATCGAGAAGAACTGGTTGACCAGGTAGGCGACCAGGGAGCTCATGAAGCTCACGAGCAGGATGCGGGTGGTCCCCCCGAGCTGGCGGACCCGGCGGTACCCGTAGAAAAGGGCCAGGCCGACCATGGCGAGATAGGTCCCCAGGCCGAGGATGCCGGAGTTGGAGGCGTACTCGAGGAAGACATTGTGGGGCTTGTCCGTGATGGTGAGGCCCAGCTTCGCCCCGTCCTTGGCCAGGCGGAAGAGCGGGTAGTTCGCGTAGTAGGTGTCCGGCCCGGTGCCGAGGATCGGGTGGTGGCGGAAGATCCTGAGGGCCGTGATCCAGTAGTACGAGCGGTCCTGGAACGTGCCGGTCCGGAAGGGACTGTAGGCGCCGGCCTTCGAGAAGAACCCGGGGGCCTGCTTCATGCCCGGGTGCACGAAGACGATGAGGGCAACGAACGCCCCGGCGATCGTGGCGGCGAGGGCGAGCAGGCGCAGCCACCGGGGCAGCCGGTCCCGGTACAGGAACGCCGCCACCACGAAGGACACCCCGACGGCGATGAAGGCGCCACGGGTCTGGGTGAACCAGAGTGCCAGGAGCTCGAGGATGAAGCCGGCGGCGAGCAGCAGCTTGACCGCGAGGTTCTTCGCAGTGAGCACGACGTAGAGGAACAAGGGGGCCGCCAGCGCGAAGAACCCCCCGGCGAAGTTCGAGTTGCCCATGGTCCCGACCGGGAAGGACGGCGGCTGGCCGTTGCTGTCCCGCCAGGGGATGCAGAACGGCCCCTGGGCGGTGCACTGGATCTTGGTCGCCTGCCAGAGCACCAGGGGGATCATCACCAGGCACGCCCCCGTGATGGCGATGGGGATCTCCTTGAGGTCGTCTGGACGCTCCCAGTAGAGGCCCACGATGACCAGCCCGATGACGGCGTAGAGGAGGAAGGGGAGGAGCCCTCCGTAGCGGTGGTACAGGCCGAGGAACGACAGCCCCGGGTCCTGGGAGAAGACTGTGGCCAGCAGGATCGCCACCAGGAACGCGCCGGCGGCCCAGAACAGGTGGAGCTTCGGCAGCCATGCTCCCCGCTCGGCCGCCCAGATTGCCCAGATTGCGACGGCAAAGACCCCGAAGATCCACAGCGTCGAGATCTTCACCAGGTTGAAGACGTCGATGGTGGTCCGGAGGAAGATCAGGGGGCTGAGGAAGAGCCCGATCAGCAGGGTGACGCGGGCATAGCTCAGCCAGCGCTGGAGGATCCACGTTCTCATGCCGGTTCAACCTTTACGCGGAGCAGGAGCCAACCGAGGAACAATGCCATAACGACCAGCCAGCCCATGAGGAGGTACGCAGTCAGGGGATGGGCGTGGACGACGATCACGCCGAGCCACCCGCATGAGGCGGAGGCGAAGTAGATCAAGCCTACCGCTGCTCTTGACGGGATCCCGACCCGCACGAGGCGGTGCGACATGTGGTCCTTGCCCGGGTGGATCGGCGACAGCCCCCGCTGCACCCGGGACACCGACACCATGAGGGCGTCCAGGATGGGGATCGCCATAACGGCGATGGGGACGAAGAACCCCACCCGGTCTGGCAAGGCGTGGAAGCGCAGCTTCATGCCGATCGCGGCCAGCATGAACCCGAGGAACAGGCTGCCGGTGTCTCCCATGAAGATGCGGGCGGGAGGGCGGTTCCACCAGAGGAACCCGAGGGCACAGCCGGTCAGGGCCGCGGCGAGGCTGGCGACGAGGATCTGCCCCGAGAGCGCGGCGAGGGCGAAGAAGTAGCCTGCGGCGATGACGACCACGCCGGCGCTCAGCCCGTCCATGTTGTCCATGTAGTTGACGGCGTTCGTGATGCCGACGACCCACCCGACGTTGAGTGGCACGTCGAGCAGGGCGTTGCGGAAGGGGTGGGCGGCAACGCCTACGACGTAGAGGAGCACCCCCATGGCGACCTCCGTCGGGACCTTGATCCAGCCGGGGATGACCTTGAGGTCGTCGATGAGGCCCATCCCGGCCAGCACGAGGCCGCCACCGAGGATCGCCGCGACCTGCTCATAGGAACCGGTGAGGGGATGGACGACGACGCCGAGCACCATCGACCCCACGAAGGCGAGGATGATGGCGAGGCCCCCGAGGTACGGCACCGGGTCGGTGTGCACCTTGCGGGCGGCCGGCATGTCCACGATGCCGAGGTGCAGGGCCAGCCTGCGGGCCACGGGGGTGGCCACGAGGGCCCCGAGCAGCGCGGCGGCGAAGGCGGCGCCGTAGACGGCCCCCATCGTTCCCGGGACCCCGGTCAGCGGTCCTGCGCCGGCCGGTCCACTACCGGTGGCGCCGGGCGTCGTCGACCATCGAGTCGACGATCTCGGCCAGCGTGGTCACCGGCTCGAAGCCGACGAGCTTGCGTGCCCGCGTGATGTCGGGCACCCGGCGGGGCATGTCCTCGAAACCCCCGACGTACACGTCCTTGTACGGGACCAACTGGATCTTCGAGGTGGAGCCGGTGCGCTCGATGACGAGCTTCGCCAGGTCCAGGATCGTGATCTCCTCCTCGGAGCCGAGGTTGACGGCCAGGCCCTCCGCCTCGCGCGACTCCATGAGCGCGATCAGGGCGGGCACGATGTCCCGGACGTGCCCGAAGCAGCGGGACTGGGAGCCGTCGCCGTGCACCTTGAGGTCCCGGCCGGCGAGGGCGGCATCGATGAACCGGGGCAGGACCATGCCGAACTCGGCGGACTGGCGCGGCCCCACCGTGTTGAACAGCCGGACGATAACCGTCGGCAGGCCCTTGGCCTTCCAGTAGGCGTGGGCCAGGATCTCGTCGACCGCCTTCGACGTCGAGTAGCTCCAGCGTCCGACCAACGGCGAGCCGAGGAGCCGGTCACTGTCCTCGTGCATCGGGATGTCGGGGCTCTTGCCGTAGATCTCGGAGGTGGAGGTGATCAACACCTTCTTGCCGTACTTGTGGGCCTTCTCCAGCAGGACCTCGGAACCCCGGATGTTCGTGACGAGGGACTCGAGCGGTCGCTCGACGATGAGCTTGACCCCGACCGCGGCGGCGAGGTGGAAGGCGACGTCCGCCCGGGACACCAGGTCGTCCACGAGGTCGGCGTTGACGATCGAGCCGAGGACGAACTCGAAGCGCGGATCGCCGATGTGCTCGCGGATGTTGTCGTGGCGGCCGGTGGCGAGGTTGTCGAGGGCGATGACCGAGTCCCCACGCGCCAGCAAGGCATCTGCGAGGTGTGACCCGATGAACCCGGCGCCGCCGGTGATCAGTGCACGCACGAGCCCAAACTATACGTTGGGTTCTTCCAGATCGTCTGTGAACAGTACGCGAACGCGACTTCTCATGGCCGCGTCGCTGCCACCTCCCGCAGGACCTCCAGAAAGCGCGGCGCCCATTCCTGGCCCGAGTACCGCTCGACCACGGTTGCGCGGGCCCCGGCGCCCAGGGTGTCCCGCAGGTTTGGATCGGCGGCCAGCCTCGCAACCGCCGCAACCCAGGCATCCTCGCCGGCGGCCAGCAGCCCGTTGGTCCCGTCCGACACAATCTCGGTGTTGACGCCGACTGGCGACACCACCGGTGGGACCCCGAGCGACATCGACAGGAGGGCCTTGAACCCGCACTTGCCGCGGCTCCAGTCGTCGTCCGGGAGCGGCATCAGGCCGATGTCGAAGCTGGCGGCTTCGGCGATCTCGGTGTCGGCCCGCCAGGGCTTGACGGTGACGCGCGGGGCGCCGGGCAGGCGGAAGTGCGGATCGCCGATCACGACCAGCTCCACGGGCAGTTCGTCGAGCATACGGCGGAGCGCCCCCTCGATCGACGACAGGTGGGGCGAGGTCGTCGGGCTGCCGATCCAGCCGACCCGGACGAGGTCGTGCGGGGTCTTCGGGTGGGGCCGGTACTCCTCGACGTCGAGGGTCGTGGGGATCACGTGGACCCGGGGGCTGAACCGCCGGGCATAGCCGGCCAGGTACTCGTTGCCGACGGTCGTGGCTGCGGCCCCCGCGACGATCCGGCCGACCGCGTCGGGGCGCTTCAGGCGGGCGGCACGGGCGTTCGCCTCGCTGGTGCCACCGAGGAAGATGGCGTCGTCGAAGTCGAAGACGACCGGCACGCGGCTTTCCAGCAGCATCTCGAAGACCGGCGGCCCGAGGACGAAGGCACCCCGGTAGACGAACACGACGTCTGCCTTCTTGGCGACGTGGGCCTGGAGCGCCCGCCGTGCCAGCGCCGCGGCGGTCTGGGCGGCCTTCCGGGCCGTGCCGCCCGGTTCGTAGAGCCGGGCGTACGCGGCCGGGCCGAAGAGGGGAAGGATGCGGGCCTCGACCGCCTCCGGGGGCAGCAAGCGGAGCCACTGCTCGAACCGGAAGCGCTGCCCGGGGGCCCGGCCCACCGGGTACGGGACGAGGAAGGTGACCTTCAGGGGGCGTTCGGGGTTGCTCACTACGCTCTCGATAGTAGATGCCTTGCCGCGAAGTTCGGTACCTTCTGGTTCGCAGCGACCAAAAGGCACCGAACCTCGGGAGGACCAAGGTGAGGATCCTTCTGCAGGGTCGGGAGAGCGCGGGTGAGCGACGGGGCGGCGACTCCACGGTGGCGGCGCGCCTCGCCCGGGAGATGCGATCCCGGGGCCACGAGGTCGTCATCGCCGCCCGGCCCCCGGAGGCCGGCCTCCGGGGCTTCGACGTGGTCCACGCGATCAACCTCGACCGCTCCGTCCTCTCCGTGACCGAGACGCTCGCCCGCAGTGCCCGGGCGGCCGGCGTGCGCCTCGTCCTCACCCCGCTGTGGTGGCCCCTCGATCGCTACGTGGCCAGCCTGCCGCGGGCGGAGGCGCTGGCGTTCCGCGCCAAGGGCATCGGTGCGCTGCGGGCGGTGCGGGAGCGCCGGGCCGCCTCCGTGTGGGGCGTGCGGCGGCGGCAGGCAACGGTCCTGGCCGGCGCCGACGCCGTCTGCCCGAGCGGCGCCGCCGAGGCATTCGCGCTGGAAGACGAGTTCGGGACTCTCCCGACGACGGTCGTCCCCTTCGGTACCGACCGCCGGCCGCCCGCGGGCAACGGGGACCGGGCTGGGGTGCTCTGCGTGGGCCGTCTCGACCCCCGCAAGAACCAGCTGGGCCTGATCGAGGCGCTCCGGGGCACGGGGATCCCCCTTCGGCTCGTCGGCACCGACGCCATCTTCCCCGCCTACGCCGCCCGGTGCCGGCAGGCGGCTGGGCCAGGCGTGCTGTTTTCGGGCTACGTCGATGACGAGGACCTCCGGCAGGCGCACCTGCGTGCCCGCGTCCACGCCCTCCCCAGCTTCTTCGAGCTTCCCGGCCTCGTCAGCCTCGACGCGGCTGCCCTCGGGGCGGCGGTGGTCGTCTCCCGGGCGGGCACCCCGGAGGACTACTTCGGCAGGGACGCCTGGTACTGCAGCACCGACTCTTCCTCGATCCGCGAGGCAGTCCTTGCTGCCCACGAGGCCGGTCCCCCGAAGAGGCTCGCCGAGCGCATCGCCGAGGCCTACCCGTGGGGTGGGACGGCGGAACGGTATCTTGGAGCCTACGAAGCAACCTAAGGAGCAACATTGATCCCTGTCTTCAAGCCGTCCTACGGGCCGGAGGAGTACGAGGCGCTCCGGGGCCCGATGGCCTCCGGCTGGGTCGGTCTTGGTCCGAAGACAGAAGAATTCGAGCAGCGCTTCGCGGAGTACGTGGGGATCGCGCACGCCATCGGCACGAACTCGGCGACGGCGGCGCTGCACCTGGCGGTCAAGATTGTCGGGATCGAGGAGCGGGAGGTCATCACCACCTCCCTCACCTTCGTGTCCAGCAACCACGTGATCCTCTACTGCGGCGGCCGGCCGGTCTTCGCCGATATCGATCCGGAGACGCTGTGCCTCGACCCCAACCGGGTCGCCGAGAAGATCACCCCCGACACCGCCGCCATCATGGCCGTCGACTACGGGGGCCATCCGGCCGACCTCGACGAGCTGCGAGCCCTGGCGGCCGAGCATTCCATCCCCCTCATCGAGGATGCCGCGCACGCCTGTGGCGCCTCGTACAAGGGCAGGAAGGTCGGATCGATCGCGGAGCTCACCTGCTTCAGCTTCCACGCGGTGAAGAACCTCGCCTGCGGCGAGGGGGGCATGATCACCGTGGATGACGACGCCGTCGCCCAGCGGCTGCGCCACATGCGCTGGCTCGGGATCGACCGCTCGACGTGGGAGCGGACCGACACCGAGAGCCGGGGGCAGCCGTCCCACTACAACTGGCAGTACGGCGTGGACGAGGTGGGCCTGAAGGCCCACCTTTCCGACATCCCGTCGGCCATCGGCCTCGTGCAGCTCGGCAAGCTGGAGCGCAACAACGAACGCCGCCGGACCATCGCAGGGCTCTACACCGAGGGCTTCGCCGACCTGGGATGGGTGCAGACGCCGACCGTCCGCCCGTACGTGGTCTCCGCCCAGCACAACTACGTCATCCGGGTGCCGAAGGACCACCGCAACGCCGTCATAGATCACCTGAGCGAGCGGGGCGTCGCGACGTCGGTGCACTACTACCCGAACCACCTCTACGGGGTCTACAAGCCGTTCTCGGCGTCGCTGCCGATCGTGGAGGAGGAGTGGCAGCGCCTGATCACGCTGCCGCTGTACCCGGACCTCGCCGAGGACCAGATCGCGCAGGTCATCGAAGGGGTCCGGTCCTTCCGGGCGTAGCAACGCACGTCACGGTTGTGAGGAGGGGCGTTGGGCGAGGCAGTGGATCCCGAGAGGTCAAGCGCCGACCCGGCGTACGAGGACATGATCGCCGAGGAGTCGCTACGGGGGGCTGCTACTCCCCCCTGGACCCCCCTGGGCGGCGATCTGGTCGGTCAGCTCGGCGAGCAGCCGCACCACGGCGAGGCCGGCCGCCCCCGGGACCACCGAGGCGTCGTCACCCCGGACCGCCGCCACG
>WNFC01004858.1_pt1 | contig 22229 bp, 18 predicted proteins | sample 5400541 | NCBI WGS metagenome assembly WNFC01 (sample SAMN13153342, study PRJNA577476) | soil metagenome | isolation source: 120 cm saprolite under Douglas fir tree site 2 hole 2 replicate 1 | place: USA:California | collected 2015-04-18
CATCTCCGCTGCCGGAGTATTCCTTCCCCCGTTTGCGGTCGTGATGTTGCTGGCCCCAAGCGTCCGGCGCTGGTCCAAGGATCGACGGGTGAAAGCCTTCGTTGCGGGCGTCACCGCAGCTGCCGCCGGGGCGATTGGCGGGGCGGCGTACATTCTCGCCAGGCGATCTATCATCGATGTACCAACGGCAGTGATTGGAGTTGCCACTTTCCTGGTGCTGCTGAAGCTCAAGAAAGCGCCCGAGCCAATCGTCATTGTGGCAGCGGGGGCTGTCGGACTCATTGTGAAGGCATTGGAGTAGGCGCTCCAAACAACTAAAGAGGAGCATCGATGCGACTGCAATTGTCGTGGTGCCGCAGTCAAACGAGTTGAAATCATGAAGTGGATTACACGCGAACGAGTGAACGTGGATCGGGTGGCCTGTCCCTGGTTGATCAAGAAATTTGTAGATCCGGACGCTGAGTTCTTCTTTGTGCCGGCAGCGGAGGTGATGAACGAGGCCGAGCGGCTCGGAGCAATTCCGTTTGACGTGAAGGGAGTCGAGCTGGGCCATCATGGGAAAGAGTGTTCGTTCGAGGCAATCCTCAAAAAATACAATCTTGGAGATAAGCTTGAGCTGTCTCTCCTCGCGCAGATTGTGAACGGCGCCGATACCGACAATACGCTTTACGCTCAATCTGAGAGTGCCGGGTTGAAGGCGATCGCCGATGGGTTTCGTCGCCTCGGCTTGCGCGACGACCACTCAATCAACGCCGCAGAGTGGATAGTCTACGACGCGCTTTACGCGTACTGCCAGGAAATGGTGCGGCAGGGAAAGCCCAATGGAGCCTTCCAGAAATAGCGAAATTGAGAGCGTTGGCTGTCGCAGCGTTGTCGAAGGCGTGGTCGACAGGGCGAAGGAAGCGGGATGGGCACCGTGATTGAGGCGATTGCATGAAGCGGATTCTTCTCATCGCGGTACTTGTCGCGCTCGTTCCGGCTTGCAAACGGGGAGCGCGCGAGGTCGTCGTCTACACCTCGGTGGACCAGGTGTTCTCCGAGCCCGTCTTCAAAGAGTTCGAGCGACAGAGTGGAATCGCAGTTCGGGCGGTGTTCGATACCGAGGAGACGAAGAGCACGGGCGTTCTCAATCGGCTCATCGCCGAGGCCTCGAGCCCGCAGGCAGACGTCTTCTGGTCCGGCGACCCGGTACGTCCCTTTCTGCTCGTAAAACGTGGCCTGGCGGAGTCCTACGTCTCTCCCAGCGCGATGGGAATTCCGGCGGCGTTCAAAGCCGCGGATGGCACCTGGACCGGTTTCGCCGCGCGCGTTCGTGTTCTCCTGGTGAATAAGAACCGTGCGGCTCAAAGTGAACGGCCAAAGTCCATCAAGGACCTGACCAACCCGCGGTGGAAGGGGCAGGTGGCCATCGCCAACCCGCTCTTCGGTACCACCACGATGCACGCGGCGGCGCTCTTCGCCGCGTGGGGCGACGAGCAGGCCAAGGCGTTCTTTGAACAGCTCAAGGGGAACGGCGCCCGCATCGCGAGCTCGAACGGGGAGGTGAAGCGACTCGTCGCAACCAACGAGGTGGCGTTTGGACTTGCCGACACCGATGACGCGACCGAGGCGCTAAAGGAGGGTGCTCCGGTGGAGGTGGTCTATCCGGATCAAGAGGGCATCGGCACGCTCGTGATGCCGACGACCGCCTTAGTCATCAAGGCTGGACCGCATCCGGAGACCGGGCGCAAGCTGGTCGACTATTTGCTCACTTCCGATGTGGAGCGACGGATGGCCGACTCTGCCGGGCACGTGCCCCTGCGGGCGGATGTGCCTGTACCGCAGGGGGTCAAGCGCATCAGCGACATCAAGGCGATGCAGATGGACTATGGGCGCGTGGCGACCGAGATGGAGCGGATCCAGCCGTGGCTGAGACAGTGGGTCGGTCTCTAGGGCGCGCCTTGCGCGGCCGCGAGCAGACGCTTGGGCTCGCGGCTGCGGGAGCGATCGTCCTCCTCGGCTCGACCTTGCCGTTGGCTCGGCTATTGGCGGAAGTCCCCGGTGCCGGACCAGCTGGGTTCGCGGTCCTCGCCACCTTCCGCCCGTGGATGCTCCTCATCCGTTCGCTCGTGCTCGCCGGAGCGGTGACCGCTTGCGCCGTCGCGATCGGCGCTCCGCTGGGCTTCCTCGTCACCCGGACGAATCTGCCCGGGCGCCGAGCTCTGTGGATGCTCCACGCTTTCCCGATGTTCCTGCCGCCGTTTCTAATCGCGCTCGGGTGGTTTCAGCTTCTGGGGCGCGAGGGACTTCTCGGCAGCGCCGTGACAGCTCGGCTGCTGTTCAGCGAGCTCGGCCTGGTGGTGGTTCTCGCGCTTGCGTTCTCGTCCCTGGTGACATCCCTCGTGGGGCTGTCGCTCCTGGGCATGGACGCGTCGCTCGAGGAGGCGGCGCGCCTCGCTGCTCCTCCCTGGCGCGTCGCCACGCGCATCCTGCTCCCCGCGACGCGTCCCGCGCTGGCTCTCGCCGCCATCGTGGTCTTCGCGCTGTCGGTGTCGGAGCTCGGTGTGCCGATGTTCCTTCGCGTAGCTGTCTTCCCAGCGGCTGTCTTCGCCAGGCTCGGCGGCATCCAGTACGCGCCTGGTGAGGCCTTCGTTCTCGCGTTGCCCCTCGTTCCGGTCGCGCTCGGCCTGCTTTTCCTCGAGCGGCGACTGGTTGGCGCCCATTCGTTCGCCGTGGCAGGCCTGCGCGGAATGTCGCGCGCCCCGATCCCACTCGGTCAGTGGCGTCCGGTGCTCGCCGCCGCAGGCTGGAGCATTGCCCTGGCGGGTGGGCTCCCTTTGGGTGCTCTCGTGCTCCGGGCGTGGCGAGGCGGCGGATTCGTCAAGCTCCCCGAGTGGATCGGCCAGGCGCCGTGGACGAGTCTCGGAACGGCTGCCGTCGCCGCCACCGTCATCGCCGCGGTCGGTCTGGTGCTCGGGCATGGCGCCGCGCGCCGTCTGCGAGGGGCTTCGACGCTCGATGCCCTCGCGGTGCTTGCTTTCGTGATGCCCGCGTCCGTGCTCGGCGTCGGCCTGATCGCCGTATGGAATCGCCCGGCGACACACCTGCTCTACGGGAGCGTGGCCATCCTCGTCATCGGCTACACCGCGCGCTACGCGGTGGTGGGCATTCGTGCGGTCGCCTCGGTGGTGCTGCAGAATCCTGTTCATCTCGAAGAGGCAGCCGCGGCTTCTGGCGCCCACTACGCGCGGCGGCTCATCCGAATCATTCTCCCGGTCAACGCACGGGGCGTCGCCGCCGGCTGGCTGCTGGCGATGGTTTTCTGCCTTCGGGATTTCGAGATGGCGGTGCTCTACTACCCGCCTGGCCGAGAGCCGCTTCCGGTCCGCATCTTTACCCTCGAGGCGAACGGCGCGCCACCGGTGGTGGCCGCGCTTGCGGTGGCGCACGTTCTCATCACCGCCCTGGTGCTCGCTGTTGGCGTGCTCCTGCTCCCGCGCCGGAGGACTGGATGACCTCAGCCATCGCCCTCGAGAGCATCACACTCAGGTACGCGGGGAAGCTTGTTATCAACGGGCTCTCGCTCACAGTCGAGCCAGGCGAGCTGCTGGCGATCCTCGGGCCTTCCGGCAGCGGCAAGACGAGCGTGCTCCGAGTTGTGCTTGGCTTTGCGACGCCGGAGATGGGTACGGTGCGACTTGCCGGCGAGGTCGCGAAGGAGCACAACCATCCCGGCCAGCTCTCCGGCGGCGAGCGTCAGCGGGTGGCAATCGCCCGGGCGTTGGTCCTCGAGCCTCGCGCCGTCCTCCTCGACGAGCCGCTGTCCAACCTCGACGTCGGCCTCAAGCGTGAGCTGCTCTCAGTGTTCCGCGATCTCCTTAAGGAGCAGCGGAGCACCGCGCTCTACGTGACGCATGACCTTCGAGAAGCCGCGGCCCTTGGAGACCGCATCGCCGTGATGGAGCGGGGGAAGATCGTCCAGGAGGGAACGCTGGAGTCGCTCCGCGCGCGCCCGGCGAGCGGCTTCGTTCGCGCGCTGCTCGACGACCTCATGACCGGTCAAACTTGAACGAAGTCGGTAATTTTACTGGTTGTCGGTATCCTTATTTCACTGGCTGTCGGTGGCTGTTAAGCATTGACGCCAGTTCACGAAAAGTATAATTCGCGAGCTCCACGGACCGCTCACGGTAGCCTTTCGCAAGGCTGCGGTTCCGCAAAATTGGAGGGAAAGACCATGCCGACACCGATCATTACCACCACCACGTTCAGCCTCGACGACATTGGACGCTATGTCTGCAACACCGTCGAGGAGGCGCTGGCCAGCCAGGATCGAGCAACGCACGCCGACGCGAGGCCCTTCGATTTCATCGTCATTGGTGGCGGAAGCTTCGGCGCTGTGGCGGCGACGCACCTTTTCGACATCGATTCCTCGCACCGCTACCGCATCCTTGTGCTCGAGGCTGGTCCGCTCGCCTTGCCGGAGCACGTCCAGAACCTGCCGCCGGACCTGAACCCGCCCGGCAAGGGCAGCCCTGGCACGGTATGGGGTCAGCCATGGGGGTCCGACAGCCCGATGGGGTTCAACCAGGACTTCCCAGGGCTCGCTTTCTGTCTCGGCGGACGTTCGGTCTTCTGGGGCGGATGGGCACCCTATTTCATCGAGTCCGAGCTGGCCGATGCTTCTTGGCCGGCGAGCGTGAAGAAGGACCTGACCCAGAAGGTCCTTCCGCGCCAGAATCCAGTCGAGTCATACCTCGACGCGGCGGCGCGCCAGATCGGGTCGGACACGACGAACGACTTCATCTTCGGGCCGCTTCATGACGCGCTCAGAAAGCGCCTCTTCGAAGGCCTGAAGGGGCGAACCACGACCGATCCCGTCCTGACCGGGAACCGGGGGGTGCTCACCCAGATTGAGGATCTCGAGGCCCCGCTTGCGGTGCAGTCCGCGGCCTCGCGCCCAGGGACGTTCCCTCTCAACAAATTCAACAGCGTTCAATTGCTGATCCGCGCCTCGCGGGTTGCCCAAGCCGAGGCTCAGCAGGCCGCTCCGTTTTCCGATGCCCTCGCAACCGATCCCAAAAGATGGGTGGCTGACACGAAGAAGCGGATGATGATCCTGGATAACATCTATGTGACGCGCCTCGTGCGCAGCGGCGGCCGGATCACCCGAGTCGAGACGAACAAGGGTGGCTTCGATGTGCCCCGCGGCGGTGCCGTCATCCTCGCGCTGGGCACCATCGAAAACACTCGCATGGCACTCAACACCGTCCCGGAGAAGAAGCTGATCGGCCGGAATCTCATGGCCCACTTGCGCTCGAATCTCACGTTCCGAGTCCCACACAGCTCGTTTTCGAGCCTGAACCTGACCAGGGAGCTGGCCGTTTCGGCGCTTTTCGTGAAAGGTATTCACACGCGGAGCGACGGATCGAAGGGGCACTTCCACGTCCAGATTACCGCCAGCGGGCTCGGCGAGCTTGGGATGAATTCCGAGGCGGAGCTCTTCAAGAAGATCCCGAACATCGACGAGCTCGACCAGTTCCAAGACCTCAACGACAAGTGGGTCGTCGTCACGCTTCGCGGCATCGGCGAAATGATCGGCGACAAGACCTCTGCCGATCCACAGAACCGGGTGACGCTCGGGTCCGTCGATGGCAATGGTGTGCCACGGGCCATCGTGCGCCTGGAGACCAACCCGAGGGGCGCGAGCGATCCGCGAGGCAATGAGGACAACAAACTTTGGCAGATCATGGATGCCGCTTGCGAGGAAATCGCCAAGATGTTCGCGGGCAGCGGCCCCATCCAATACCTATCGTCGCCCAACGACCCAGCCAATGCTGTCTGGCAGCCCAATCCGCCGGCACGCACCACCCGCCAGGACACCTTGAGCTCCACCCACCACGAGAGCGGCACGCTGTGGATGGGAGATAACGCCGGCAAATCCGTGACGGATGAATTCGGACGCATCTGGGAGCTCGACAACCTCTACGCCGTTGGCCCGGCGGTGTTGCCCACGATGGGCTCACCCAATCCGATGCTCTCGGGTGTCGCTTTGAGCCGACGGACGGCAGACAAGCTGATTCCGCCACCGAGCGTCGCAACGGTCGATGCCGGATTCGAATACCTGTTCGATGGGACCGAGAAGACATTCCAACGGTGGAAGTCGGCTGGGCCCGGCAGCTTCGCTCTGATCAACGGGACCCTCGTCGCGCAACCTGGTTTTCCCAGCACCGTCGATGGCGTCGATGTGCCCGTCGGGCCTCACTCGGTCTTCTATTATGCTGCCGAGGCGTTCAACGACTTTGTCCTGCGGCTCCAATTCCAACTTGCGGGACCGACCGACAACTCTGGCAAGCCGGTCGACAACTCCGGGATCTTCCTGCGATTCCATGCTCCTCATTCTGTGGGTCCCGACCTGCCTACCAACGCGGACCCGACCCTGAAGCAGAACGTCGCCTCGGATGCCGCATGGGTCGCGGCCTACACGGGCTTTGAAATTCAAATCGACGACAGGGCTGCCCCCGACGGAGCGGACAAGCATCGGACAGGCGCGGTCTACAACGTCCCCACCGGACCGGGTGGGTTGCAGAGCTTCACCCCCGCAGGAAACCTCAAACCAGGCGATTGGAACGAGATGGAGATTACCGTGAAGAAGCACCGCTACACGGTGTCGATCAACAACAAACAGATTACCGACTTCACGAATCCGCGAAACAACGTCGTTACCGATGCTCCCGGGTTACCGCTGAAAATGCGAGGTTCGTCGTTCAGCGAAGATGCTTTGTCCGGCTATTTAGGCGTGCAGGCCCACACGGCCAACGTCGCCTTCAGGAATATCCGCATCCAGAGATTGTGATCCTACAGCTCATTCACAATGGCCGAATGCCGTTGGTGCAAGACATTCCGCCGGGCGTGACCGTGCCCTCGACCGGCCACGGGAGACCACACGTCAGGAGCTGACGGGCGCGTTGCGCTGGGAGGGGAGTTTGATGGAAGCACAATCCGTCGGGGTGAGCCCGACCGCAAATCCCGTGCAGAAAGCGCAGTACGACTATGATGTGGTGGTCATTGGCTCGGGCTTCGGCGGTTCGATGACTGCGCTCACGCTGGCGCAAAAACTCAAGGACAAGAAGCCGCGTATCCTGATCCTGGAGAGAGGTACCTGGTGGACCACTCCGGTCCCGACAGTGCAGGACCCCGGCGTCGCGACGTATGGTTTCCTCAAGAAACAGCGCAACCAGCCGGTTCAATTCTGGCCGTCGGTTGAACACTTCAAGGGGTTCATTGACATCCTCACCCGCTGCCTTCGAAGGCCCGGGAACGAGGACGGCCTCTATGACATTACTCAGTTCGGAAGGCGTGGAGTTCTTGGCCTGTTCGGAGGAGAAAGCGACGGTGTATCCGTGCTTCGCGCCTTCGGCGTCGGCGGCGGCTCCCTCGTGTATTCGAACATCACCATCCGCCCTCCGAATTTCGTCCTGGAAGACTCCCGTTGGCCGCTGACTTGGACGCCTGATGAGCGGACCCGGTATTACGAGCTCGCCCGTCACGCCATCGGCTATGGCGTAGTGTCGGCATGGACCGCCGCCGCCCCTGATTTCCCCGCCAACGCGGGAAACATCCCGTACAAGAACCCTCTGGGGGCCCCACCGAGCAATTGGATCAACGCTGGGTTGAGCAACATCTCGGCCCGCTCGGCTCGCCTGAATCCTAACTGAAGCCACCGCCCAGATCCGAAAGATGGCCGAGACATCAAGTACATCAATGTCAATCCTGGACCCAGCGCACTTGACCCCCAGAATCGCTATTGGATTGACCGCGCCCGGATATTCCAGACAGCGATGGCCGGTTTGGGCGTGGAGTACGGGACTGTCGATTCAGCGATCAACGATCCAAAGAACTACCCGGGCAAGCCAATCAACTATTGTGAGCGCCAGGGCCGCTGCAACGTCGGATGCCTGCCCGGAGCCAGGCACACTTTGAACAAGCAGTTGATGATGGCGGCTTATGGCAAATTCGACGGAACCCAGCCCCGCACGTTTGAAAATTTCGATGTCCAAGCGTTGGCCGAGGTGAATGTCATTCGACCGCTTCCCGAAGGTGGATACGCGGTCGACTATTGGCAGCGCAGCGAAACAAACCCGAGTCAAAAGACAGAAAAGACGCTGCGCTCGAAGTACGTCGTGGTCGCCGCCGGCTGCCTGGGCACCAACGAGATAATGCAGCGCTCAAGCGTCCAACACGGCGGGCCGCTCCACTTGAGCCCCAAGCTCGGTTTCGGGTTTTCCACAAACGGCGACTATATCGCCTTCGCGGAGAATCTGGATTTCAAGGTGGGATTGTCGCGCGGACCGGTGACGACCTCGTTTGCGCATTTCAACTCGACCGAATCCGACCCCAAGGCGGATGCATCCAAGTTCCACATCCTGGAAGACCAGGGAATCCCGCGGGCGCTCGCATCGACTGTTGGATTCGGCGTACCCCTGATTAACTCCCTATCCAACGGTCGTCACCGTCAGCCAAAGCTGCTGCTGATCTGGACGATCATTCTGTGGCTCTGGCATCGCGTCGCCAGCTTGATCGTCTCCCTATTCCGAAACGCGCAGGAGCGCCAAAAGGACTTCGAGTCGGAGGACGAGCTGACTTACAACATGATGTGCGTCGTCGCCGCAGGGCGCGATGAGTCACTTGGGCAGTTCCGACTGGGAGAAAGCCGCCGAGACTCTCCGCTCCGCGTGCGGCGAACCGACGGGAGACCATTTCACAAGGATCCGATCTACAAAGAAATCGAGATCTCGTTGCAAAGACTGGCGGGGAAGCTTCCAAGCAAAAAACCCTTCCGCAATCCCTTTCTCTCTCCCGTCACCGGTGAGCTTGTCGGAAAGTCCGTGACCGTGAGCCACCCGCTCGGAGGCTGCTGTATGGGGAAGGACGCCGATTCGGGTGTGGTGGACGAATACGGTCGAGTGTTCAGGGTCGGGCCAGAGGGCGGGGAGTCCCGGTCCTACGAAGGTCTGTACGTAGCCGATGCGGCCATTATCGCCACGGCGCTCGGGGTCAATCCCTCGCTCACTATTTCTGCGTTGGCACTTCGGATCGCGAACCGACTTTCGCAGGAACTGGCATCCAAACTATGAAGGACGGAATCTGGCTCCGCGGAAAATAGACGATGTCACGGGATATTAAACAGGTAAGGGGCACACCCCGGTCGGCGGCCATGTCGCTGTGGCGTACGTACCGCCGCAAACCTGGGAACTTTCTGACCGAGCGCATCTGGCCTTGGCTCATTCACTACCTCAGAGTTGCATTTCTGCCTCGCAAGCCGTTTCGGACCTACAAAAATGACGGGTCTGGGCGACCGGGCGTCTTCGAAATTCCTGAATCTTGTACATTTGGGATCGCCGGAGATTGGGGAACGGGGACTGAAGCCGCATATCGGGTTGCGGACCGGATGAAAGAGCACAATCCCGACTTCACCATTCATCTGGGCGACGTCTACTACTCTGGTACAGCCATGGAGTTTCAAAGGTATTTTGTGAACGCCTGGCCGAAGGGAAGGCTCCGAACGTTTGCCTTGAACGCCAACCACGAGATGTACTCAGGCGGGGAGGGGTACTTCGACATCGCCTTACCCGCGCTCAATCAAGAGACGAGCTATTTCTGCCTGGAGAACGCGCACTGGCGAATCCTCGGCTTGGACACGGGCTATTACGCGAGGAGCTTTCCCTTTCTAGAATTGCTTCTGAGCGGATGCATCCGACTCCATCCGGCAATCCAAGGCTGGCTCAAGGAGGTCGTCTTTACGAACCCGACGGACCGGCGTCCGGTCATCCTCCTCACACATCACGAATGGTTCAGTGCCTTCGACACGGAATACAAGCGGGTTGGATCCAATCTGGCCCCCTATCTGGATCGGGTAGTTGTTTGGCTCTGGGCTCACGAGCATCGGTTTGCGGGCTATGGTCCGTTCAGCTTCGATGGGGCACCGAAGATACGCGCTCGGTGCCTCGGCCACGGTGGGATGCCCATTGAGCTCGGCCGAGCCCCAAAGCGCTCCGACCGAAACCTCGTCTTCTATGATGGTCGGCAATCCGGACTGGTCGATGACGACCGAATAGGTTACTGCGGCTTTGCCTTTCTAACGCTCAGCGGAGCGGAGTTGCGCCTTCAATACCTGGACGAAATGGGCACCAAGCTACTTGAGGAGCGTTGGGTTTCGCAGCCGCTCTCGAGTCCGACCGGAGAGGTGGTTTTTGCGTCTTCGTCACTGACGCTCGTGTCGGGTCGGACGATCGAGGGGATTATTGGTTAGCATTTTTCCAGAACGTGAACTGGGATGCGGTCAACGATCGCATCGGGGCTGGGGTTCGACGGAAGGTCATCGACCGTGTGCAACATCCGCTTGCCGCAAGATGTGCCTCCATACCAATGGGGCTCGCTCAAGCGCGAAGAACTGATCGCCACCAATTCCATGGTCCTCCACGAATTCTACTTCGGCAATCTCGGAAGGCGACGGGCAACCGCATGGCCCAGTTGTGGATCTAATCGAGTCCTTCTACGGCTCACTTGACTTATGGCTACATGACTTCCGACTCACCGGCATGGCGCTGGGTGGCGGCTCGGGGTGGGTGATCATGAGCTACGATTTTCATGAAAATGCCGTGCACAATTACTGGGCCTGGGACCACACGCATAGCCTGGCATGGGGGATCCCGGTTTTGGTGATGGATATGTACGAGCATTCCTATCACATCGATTACGGTACCGACGCCACGGGTTAGCAATGGTGCCGATGCCGATGTTCCCCGCTCCGTCTTCGCTCGCAACCGAATCAACCGAGGTAGTTGGAACAGCGTAGAGATAACAGTGTTCGTTGCCGGTCTCCTCGCCGCTCAGATCAGTGCCGATGTAAACCGTCTGCCCGTCGTTCGCGAACCGCGCGCGAGAGTTCGGCAGGATTTGGCGGCCTCTTTCCGTTGGCAATGCGATCCTCCACAGCAGCGCTCCCGCCGTGCTGATTGCGACAAAAAAGCCCGGCTGGCCGTAGGTGACCCTACCGCCCAGGAAGATCAAATCATTGTTCGGGCTGACCGCGGGGCTGAACAAAATACCGCTGTCGGTGTAGTGCCAGCGCTCGGTGTCGTCGGGATTGACAGCATGAAGGGTCGCGAGATTCCGGCCATCGTAGATGACGCCATCGGAACCGACGTCCGGTGTGCTGAGGGCGTTGGTAGGAAGGTCGTCATCAGGGAAAGTCCACAGTCGATTACCCCCGGGGTCGAATGCTTTCAGGCGAAGGCCTTGCGGCGTGTCAAGTCTGTTCGCGTAGATGGTTCCGTCGGGGCCGACGGCGGGTTGCGGGTCGCCAAGAAGAGTGGATACGGGACCAGGGTTGCTGAATGTCGTGGTGCCATCCAGCTGCATACCTTGGAGGTGATTATTGGCATGGAAGTACAGCTGAAAGTCCGTACCTCCGGGCCCAAAGACAATCTCTTGAATTTGCACCGGCAGCCGATCGTAAGGCTCGGGCACTGACCAGCGCAGGTTTCCATCCGGCGTCAGCGAGAAAACCCCCAAGCCTTGAATAGCCACCGCATAGATGTTTCCGTCCGGACCGACATTCGGTCCCAGCAAGATGAACGCCCTCGGGTCCTGTATGAATCGCCAGCGGAGTGTGCCGTCCGCGTTGATGGCGGTAATCGCCCGTTCACTGCCGACGAAGATGGTGTCGTCCGCACCGAGCGTCACTCCCTTGTTACCCACGCCATCCAACTCATTGAAGACCCACTTCAAGCCGCCGTCTGGCGTCAGGGCATAGAGGTGCCCCCCAATGTCGGTCGTATAGACGGTTCCATCGGCGGCGACCGCAGGCCGGGTTTGGATGTAATCCGAATCAGCTTCGAAGCGCCAGGCCACGCCGTCTTGCGGCGGCACGCGCGACGTGACCTCGACGGACATTTCATTGGAGGCGCCAGGCGCGGTGAAAACTTGCACGCTCGCTGCGCCGAGGGTCGCCGCTTCGGGGACGTAGGCGACGATCAAGGAATCGGACCAGCGGGTAGATGCGGCCGGAATCCCGCCGATCTCGACGCGGCTGTCATCGGATGACACGCCGAAACTCGCGCCACCGACCCGCAGGCGACCGCTGCGCTCGAGCGCATCTGCCGATAGAGAGGTGATGACCGGCTGCGCCGCGGCCACAGTAGCCGTGACGAGCGAAAGGAAAAGAGCCATTCGTGTTCGTTTCATCGAAACTCCTTCTTGCCGAAAAAGTTGCCGGGTCGCCACTTGAGGACTGTCGCGGCCAAGGAAGAACCCCGCAGGATTACTGCGGCGTGTTGTTGATCAGCACCGAGACACTGTCCGAACGAGAGTTGGCCACGGCCAGGTCCGGCAGCCCGTCCCCATTGAAGTCGCCGACAGCAACGGATGCAGCACCGTCCCCGGCCCCGAAGATTTGCGCCGCCTGGAAGCTCCCATCACCGTTGCCCAAAAGCACCGAGGCGTTGTTGGGGTAGATGGCTACAGCCAGGTCCTGCCACCCGTCGCCATTGAAGTCGCCCGCGGCAATGGAATAAGGACTGCTTCCGGCCGCGAAGATTTGCGCCGCCTGGAAGCTCCCATCCCCGTTGCCCAAAAGCACCCAGACGTCGTTGGAAACCGCGCTGGCCACGGCCAGGTCCAGCACCTCGTCGCCATTGAAGTCGCCCACCGCAACGGAAGTAGACAAGCTCCCTTCCGCGAAGATTTGCGCCGCCTGGAAGCTCCCATCCCCGCTGCCCAAAAGCACCGAGACACCGCCCGGGACAACCGGTCGAACGCTTCCGCGGTAAGCCACGGCCAGGTCCTCCACCCCGTCGCCGTTAAAGTCGCCTACGACGACGGAAACAGGACGGGGCCCGGTTGCGAAGTTCCGCGCCGTCTGGAAGGTCCCATCCCCGTTGCCCAACAGCACCGAGACATTGTGGGAGCCGTTGTTGGCCACGGCCAAGTCCGCCCACCCGTCGCCATTGAAGTCGCCCACGGCGACGGACGAAGCACCGGTCCCTGCACCGAAGGTCTGGGCCGCCTGGAAGGTCCCATCCCCGTTGCCCAAAAGCACCGAGACGGTGCCTGAAAACGTGCTATTGGCTACCACTAGGTCCTGAACCCCGTCGCCATTGAAGTCGCCCACGGCGACGGAATCAGGACCGAACCCGGCCCCGAAGGTCTGGGCCGCCCGGAAGGTCCCATCCCCATTGCCCAAAAGCACCGAAACGTCTTGGGAACTCGCGTTGGCCACGGCCAAGTCCGGCAGCCCGTCGCGATTGAAGTCGCCCACGGCGACGGACAAAGGACCGGTCCCTGCCCCGAAGTTCCGCGCCTCCTCGAAAGATACGTCTTGCGCCTGGGCTGCCGCGGCGACCAGCACGCTCCACGCCGCCAGCCCTGCGCAAACCAACGCCATCCTCTTGTTCCTGATTGCCATCGCTTTCCGCCTCCTGAAAATGTGAGTTGCACCGCGCCAGAGTTGGATTTGAGCGGAAACGCCGCCCTAAACCGGCTCATTTCATCGTGGGCCGTTCATGGGCCCATGGATACGAGACCGCCGGTTTGAAAAAGCGGAACAACAATCGACCCACGTCAGCGCTGGGGCTTAATCCGCGCGGCCAACACCGATCGATCCGGCTGAGCGACCCCTTTCACCTCGATGGCCACTCCATTTCTCAAGCCAGTGCACGCGATGTTTTCAAAACGCGTACTTCCGTTGGTGCGCACCGATTGAGATCGCACTGAAAATGTCAAATTCGGACACGTTCCCGCCAATCCGGAGAGAGAGCCGGTGAATTCAATTTCCGCCTCTGCGGCGTCCTCCGCCTCGACTTTCTCCGCGAGAATCCTGCCGTCGGGCTGACGAGTCCCTTCCGCTTCGACAAATCGACCCTCGCTCAAAGCGCTGCAGGGCAGTGTCTTGAACTGCGTCGCGGCGCTGGTGACGATGACATCGCTGGCCAGCGAAAAGCTCAAGCTCGGACAAGACCCACCGAAGTTTCGCAGCGCGCCCAGGACATCGATGTGCTCTGGCTCGACGCTCGGCTCCATATCGCGAGCGAGAATGCTGGCATCGGCCCGACGGGTGCCGTGTACCTCCACCGATTGACCGTTGCGGATACTGCCACAGGACACGTCCTTGAATCGCGTGTTGGTATCGGTTACCAGCCTCTCTGTACCAACCGCGAAGCTCACGTTGGGACACGACCCGGTCAATTGGGCGATCGCGCCGCGCAATTCAACCTCGGGCGGCTGCCGCTGCGGTCGCACCCTTCGGGCCAAAAGCGAGCCGTCGTCGCGCCATTGCCCTTCGGTCTCGAGCTCTGCACCCTCGCGCAGCTCCGAGCAGTCGGAATCTAGAAAGGCGCTGCGCGAATCGGTCGCAATGCGTTTGCTACCCAGCTTGAAGCTCATATCGGGACAGCTGCCTGCCAGTTGGGTTGTCTGGCCGGAGATCCGGACGCCGGTCGTAGTCGAGGAGCTCCCGGAGCCCTGACCGCCACAAGCGCAAACCACCAGGGCGAGCGTCAGCGCCGCGGCGCCGAGCCACGATTTCGAAACTTTCGGTTCAGAGTGCATGTTCATTCTCCATGAAGTGTGATTCGTTGGATCAGACAGCAGGCCGCCGTGCGCGGAACAGAAAGTCGCATCCGTGCTTGCCCCCGGCCGTACAGCTGGCGGAAGTTTCGGCAGTCAATCCGGGAACTTGTTCTACGGAGAGCGCCGTCGCTCGATCTGCGGTCTTTGCCAGCCTCCCGCGACGGCAGTGTCTAAAGAAATCTGTTCCGGTGAGCTGCCCGAGCTGTCCTAGCTACTGGAATCTCACTTGTGGAGCGCAATTGACTTCGATCGAGACCGGCGAAGCGAACCTTTGGCAGCGTGCGAGAACGCGGCGGTCCGCCATGCCTTCGCGCAATACTCGCCGGGTCACGCGAGACTTCAGTCCGACGCCGCAATTGACGGCTCAGCGTCCGTCCGCCGGATCTCAACCCCAGGGATTTTCCCGTGACGGGCAGCCAGAAACGCCTTACTTGTGCGAGGCGATGAAATTTGAGGAGCTGAGCGCAGAGGAGCTGGTCACCCGGGCCTCGGCCCTGGCGGGCTCGCCGGAGGGCGATCGGTGCGCGAACGAGCTGTTCGAGCGCCATTATTCGCGCGTCGCCTACTGGTGCCTGCGGTTCAGCGGCGACCGGGAATCAGCAGCGGATCTGGCGCAGGAGATCTTCGCCCGGGCCCATAGAGCTCTAAAGGATTTTCAGGGCCACTCGAAATTCTCGACCTGGCTGTACACGATCACCAGGAACCATTGTTTGAACGCCGCGAAGTCCCGCTCGGTTCGGCCGATCGAAGTCGGAGAGGAAGCGCTGGCGGAGCTGCCGGGCGACGATTCGCCACACCCGGGCGAGCGCGAAAGCTCCGCCCGCCTGGCGAATCAGGTGCTCGAAGAAGCACTCGATGAAACGGAGAAGAGGGTGTTCACGCTTCACTACGGGGACGAGCTCACCCTCGCGGCAATCACCCGGCTGCTCGGATTGACGAACGATAGTGGCGCCAAGGCATACATCGTAAGCGCGAAGAGAAAACTGAATCGCTATCTGCAGCGCTGGAGAGCAAAGCAACAAAGAGGAGTACTGGAAGAAGGGGAAGAACAATGACGCCCGACGACGACACAAAACAGCGTCAGCAGTGGAAAGCAGCGCTCGCGACCACCGCGGACTGCCTGACACTTGAAGAGCTCGGCCGCTGGGCGGATGGTTCGTTGTCCGACGGGGAGAAGAGCCGGGCCTCCTCGCACCTTGCCGGTTGCTCGCGCTGCCAGACCGAGCTGACGATGCTGCAGGAGTTCGAGCGCGTGACCCCTCGGCCGCAGGACCAGACGGCGGTGAGCTGGATCGTGGCCGAGCTCAAGCAGCGTTCCTCCGGAATTGCGCCCACGACCGAGGATGTCGCGCGCTCCGCGACAAGCTCGACACGCCGGGGTTCGGGTCGCAGGAGCTCCGCGGTCAGGCGGATCAGCGCCACCGCCTTATCGCTCGCCGCGATGGTGATCGCGGTGGTGTTGGGTCTTTCCATACGCACCAGCAAGGAACCTGCTCTCGTTTCGGATGGCGTCAGCGGTTCGAGGCTGCTTCGCTCCGAGGGGGTGGTGGCCATTGCCCCCATCGGTGATTTGATGCAAAGTCCGGCCGAGTTGCGCTGGCAACCCCTCCCTGGCGCGGCCCGATACTCAGTCAAGCTGATGGAAGTGGATCATTCGGAATTGTGGCAAGCGTCGTTGGAACAAACGGCTGTACCGTTGCCGGCGGTAGTCCGCGAAAAGGTCGTTCCGGGCAAGACTCTGCTGTGGCAGGTGACGGCGCTCGATGGCGCTGGGAAGGCGCTGGCCAACTCAAGGATCGAGCGCTTCCGACTCACGCCCCCCCCGAAGTCAAACCCGTAGGCCCTTCTCGCCGAACCGTAAGGAGATCAGCATGTCCAATAGCAGTTTCAGGGTACTTGCAACGCTCGTCCGGGCCGGGTGTCTTGGAGGCATGTCTTCGGCGCGTGCGTGCATTTGTCTGCTCTTCTGTGCCGGCGCCGCGTCCGCGCAGGTCTCCTTGAGAGTGCCGAACGAGATCGAGCCGCCGGGCGGGATACTCGAGATGAAGGTGGCACTCACCGAGCCGGAGCCGATCGTCATCGGCGGTATCGCGCTCCAGTTCGACCCGGGGCCCCTCGGCTCGGTCCAAGATGTTGCCCTGTTCAGTCCGGGCGCCGACGTTACCGGGACGGCAGTGGTCGCCGGGAACCGGATCTATATCGCCTTCAACTCACCTGGCGGCTCGTTTGGCACCGGTGGTCGCGATCTCGTTATTGCCGCGGTTGCCATTCCCGTGCGGGCCGATGCCGCTCCCGGCGACCAATCGAACCTCATCATCGATGCCGAAGCATCCTGGTGGACGGATCCAGGCGGCCAGCCTTATACGCAAGAGGCCACGCCCGGGTTGCTCACCGTTGGCGGAAATCTCTCCGTGAGCGAGGTCGTCCCCGGCAGCGCGGTGCTTCCCGCCGGCTCGACCTTCACCGTACGCGGCATGGGATTCCAGCCGGGCGTACGCCTTCAGCTCGAGGGCGTGGACATCGCCAGCCGCTTCGTGAGCGCGAACGAGATCGAGGGTACCGTCCTCCAAGAAACGCGGATGCACGGACAGCGCGTTCGCATCCGAAATCCTGATCGCACAACCACCACCTACGCCTCGTTCATGCGCTCGGTTCCGATGGGCGAAAGCTCTCGCCCTCTTCTGGCGCAGACGGTGCCGGTGTTTTCGCAGGCGACCTTCGTCGAAGCGTATTTCAATCCAAACATTGGCGCGGACCGCTTCGAGGGGCTGGCGTTCCAGACCCCCGGCGCCGATTCGGCGGACATCGCGATCGAGGCATATTCGGCGGTCGGGGAGCTGCTCGGATCGACGAATTTCTCGCTTCCGGCGGGGATGCGGATTTCGCGCGATGTCTCCGAGTTTCTACCCGGCGTGACATTTACCGCTGGAAGCTATCTGCGAGTATTTTCGCAGACCCCCGTGCAGATGCTCGGGTTGATCGGAGATGAAGCGGCCGGCACGGTGCTGCCGCTGGACCCGAGTCCAGCGCCCCCTTAGGTGCCTGCCGAGGGACGCATCGCCGCCGCCCCCCGCGTGCGGCGGTGCGTTCGCTTTTGGCCGCCGCCCGGGATTCGCCAGAGCAGGGTGAATCCTTCCAGGCGCTCCCGTCCCACGGCAGCCATAGGTTGCCAGAAGTTGTGGCATTTGCCCTCTCAAATTCCTAAGCAGTGCGATGGTTCATCGCGGATGGTGGAAGCTCTTCCTGGTTTTGGCTGTCGGCCTTCCGGCGATCTATTTCAGGCTCGGCGCGGTAAAGCTCGGTCCTCTGCCCTCGGTCAGCTTGTTCGGTGCGGCCGTCGTCTCGGCGGCTTTCCTCCTCTCCTGGGCGGCGGAAGCGTTCCAGGTAGACGTCTCGGCGAGCCTGGCCACGGCGGTACTGGCGCTGGTGGCTGTCCTGCCCGAATACGCGGTCGATCTGTACTTCTCGTACAGCGCTGGCCACAACCCGGCCCACACCCAATACGCCATCGCGAACATGACCGGCAGCAACCGCTTGCTCATTGGCATCGGATGGCCGCTGGTGGCGGGGCTGGCGATGGTTGCGGCTCGCCGCAGTGGGCGCGATGCGCGCATCGTGAGGCTCGCGCCGGCAAGGCGCGTCGAGCTGGTCTGCCTGGCGCTGGCGAGCGTCTATGCGGCGGTGATCATCGGGGCAAGGCGTCTGGCCTGGTACGACGCGGTGGCGTTGCTCGGTCTGTTCGTGTTCTACGCCATTCGCGTTTCGCGTGAGCCAAAGGGCGAGCCGGAGTTGATCGGCCTCGCGGCCGTCATCGGGGGTCTGGGGGCACGACCTCGCCGAGCGCTGGTGGCAGGTTTGTTCCTCGCCGCGGCTGCAATCGTCGTGGCCTCAGCCGAGCCGTTCGCCGAGGCGTTGATCGCCGGAGGTCATCAGCTCGGCATCGACGAGTTTCTCCTCGTGCAGTGGTTGGCTCCGCTTGCCTCGGAGGCGCCCGAGCTTCTGGTCGCGTCGATGCTCGCCTTCCGGGGACACTCGGATGCCGCCTTTGGAACGGTCCTCTCCTCGAAGGTCAATCAATGGACGCTGCTCGTGGGAAGCCTTCCGGTCGCCTACTTCGCGGGAGGCGGCCGCGGTGGCCTGCCGCTGGATGCCAGGCAGGTCGAAGAAATGGTGCTGACCGCCTCGCAGGCGCTGCTGGGATTCGCCGTCTTGTGCAATCTCGAGCTCCGCCGCTGGGAGGCGATCGCACTCCTCTTTCTCTTCTTGATTCAGTTCGCCCTGCCCGGACAGGCATCGCGTCTGCTGCTGTCAGCGGCATACCTGGCGCTCTCGCTCGCCGTGCTGATGGTCCACCGCCGCTCGCTCCCGGCCATTGCCCGGGCACTTTGGATCAGGAAAGCCAGCAAATAAAAGGGCGCGGCCGAAACCGCGCCCGTCGAAGGGCGGTGAAATCAGAGGTTGCCGAAAGCGATCAGCGTGCCGTTCTCGTCGGTCACCTCCACCACGCTGAGGTTGCAGACCGGGCGAAGCTCCGCCGGCATGCTGAACGTTTCGGTGTCGAGCTCGATCTCGGCGACACCCAGGGCTGTTTCCAGCGCGCCGGCGAAGAGGCCGTCGGCATAGGCGAAAAAGATGGTTCCGTCATCGACGTATGCCTCTACCTGAACCTTGAAGTCCTCCCGGGCCCCTCCGTAATAGATCGGAGACGTCTGCTGCCGAGCCTCCGCATTGCCTCCCGCGCCGATGGCGGCGCCCTCGTCCGTCGCCGCCAGACGAGTGCGATGGCGGCAATCGGCGTGGGCTTGAAGGATGGGGGTCAACGCGACTGCAAAACCGACGAGTGTTGCTTTCAGTTGTTTCGATGTCATCAGAGCTCTCCTTGAATGGATTGGATGTTTCAGTTCGGGTTGCTGCTTTATGAGACCGCGCCAGGCGCGCGCGGGAACAGTAATCAGAGCCAGCGGCGCGCCAAGAGCCCCGCGAGCAGCAGAGCGCCGGCGAGAGGGGCGAGCAGCGTTCCCCAGGAGATCACTCGCGAGAGTGGCTCGCGGCCATCCCCGTTGAGCACGAATGCCGCCCAATGACGAGGCTCGGCAAGGGCGGTGCCGGAGCGGAGGAACTTGAGCTTCGCCAATCTCAATGCCTCGGCTTTCGGGGTGCCTCGGCTGAGCTCGAAATAAAATTGTTTCATCAGCTCGGCGGTTGCTTGATCCTCCACTCGCCACAGGCTCGTCACCGCCGTCTGCGAGCCTGCAGACAGCAGCGCGCGACTGAATCCCTGAATACCCTCGCCCTTGACCAGCTTTCCACGCTCGGTGTCGCATGCCGACAGCGTGGTCAGCTGCACGCCCCGGAGATCCAGCGTGTATATCTCCTTGAGGAAGAGATAGTCCGCCGCTTCGGCATCCGTCGCCGGCGAGAAGAGGATGCGGGAGCGCTCGGGGTTGTCGTCATCCGCTGTGGCATGCGTGCTCAGATGCAGCAGCGGCACCCCCCTCGCCACGCCCTGGAGGAGATGCTGCTTGAGGTCGGCTGCCCCGAGATACATCTGGGCGCGGCCGGGAGTCATGCGCGCGATCGCCTGCACTTCTTCCCCGGACTTCGGCAGCCGCGCTCGCGTGTCGCCCGCGGGCAGTATCTCGCTTGGGCGATTGCGAACGATCGGATCGCCAAAGGCGACCATCCGGCGCTGCCAGGGCCAGTTCCAGGAGGATCCGCCCGGGCGGGCGCTGCGCAACAGGACGGCGGCCGACGGGAGATACGACACATCGAACCGCTCAACGAGCAGTGGCTGCTTGCCGCCGCCCGTTCGAAGGAGCTCGAAGGGTACGGACTGGAGGATCCCGTCGGGGACGACGAGTAGATGTCGGAGTTGGCTTCGACCGAGCGGTTCGATCGCCGATAGAAGAATCCCGCCGAGCGCCCGCGAGTCGCTTTGCCAACCCTCGTCGGAACCGGTATCGACGTTTTGTGAAAACGAGGAGAGCCGCTGACGCTCCTCGGGCGACAAGCGTCCCGGCACGATTCCGGAGGCGTCGCGCGTTACCCAGATCGCGGCGATGCGAGTCGGTGTTGCCCAGAACTCGAGCAGCAAGGTCGAGTCATCGAGACGCGCCTGGACGTCGGCGAGACTGACGGAGCCGTCGGGAGCGGTCCGGCCGGGTCCGATGATTGGGTCGAGCTGGTCCTGAAACACCCGTGCCCGGCTCCGCTCCATCAGCCCGAAGAGCTCGGTCGCGTCAGCCTTGCTCAGCGAAAGCTCGATCAGCGCATCGTAGACATCCCGCTTGTCGCCGAGGAATTCCGCTCGCAACGCAGCAAGCTGCAGCTTCGATCGGGTGGTTTCGATCACCGCGATGGCCTGGCGAAGCTGATCTCTTGCGAGCTCTTCGTTGCCCAACCGCTGCGCCAAACGCCCCAGCCCAAATCGGGCCTTCCATTCCTCCTCCGGTGTGCCGCGCTCTTTCGCGCTCGCGAGAGCCGCTTCGAAGTCCGTCTTGGCCCCCTGCAGCTGGTTCAGGCGCAAAAACAACTGACCGCGGTACAGGTGCGCGTGCGTTTCCTGCAATCGGTCACCGCTCTGCACTGCCAAAGCCAGGGCGCGGTCGAAGGCCTCCAGCGCTCCCGAAAGGTCGCCGAGGTCGAGTGCCAGCGCGATGCCAATGTTCCTCAGCGCGCCAATCTGTCCGTGGAGGTGCTGGTCGCGCGCGAACAATTCTTGCGCTTTGCGGTACGTCTCGACCGCCTTCACTGGATCGCCCAGGCGGCGGTAGAGCACCCCGACATTGACGAGTAGGCGGGCCTCCTCGCTCGGGCGAAGCGCGCGCGGTGACTTGCGCAATCCTTGATACAGCTCCAGCGCCCGGTCATCGCGCCCCACTCTTTGAAACAATGTCGCGAGGTTGTGCATCACCAGCTGGCGGAGGCGAGCGCTCCATGGCTCGGCGGAGGCCTGTTCGACGCGGTTCATCGCCTCGCGGTAGGCGCGCCATGCCTCCAGGTACTTCCCCTGGAAGTAGAACACAGTTCCGATGTTGGTGAGCTGCTCGACCTCGCCATCCCCGTTCGCTGTGGTTCGGTAGAGCGCCAAGGCTTGCTGAAACTGAGTCAGGGCTGCGGGGTAGTCGCCCCGGTAAAGCTCGTTGGCGCCCCAGTTGTTCAGCGCGCGCGCCTGTCCGACCGCGTCACCCAGGCTGCGGTACAGCTCGACTGACTCGCGGGCCCTGGCGACGGCAACGTCGTAGTCACCCTGGGCGGACGCGATCTCGGTCAACGCGGTCAGTGCCGCGGCGAGCTCGCCACGTCTTTTTTGCGCCTCGAGCGCCGGGAGCAGCGACTCGTAAAGCTTGCGAGCCTCCGGCGAGGACCCCTTCGCCTGCAGCGCGCGCGCTTGTTCCAAGCGCCGCGCGAGCTCGTCGGATGGCGCTGAGGTCGTGCCGCCGTCCATCTCGACTGCATCCGACGGGCGGAGCACGGCCAGCATGCAGCACCCCGCGAGCAATCGAATGCCCGGTCGGACTCGGAACCTTGGGCGGGTTATCTCGGCGAACATCCCGCTGATCTACCACGGAAGGATTCGGCCTATTCGCGGCCGCTCCTCCGCGAACTGTGCCGAGGCGCTC
>WNFC01002298.1_pt1 | contig 22228 bp, 24 predicted proteins | sample 5400541 | NCBI WGS metagenome assembly WNFC01 (sample SAMN13153342, study PRJNA577476) | soil metagenome | isolation source: 120 cm saprolite under Douglas fir tree site 2 hole 2 replicate 1 | place: USA:California | collected 2015-04-18
TGCCAAGGCGCTGGTGGAGGCGTACACCGGCTACGCCAAGACGCAGGTGGATGGTGCCCAAGCAACCTTCGAACTACTGGTGGCGCGCGGACGCCTTGACCAGGTGACCGGAAAATCGCAGAATCGCTTGCCGCCGCCGATGGTCTGGTGACGTTGGACGACAAGTATCGGGTGATCATCTTTCGCTCGGAATTGTCACAGCGCAAAGCTGAAGCGCAGAAGGGGTTACGGCTCGCCCGAGCCGCCCTGGCGGCGACCCTGGCGACCACCGAACCCGAGCTGCAGCTCAAAGATGAAACCCTGCCCACTTCGCCGGACGCGGGGGTGCCCAGTCAGGCGGACGTGACTGAGGAGGCGCAGCGCAATCGCCCCGACTTGAAAGCGATCGACCAGTACGTCGTCGCCCTTCAGGCTCAGGCGAAGGCGAGTTGGGCGGCGCAGCTGCCGCAGATATTCGCCGTCGGCACGTTCACTTATTCTCGCGCATGGAATCGCGACATCCAGGAGAACCCGTTTGTGACCGACTATTTCAACACCCTGGGCGGCGGGGTGGCGCTGGGGGTGCGACAAAACCTCTCTTTTCCAATGCTGCACGCGCAAGAGCGGAAGGCGGAATCCGAGCTGGTGCGCGCCAAATCCCAGCGGGAGGGGTTGGCTCGCCTCGTAGGCCTCCAGGCTGCCCAGGCGCTCGCCGACTTGCAGGCGGCGGTGGAGAGGCATGCGGCCACTCAAAATGCGCTCAGCGCCGGCCGCTCCTGGTTTCGCAGCGCCGGCCTCAACTTTGGCGCAGGCCTGAGCGATGCCAAGGCGCTGGTGGAGGCGTACACCGGCTACGCCAAGACGCAGGTGGATGGTGCCCAAGCAACCTTCGAACTACTGGTGGCGCGCGGACGCCTTGACCAGGTGACCGGAAAATCGCTCGCCAGCGGAGAGCCCACGTGCGTTCTGCCTTGATCCTGATTGGGGTTGTATCGGCGGCTCAGTTGAGCCCCACCGATGTCTTGAAGGCACGCGATGCAGAGGTACGAGCCTTGCTGCCCAAGCCCGGCACGGAGCTCACGCCCGCACAGAGGGAAAGGATCGAGAACGTGCTCATTCGCACTGTCGATCTCGAGGCGATGGCAAAATCGGCGCTCGGCAAACACTGGGACGAACAGCCTCCCGCGAAGCGGAAGAAATTCATGCAGGCGTTCACCTCGCGATTCAAGCGCCTCACCGGCGACCAGATCGCCTCCTATCGCGAATCCCAGACCCAGTTTCTGCCGGAGCAGAAAAAAGGCGACGACGTCATTGTCCCGACCGTGCTGGTGGTCAAAGGCGAGCCGACCCATGTCGACTACGTGATGCGACACGCGCGCGGCGGTTGGAAGATCGTCGACATCATCATCGACGGCGACAGTACGGTCGAGAACTACCGCAGCTCCTTTTCGAAAGTCATTGCGCAGGAAGGTTTCGACGTGCTCATTTCGAAGCTGGCGAAGAAGAGCTGAACGGCGACGCCCAGGCAAAGCGCCGGACCAACCCGCTTGCCCAGAGGCAACAGGGCACCGCCAGCGCCGCTCCGGCGATCACGTCGATGATGTAGTGGTGGACCAGGTAAACGGCCGCGAACGAGACGAGCAGGGCAAAGCCGATCGCGGCGATTCGCCATGCCCAACCCCGGTCCCAGGTGTACCAGACCACCGTCAGCGGATAGGTCACATGAAGCGAGGGCATCGCGCCGAACACGTTCGGATTTCGAGAGTAGAATGAAGAAAAATAATCGATCCCCAAAAGCGCATCGAAGCGCGCGCAACCGGCGGCGCTCGATCGCGCCATCGGATCGGCTGGACCAGGACCATGCGCGACGATGTACCAGGGCGGCGCGACGGGATAGACCAGGTTGATCACGAAGCCGGCAACGTTTGCTGCGAAAAAAGCCCAGGCGAGCGCCGAAAACCATCGGCGTTCGCCCTTGAGGTAGAAAAACCCCATCACCACGAAGAATTCGAGCAGATAGGTGGCGTAGGCGAAGCCGCAGGCAAGATCGAGCGCGACGTGGGTATGTTGGTCGAACCACTGCGGCCAGGAGATGCCGCCGGGGGCGGGGAAGAGGGAAATCTCGAGCCGCAGAATGTCCCCGGTATGGATGGGGCCCAGCAGCGGAACGTAGCGGACATTGTCGACCAGGACTCCCACGATCCACAGGGGCAAGGCCGCCTTGACGAAGAGCAGCGCGCGCGGACCGATCCAGGGCAGGATGATCAGGACGCCGTCCGCCGCGAAGTGCTCCCAGCGCAACCCGGTCCGCGAGACGATGGCCAGGTGCCCGATCCCCAGGGCCAAGGCGATCCATCTAAATCGTGTCTGGCGAGAGGTCGACCCGGTCGAGAGCTCGCGTGCCGGTGCGTCTGGATTCAAGACCGACTCCTCTAACGCCCGGTTCAGTTTCGCGCATTCCTCTGCGGCTCGGCACTACTCAGCAGATGCGTCCATCACCTGTTCGGACTGCTCGCAGATGAAGCGCACCGCCGCCGCGGCAACCGTTGGGTCGGCGCACGCCCCCTGGTAGCGGCGAACGATCACCTGGCCGCCCCATTCTTCGACGGCCTCGCGAAGGGGCTGCACGCCGAACTGACTCAGAGGCGCGCTCACCTTCCGGTCCAACAATGCCCTGCCTTCGGCCAGAGACTTTCCTCCGCGCAAGCGGACGTCGTAGTCGCCAACCACTCTTCTCGTCTCCGGCTGAAGGTACACCCTCATCGGATTGAAGCGGGTGCGAGCGGTGCGGCGCAGCACCTGGATCCCATCTGGAGTGTCCTTGCCAAGTTGGTAGCGATCCCCGAGCTCATCGAGAATTTTCGCCAGCCAGGGATCTGCGTCAGCCCGCGGATCGGGGACCCGCCGCGCCTTTGTCGTCCGGGATGGACGGAGCGCATTCCTGATCCCATAGACGAGCCTTTGTAAGCGAACAAAACCCATCAGCGAAGGCCAACCCGGGTGACGCCGGCGGTTCCGGTGCCCGCCGCCACCACTCCGATTGCCCCGGGATGAGTCGCAACTTCCTTGACCACGTCTTCGTCGGTCGACAATTCCATCAGCGTACGCGCGCCCCCTCCGCGAAACATCGCTTTGACCCAGCTCGCTTGAAAGCTGGCGTCCGTTTTCCGAAGGAACCCGGAAAGAAATGCCGTTCGCGACGGAGTTCCTTCCCGCGCGATAACAGCTTGCACGACCTGGCCATCGAGCGAAACGATCGGTCCACCGCTGAAAATCTCGCGCAGTTTCTCCGCGGAGAGTTGGCCGTCAAAACCGGCATGGGCGATCACCATCCAGCTTGGCGCATCATCGTTGAGCTTGGCCGGGCTCGGGCCTGGACCCGAGGTCGGACCGGGCGCTGGATTGAGGCCGATGCGCGGGGCCTGATTCCCGCCGGGGCTGTGGCCGGGAAATGGTTCAACGCTTGTCGCCGGGAGTGGACCTCCACCTCCGCCCGAACCCGCTTCGAGGCTCGCGGACGTCCGGGTTATTTCGGACGGCGCATCGAGCTTGAGCGAGCTGATCGGCTTGCCGCGTTTGAGTGAAACGGTGCGCCTCTGGCGGCCGGTAGCGAACTCGACCAGCACCTCGTGATCGCCCAGGGGCAAAAACGTGGCGATGGGAAGCGCGTTGAAGAACCGTCCATCGACGCTGCCCTTGGCGGGAACGGCCGACTCCACCTCGAGCAGGCCGCGGCCATTTTCAATCTCGCTGAACAGCAGCTCTCCGATCCGTTCCGCGATCTCCAGACCATCCGTCGCGTTCGGCGCTCGGCGCAGGTACGTCCGGTAGAAGTAGACAGCGTAGGCTTTATCGGCCAAGCGCTGATAGCATTCGGCGGCACCCAGCGCCGCGGCGGGACTGGGTTGTCGGGCGTTGGCCTGCTGGAAATTCCACAAGGCGCTCTCGAAGTCACCTTCCTTGAAGAGCCTTTCCCCACGCGAAAGATGGGCCTGCGCCTGGCCCGGTTGCTCCCCCTCAGGGATGTTGGAACGCGGATTGGCTGCGTTTAAAAGCACCAGTGCAATCAAGAGCATGGCAGTCAGAGGAATACCCCTGGGGGGTCCACTGGTATACCACCACCAAGGATTCGACCAAGGCCAGCAGAGAAGGGGCTTGGGGTTGGCACGGGCTGGCGATTATAGGTGCGGGCCGATAGCCCCTTGGAAGGAGAAGCGACGGATATGCCGAGAAGCTCGCGTTTACATTCGTGGATTGGGTTGGCAGTGTTCCTCGTGTCCGCCTCGACGCTGGCCGGCGAGCCCCAGGCCAAGATCGGAGCAAAGCTCACCGATTTCGAGCGGGTGGACGCCGGGGGCAAAGCGTTCAAGCTGACGCAGGTGCTTCAGGGTTCGAAGGCGGTGGTGGTCGACTTCTGGTCCTCGCGGTGTCCGGTCAGCCAGAAGTATGAGCCCGTCTTGAAGAAACTCGCCGCCGACTATACCGGAAAGGGCGTTGCCTTCCTCGCGGTCGACTCCAACTACAATGAGCCGACGGAAGAAATCCAGAAGGTGCGTTCCGAGCGAGGCGCTCCGTATCCGGTCTTGTTGGACGGCAAGGATGGTTCTCTGGCCACCTATTTCGGGGCCTCGCACACGCCGGAAGCATATCTGGTGACCCCGGATGGCGTGCTCGCGTACCACGGAAACCTCGACGAGATCGGCGGGGCGCTCGACGCGGTGTTGGCAGGCAAAGCGGTTCCCAAGTCGGAGACGCGCGCATTCGGCTGCTCGATCAAGCGACCCTAGCGCTGCTCGCCCTGGCAATCGGCGGCTGTCATCGAAACGCCGCGCCGGTGGAAGCGATCCAGCTGCGACGGGTGGATGCAGCGGGCTTTCAGTCCGAGCTCGACGCAAGGCGCGGACACCCGGTGTTCGTCAATTTCTGGGCGAGCTGGTGCGAACCGTGCATCGCGGAATTTCCCGAGCTCGTGCGGGCTGCCCGCGAGTGGCGACCGCGCGGAATCAGCTTCGTGAGCGTATCGGCCGACGAAGCCACCGACCTCGGGCCGGTCGAGCAGACCCTGGAGCGCTTTGGCGCTCCTTTCGACTCGGTCCTGGTGGCATCGGGAGACATCGACGCCCTGATACGCCAGGTCGATACCGACTGGACCGGCGCCTTGCCGGCAAGCTTTCTCTACGATCCCTCGGGCGCGAAGGTTCGCAAGGAGCTTGGAATGGTGACGCCGCAAATGCTCGAGTCATGGTTCCGCGGGGTGGTCACCGGCGCAGACCGCCGTTGATGCCGCCTTTCGCTCAGCGGCCGCGAAGGGAAGCGACTATTTTTTTCGCTGGAGGCCGGCGAGGTACTTGTCGAGCGCCTCGGTGAACTGCACGTCTTCTTTGCTGAAAGCCAGCCCGAGGCCGCCAGCTTTCGCATCCTCGAGAACATGAACGACGCGGGCCGACGTTTCGATCACCTGGCCATTGGCGAGCTTGATTCGCAGGCCCAACTCCGAGTTCAACCGGGGGCGCTTCGTCGTTTGAATGAAAAGTCCGCCTTTTGAAATGACGCTCGCGTGCTCCCGGACGAAATCCGCTTCGGTCTTGAACTCAACTTCCAGATTCACCTCGAAGCGGGGCGATTGCCGCTCGGCGATGGGTGGTGTTTGCGGCGGCGCCGGCGGCTTCACCTCAAGCGGCTTAGGCTCCTTTTTTCTTGCGGCCCGGGCAGGTTGCGGCTGCGCCGGCGGCTTTGCGCCGGGGTCCTTTTTTCTTGCCGAGGCCAGCTTGCCGAGGTGTTCAAGAAGCGGCCGAGCGCATTCTTTGAAGCTGGCGCAAGCGAGTGCCGGGCCGTCCGCAGGCATCAGAAACTGGGCCTTGAACAATGCCCGTTTGTCTTCCGGGATCCGGAGCAGCTCGATAAGCCGCCCACCGGATCTCTTCGTCTCGCCTTCAAGATGGGTCAAGGTTCCGCGGGAGTAGGAGGAGAATTCGACGTTGAAGTGGAGGCAAGCCATCGCGGGGGACAGGGTGAGCGAGAGGTTCGAAACCACCGGCGGTAGGAAGGTGCTTTCCAGCTCCGAAAGGACGCGTTGAATGGACTGCAGCAGCGCCATTTCATCCCAGAGGATCGCCAGCAGGAAAGCGGGAGTCGCCACGATGGGTCATTGTACACGCGCGCCCTTCCCTCGAGTCAGCGTCCGATAACATGTATTATGTCAACCGACTACCTGCGCGGGCGCGTAGCTGCCCACCGGTCTGCGCATATACTTGGACGCGCTCTGACCTCTCACCCTCTGGTCCTCATCTGAATGCGGTCTGCCGCTCTGCTCCCACTCCTCTTCCTGCCGATGGCGTCGTGCCTTCAGCAATGCCCGGCGTCGACGCACGCCCCCGACGCCATGGTGGCGGAGCAAGCCGATGCAGGGATTCCCCCCGCGCGGCTCGCGCTGTCCCTCCACGAACGGCTGGTCGACGGCGGCATCGAGGCGGTGGAATTGCAGCCGCACAACCGCACGCCGATTGAGCCAACCCGGGAGCTTGAAGTTTCGGCCAATGTCCCCCTCCACAATTACCGGATCCGGCTCTTCGACGAGGCCGACCGCGCGATGGTGTCGGACGACGTCGCGGAAGGCTCCGAACAGCGCCTGGACTATCGAATCTCCCTTCATGAATTGCTCAAACCCGGACACCGCTACACGCTGGTTCTTGACGCTCAAAGCGGATCCTCGGTGAGCGATTCCCAGGGTATCGCCCAACCCGATCAACGCCTGGAGCTCCAGGTGAGCGGCGAACGGGAGAAAGTGGCGCCCCCCCGAAAAATCGGCCCCAAAAAACGCCGGCGGCGCTGATCAGCGCTCAGGCCTCGTCTCGGGGCTGGCCATCGGGCGCCGCGTCCAGCGCGAGCAACAGTTTGCTGACGTCGTAAAGCAACTCTCCGCGGTCGAACACCTCCACGCGCTCATCGCAGGCAAGCCGATCCGCGGCGCGGTTGTATAAGATGCCGGCGAGGCTGCGGAGCTGGAATGCGTCGTAGAGGTTGTATTCCACCAGGAATCGAAGCGCCTCGATGGCGCGTTCTTCTTGATAGGTCCGCCAAAGCCCCACCGCATCCCAGCCATTGAGACCTCGCAAGTGAGGCGGCCGGGCAATTCCGACATGCTCTTCGATGTCCTTCAGCCCTCCGGTAATTCCGACCCGCTGCGCCAGGAATCGCAGGTCGAGGTGAACCGCCGGCAGCTGCAAGGTCTCGAAGTAATTTCTCAGAATCGGCACGTCAAAACAGGACCCATTGAAGGTCACCCAGAGTCTCCTGCCCGAAAGGCGCGCCGGAAGGTCTCCGAGGTTTCTTCCGCGCAGGAAGACGCCGAGGCCGCTGGAATCGTAGACGCTGACGACGGAAGGCTTCTGCGCTGACGCCCCGTCGGCTTCGACGTCGAAAAAGAGCGCTTCCTCGGCGAACTCCGCGTAGAGGCGCCAGTGCTCGCGCGGCGGGAGCAGCTTGGCAAGCCGGGACAGGTCGTGCGCCGCCAATGCCACACGGCATTCATCGATCCGCTCTCGGGCCTGCCGATCGACCTTTTCCGAGATGCCGATTTCCCCGCCCGGAACGGGAAAATCGTCCCAGAACTGAATCCCCCGCGTCCAGAGATCCTTCTCTCGCCATGGGCCAATTCCGGAAATCAGCTGAAACGTTCGGCGGATCATCGGGACGAGCGCCGCCGCGCATTCATTTCCAGCGCGTCGAGGAGCGGAAGATCGGCTTCGCAAAACGGCAGCGACTTCATCTCATGCGCCGACAACGCGCGAAGCTCGCGGGCGTGCAGCGGCGCCGGACTGCCCGAGACGATCTCCGCCTCATAGACGGCGAGCTCGACTTCCAGGTCCTCGTAGCGATGCGAGCCGGTCCATCGGCGCGGGCCCACCGACAACTCGACCCCCAGCTCCTCCCGGCACTCGCGGACGAGCGCCTGCTCATCGGACTCCCCCTGCTCTACCTTTCCGCCGGGAAACTCCCAGAGCAACCCCCGTCGGGCGCCCGGAGGACGCTGCTGCACCAGGAAGCGATCGCTGCCGACCGGGCTGGCGATCAGCGCCGCAACGACCCGAACGCGTCGGTCAGTTGAGCTCACTTTGCTGCAGTCGCGCCCCGGTCGGTGAAGCGCATCGCGTAGAGGTAACCCAGGTTCGACAGAACGTAGAGACGCGAGTGATCCCAAAGAGGCGGCGCGGTGACGCCTTTGCCTGGATTCCAGAAGCTTCGGGCCTTCCCCGATGCGGCATCCAGAAATATCAGCGATTGGCCGGTGGGAACGACCAGGATGCCCTGGGCCAGCACCGGGGCGTTGGCCGCCTTGTTCCCCAGATCGTAGCTCCACACCGGACGGCCACTCTCTTCGATCAACGCCTCCACTTCCTGGTCGCCGGCGGCAAAGAGCACCGGACTCTTGAGCAGCAAGCTCGTCACGCCTGGCCGGGCCGTGTGCCAGCGGACGCTCCCGGTTCCCGATTCCAGAGCGTAAATCCCGTCCTTGTACGACGCGGCGAAGAGCCGGCCCTTTCCGTCCAACGCGGGGGTGGTATCGACGTCGAGGAATTGCTGCCCCGGAGTGGACAGCGCGCGCTCCCACTTCACCGCGCCATCGTTGATTCCCAGCGCGACGAGGTACCCGTCAGAAAAACCGACGTAGGCCAGCGCACCTTCCACGCGCGGCGCGGCCCCTCCGCGAATGGTGAACCCGGGGGCGACCTCGCGCCGGTACCTCCATTCCAACTTCCCCGTCTTGGCGTCGACGGCGACGATCGCGTCGTTCTCGCTCGAGGCCAGCACCTTCCCAGCGGCGATCGCCGGCGTGGCGATCAACGGCTCACCGACTTCGTATTGCCAGAGAAGCTGACCGGAATCGGCCTGCAAGGCGTAGAGGATCCCGTCGCCGCCGGGGACGTAGACGACCCCCTCGCTGATCAATGCGGCGGCGGTAAACCCACCGCGGGTCGCGAACGACCATTCAATGCGACCTTCCAGGGAGATGGCCCGAACCGCCTTGTCGCGGGTGAGGACAATGATTCGGCCGCCCTCCGGGTCCGCGGCCGGCGGAGCGGGCTCTCGAGGCAGGTACTCCCAGGCGGGCGGGACCACCAGCGGAACCCACCACTCGATCGTGTAGAGCGCGAGCGGCGCACGACCCGAGCTCTGATGGTCGGTGGGATCGCGGTAGAGACGAAGCCGCGGCCGATGGCAAGCCACCGCGGACCCCAGAATCGCTGCGCACATCCCCGCTTTGAGCCACGTCGCGAAGCTCATCTCACCCCGCATCCGGTTTCTCAGGGGAGGACGCGGGCGCAGGCGGCGCCGGTTTGATGCCCTGTTCGGCCAAAACGGTCAGCCGGTCAGACGCAAGCCGCGCGGCGGGGCTGTTGGGGTAGGCGGTCGAGATCTGCGCGAAAGCCTCGGCGGCCTCCTGTTTCTTCCCTTGCACGGTCAAGATTCGCCCGCGGTGGTAGAGGCCCATCCCGTTGAGGAAGTCCGTCTTGCTGTCGCGCGCGAGCGCGTCGAAGCTCGACAATGCCTGGTCGAGCTCGCCCTTCGCCTCGTGCGCGTAGCCCTCTCCTTCGAGCGCTTCGGCCCTCAAGGGGTCGTCGGGGGGAATCGCCTTGAGAAAGTCGTCCAACGACTTCATCGCATCGTCCGGCCGGCCGAGGCGCAGCTGGGCTTCGCCGATCGGCAGCTCTGCGGCGGTCGCGGCCCGGCTGCGCGGGTATTTCTGTCGCACCTCGGCGAGCTCCTTGAGCAGGGCCTCGTCCTTTTCTTTTTGCGAGGTGAAGGGCGCCTCGGCCTCGGGATCGGACGGCGGCGTGGCTTCGGCGCGAACCGGACGTTCCGCCACCTTGAGCGCAGTGGCCAGCGCCTTCGAAGCGTCGCCTTCAGTGCGATTCGAGAGGTAGCTGGCCACCGCCACGCCTCCCCCGGCGAGGAAAAGCGCGAGCACCGCCAGGAGCACCAGCCGCTGCTTGTCTTGCAACCAGTCTCGGGCCTGGAATCCAGCCTTCTGGAAGGCGTCGGGGCTGCGCAGCTCTTTGCGAGTCAGTTTTTCAGACATTTTCGACTTCTTGCTCCTGCAAGGCGGCGCAATGTACGGAGCGCCCAAGTGAGGTGTCAATCGCGGCGGCGAACGGCTCTCCCGGCGCGCTTGTTCGGCCTTGCCCGGAATATCAGCCGAATCGGCACCCTGAGCGAAAATCTTCGGCGCAGCTGGTTGATGATGTAGCGCTTGTACCGTTCGGGCATCAACTCGGGGTAATTGCAGGTCAGGGCGAAGGTCGGGGGCGCCGTCCCCACCTGGGCGATGTAGTAGCAGCGAACGGCGCGGCCGCCGGCGATCGGCGGTGGGTGGGACTCCATCAGATCTTGAAGTAGCCGGTTGATCGCCGGCGTCGGGGCGCGGAAGTTCAGCTCGTCGTGGAGCATCGCCGCGGCTTCGAAAATCTTATGAATCTTGAGTCCCTTGAGCGCGGAGATGAAAAGGCTCGGAGCGTAGGAGACGAACTTGAGTTGATACTTCACCTCCGTGCGCAGCTCCTTCTGGGTCATCTTGGGGGAAAGCTGGTCGGACTTGTTGAGGACGAGCAACAGCGCGCGCCCGCTCTCCTCCGCCAGGCTGGCGATGCGGGCGTCCTGATCGACGGCGGGCTCGGTCGCGTCCATCACCAATGCCACCACGTCGGAGCGCTGGATCGCCTTGTGGGAGGCGATCACCGCGAATTCCTCGATCCGCAGCGAGCCTCCCTGTTTGTGCCGGATTCCGGCGGTATCGGTGAGGATGAAGTCTCGCCCCTGAAAGCTCAGGCGCGAGTCGATCGCGTCTCGAGTCGTTCCCGGCAGCACGCTGGCGACCAGCCGCTCTTCGCCCAGGAGCGCGTTCACCAGGGTGCTCTTGCCGACATTGGGTCGGCCGACGATGGCGATCCGGACCGCCGGACTCTCCGGCGCCACAACCGTCGGCGCCGATGGAGACGGCAGAATCTCGCAGAGTCGGTCCAGGAAATCCGTCAATCCCAAACCGTGCTCGGCGGAGATCGGAAAGACCTCCTTGAGGCCCAAACGGTAGAAATCCGCAACCGAGGGTATTTGGGCCTGGCTGTCGATCTTGTTGACCGCGACGAGCACCGATTTGCCGCGTTTTCGCAGGTCCGTCGCCAGATCCAGGTCCGAAGACGTCGGCCCGGACCTTCCATCGACAACGAGAATGATCGGGTCCGATTCATCGATCGCCGCTTGAGCCTGCTCCTTGACGCGATCGTGCAAATGGTCTCTTTCGTCGGCGAATCCACCGGTGTCGATCAGGGTGAAGCTGCGGCCGTCGCATTCGGCGTCGGCATAGTTTCGATCTCGGGTGACTCCCACCGTATCCGCGACGAGCGCCAGCCGCCGGCCCACCATGCGATTGAACAAGGTCGATTTCCCCACGTTCGCCCGACCGACGATGGCAACCCGGGGCTTCACTCGTATCCCAGCTTCCGGAGCGCGGCCGGTCGTTCGGTCCAGCGCGGTTCCACCCGGACATGCAACGAGAGGTAGACGTGGGCGCCGAGGAGGTTTTCGATCGCGCCGCGCGCATCGGTCCCGATCGTCTTGAGCATCTGCCCGCCCTTCCCGATCACGATCGAGCGCTGACTGTCGCGCTCCAGATGGATGGTCGCGTGGATCCGCACCAGCCCCGCAAGCTTCTTGCCCTTGTCACCCGGGCGCGGCTCCCGTTCGGACTCGTCGAACGAATCCACCGTGACCGCGGTGGAATATGGAATCTCGTCGCGGCAGTGGCGCAGGACCTGCTCCCGAACGTACTCCGCAACCAGGGCGTTCTCCGCCTGATCGGTGAGAGTCTCCTCATCGAACATCGGGGGGCCCTCGGGCAGCTGGGCGATCGTCAGCGCGATCAACTCCTCGACGCCGGCGCCCGTTTTGGCGGACACCGGCACGACTTCGGCGAACGGGAGCTCCTGGCGGTAGGCTTCGATCAGAGGGAGCAGCCGAGGCTTGGCCACCCGGTCGACCTTGTTGATCACCAGCAGCGCGGGTTTCTTTGCCTGACCCAGGCGCTCCAGGATGAACCGGTTCATCGGGGAAATCGGTTCGCCGGATGGCGCCGGTGGTTCGATCGTGAAGAGAACGAGATCCGCATCGGACAATGCGTGCAGCGATGCATCCACCATTTTGCGATTCAATCCATGCCCCGCCGGATGGAGGCCAGGGGTATCGATGAAGGCGACCTGACCTTCCGGGCGCGAGACGACTCCGAGAATTCGCCCCCGGGTCGTCTGGGCTTTGGGAGACACGATGGCCAGCTTGGCGCCCGCCAGGCGGTTGAGCAGCGTGCTCTTGCCGACATTCGGAGCGCCGATCAGCGCCGCGAACCCACTGCGTGACTTGGACGCCATGGCCGGGCACATCAGCGCAGGCCTTCAGGCGCGCCGCGTCCTATCCCTGCGCCGCGATCGTCAGCTTGCTGATCTTCACGTCCTTCTTCGGTCGGTCCCCCGCTCCCTTCGGAATGTCGTTCGCGATCCGGTTGACGATGTCCTGCCCCTTGATCACTTCGCCGAAGATCGTGTGCTTGCCGTTGAGCCACGGCGTTGGCGCAGCGGTGATGAAGAATTGCGAGCCGTTGGTGTTCGGGCCGGAGTTCGCCATCGCCAGGATGCCCGGCTTGTCGAAGGTGCGCGAGCCCTTGAATTCATCTTCGAACTTGAACCCCGGTCCCCCGGTGCCCCGGCCGAGCGGATCTCCTCCCTGGATCATGAAGTCCTTGATGCAGCGGTGAAAGATCGTACCGTCGTAGAGCGGCACGCCGGTTTTTTTCTGCGAGGTGTTGGGGTCCGTCCACGGCTTCTCCCCGGTGGCCAGTCCGACGAAATTCTCCACTGTCTTGGGCGCATCCTTGGCGAAGAGATTGACCACCACCTGGCCCTCGGTGGTGTCGAAAGTCGCCGTCAGCGCTTTACCCGCGCGCGCGTCATCCATCATTGCCATCGTTCTTTTCCTTTTCCGTTCTTCGGGCTTAGCCTGGTTTCTGGGCAGCTTTGGCCGGCTTCGGAGCTTTGTCGCTCACCACCACCTTGGTCAGCGTCACCTCCTTGTTCGGACGATTCGCCTGACCGCTGGGGACGGTGGAGATCTTTTCCACCACTTCGTACCCGGAGACAACCTCGCCAAAGATGGTGTGTTTGTTGTTGAGCCAAGGCGTTTTCGCAACGGTGATGAAGAACTGCGAGCCATTCGTGCCGGGGCCGGAGTTTGCCATCGCGAGCAGGCCCACCTTTTCGAATTTGAGCGCACTCTTGAATTCATCCTCGAAGCGGTACCCCGGATCTCCCACGCCGGTACCGAGCGGATCGCCGCCCTGGATCATGAAGTTGGGAATCACGCGGTGAAAAATCGTCCCATCGTAGAGTGGCCGGCGGGTCTTCTGATGGGTCTTGGGATCGGTCCATTCCTTTTCTCCGGTCGCCAGGCCAACGAAGTTGGCAACGGTTTTCGGAGCATCCTTGGAATAGAGGTGCACCACGATGTCGCCCTCGGACGTCTTCAGGGTCGCATAGAGGTCCTTGCCCTCCTGGGCCATCTTCATCCACTTGCCACCTCCACCCTCCTTTTCCGACCCCGGAGCCGCGGCGAGGGCTGCCGACGAGAGTAAGAGAGCGAAGAGGCTGCGAGCGCACGTCATTTTGCGATTCCTCCTATCGATGGGCTGGGCAACTTACTATTCGGGTGAGGCGGAATCTCCAAGTTTCGCGACGACTTTTCGCGGGCGACTACTTTTCGTCGGCAGAGAGCAGCTGCGAAAGCGCGCGGGCGGCCGCCTGCTCCGCCTCCTTCTTGCTCCGGCCGGAGCCGCGGGCGGTGAGATCGGGATGGACGGTGACCTCTACCTCGAAGGTCTTCTCGTGCTCGGGCCCCGTTTCCGAGATCACCCGATACCTGGGCGCGAGGCGGAGGCGATTTTGGATGTCTTCTTGGAGCCGCGTTTTGTAGTCCGAGCCGCTGCGACCGGCGGCGACGCCATCCAGCGCCTCGGCAAAATGAAGATCGACCACCTCGAGCACTTTTTGCCAGCCATTCGCCAGGTAGATCGCGCCGATCACCGCCTCGAGCGCGTCGGCGAGCACCGAGCTCTTGCTGCGGCCGCCGGTGAGCTCTTCTCCTCGGCCGAGCAGGAGCAGATCCCCAAGCCCGATCTGCCGGGCGATCCGGGCCAGCCCTTCCTCGTTGACGATCAGCGCGCGCAGCTTCGACAGCTCTCCTTCGGAGGCGCCGGGGAAGCGGTCCATCAAACGGTGGCTGATCGCCAGATCCACCACCGCGTCCCCGAGAAACTCGAGCCGCTCGTTGTCCCCAACGCTGTCTGCCGGATGCTCGTTGGTGTAGCTTTTGTGGGTCAGGGCCAGCAATCCGAGCGCGGGGTCCGGGAATGAGATCCGGAGTCTGGCTTCCAGCGCTCGCACCTGATCTTCCGGCTTCTGCTTCTCCAAGGGCGTCTACTCCGCGAGCTCGCCCGCGATCTCATCGGCGAGCTGATAGGGGTCGGCCGTGCGCTCCGCGATGCGGCCGGCGACATCGTCCAGGCGACCTTTTTCCCGCTCCATCTTCGCCAGCGCCGTCCTCAGCAATCGCTCGCGGAGCAGCGCGATGAACTGCATCGCGGCGCGAGCGCGGTCGCGGCTCTTCCGCCCGCCGGAGCGGTCGAGGAAATCGCGGTGCGAATCGATCGAAGCAAGAAGCTTGGCCACCCCTTCGTCCTTCGCCGCCGACAGCTTGAGAATCGGAGGCTCCCATTGCGAGTCGGGCACCTTCTCGGGCCGGACGCCGGCCAGGCTGTGAGACGACGATGCGGATCGCTGAAAGGCAGGACCGCTCGCTGCCCGCCGGACTTCGAGCATCGAGCGCAGCTCTCGAACAACCCGGTCGGCGCCATCGAGGTCGGCCTTGTTCACCGCGAAGATATCGGCAACCTCGAGAATTCCGGCCTTGATCGCCTGGATGTCGTCCCCCATGCCGGGAACGAGAACGACCACGGTGGTGTGGGCCATCTGAGCGATGTCGATCTCGTCCTGACCCACCCCGACGGTTTCCACGAGGACCACATCCTGTCCCATCGCATCCATCACCCGGATGCAGTCGCCGGTGGAGCGCGAAAGGCCGCCCAGGCTTCCCCGGGTCGCCAGCGAGCGGATGAACACCCCCTCATCGGTCGCGTGCGCCTGCATCCGGATCCGGTCTCCGAGGATGGCGCCCCCGGTGAATGGACTGGTGGGATCCACCGCGAGCACGCCCACCTTCTTCTTCTCCTTGCGCAGGACCGCGATCAGACGGTCGACGATGGTGGACTTGCCTGAGCCCGGGGGACCGGTGATGCCGATCACGTAGGCTCGGCCTGTCCTCGGGAAAACGATCTGAAGCTCCGCGGTGGCCCGGGGATCGTTGTCGTCGACGTAGCGCATCAGCCTGGATGCCGCGCGAACGTCGCCCGCGAGGATTTTTTCGGCAAGCTTCCCCGGCGCCAGTGCCAACCCTAACGCTCCTTGGTGATCTGCCGCCCGATGATGGTGCGCTGGATTTCGCTCGTACCCTCTCCGATTTCGCAAAGCTTGGCGTCGCGAAGGTAGCGTTCGACCGGGAACTCGCGCGTGTACCCGTAGCCGCCGTGGATCTGAACCGCCTTGTTGCAGGCCCGGCTCGCGGCTTCCGAGGCGAACAGCTTCGCCATCGACGCCTCCTTGATAAACGGTCGCCCGGTATCGGCCAGGCGCGCCGCCCGCTGGACCAAGAGCCGCGCCGCCTCGATCTCCGTCTTCATGTCGGCGAGCATCCATTGGATCGCCTGGAACTGCGCGATCGGCCGGCCAAAGGCGGAACGCTGCTGCGCGTAGGCCGCAGACTCTTCCAGTGCGCCGCGACCCAGGCCCACCGCCAGGGCCCCGATGGTGATCCGGCCCCGGTCGAGGATCTGCAGCGTGTCGATGAAGCCTCGGCCCACTTCGCCCAGGCGCTGCGAGTCGGGCACCTCCACGTTCTCGAGGAAGAGCTCGGCCGTGTCCGAGGACCGCATTCCAAGCTTGCCGTGCATCGAGCGCTGGGAGAATCCCTTCAGCCCCTTCTCGAGGATGAAAGCGGTGACGCCTTTCTGCTTGTTTGCCGGAGAGCTCGAGGCGAGGACGACAAAAACATCCCCCACCGTCCCCTGGGTGATGAACGTCTTCGAGCCGTTGAGCACCCAATTAACGCCACGCGCCTCGGCGGTGGTCTTCATCCCCGCGGCGTCGGAGCCAGACCCCGGCTCGGTCAGCGCCCAGGCGGCAAGCCATTCAGCCGTCGCCAGCCGGGGGAGGTATTTCCGCTTCTGGGCTTCCGACCCGAACATTCGAATGTGGCTGCTTCCCAGGCCATTGTGGGAGGCGACGGTGAGCGCGAGCGAGCCGTCATGGCGGGCCACTTCTTCGACGACCACCGACATCGCCAGGGCGTCCATTCCCGCTCCGCCATATTGCTCGGGAATCAGAACGCCCATCGCTCCGAGCTCACCCAGCGCGGCCACCACGGGCCTGGACAGCGCTTCGGCGCGGTCCCACTCCCGGGCAAATGGCTTGACCTTCTCCTCGCAGAAGGCGCGAAGCGACGCTTGGAGGGCACGGTGGTCGGGGGGAAGCTCGAGGTCCATGTGTTTCAATCAATGCATCTTGTCGGCGGCTGCGCAACGCGGCAGGGCTGCTTTGATGCTTTCATACCGGGTAGATGCCGCGCTTTCGCGAGGTGGGGGCAGTGAATCCCCGCGTATAGAGCTCGAAGCGGCGGCCCAGCTCCTGTCGCAGCGAATCCGCGGGGACGATCTCGTCGACCACCAGCTCGGAGGCGAGCTTGTAGATGTCCACATCGGCGCGGTATTCGTCCCGCAGTTTTTGTACGAACGCCGCGCGCTCCGCTTCGGGTTTTTCCTGAATCTTGTTGTAGAAGACCGCATTGACCGCCGCTTCCGGTCCCATTACCGCGATCATCGCCTGTGGCAGCGCCAGCGTCGCGTTCGGGCTGAAGCCTGGCCCGGACATCGCGTAGAGCCCGGCGCCATAGGCTTTGCGGACCACCACGCAGATCCTCGGCACCGTCGCTTCCGATACCGCGGAGACCATCTTTGCGCCGGCGCGGATAATCCCCGCCCGCTCCACCTTGGTGCCAATCATGAAACCCGGAACGTCGGCGAGATAGAGCAGCGGAACATTGAATGCGTCGCAGAGCCAGATGAACCGGGTCGCTTTGTCCGCCGAGTCGACGAATAGAACTCCGCCCTTGTACTTGGGTTGGTTGGCGACGATCCCCACGGCCCGTCCCTCAATCCGGGCCAGGCCGGTGATCAGCTCCTGGGCGAAGAGCTTCTTGATTTCGAACCAAGAGCCTTCGTCGATGAGCATCTCGATCAGGGCGTACATGTCGAACGGCTTGTTCTGATCCGAGGGGATCACCTCTTCGATGCGGCGGGAAGACGGCTTCGGTGGTCGAGCGGCCGCGATCGGGGGCTGGCGCGAAAAATTATCCGGCACCAACCGAAAGTAAGCCTTGGCGGCTTCAATCGCCTCCTGCTCCGTCTTCACCAGAATGTCCCCGCAACCGGAGACGGAGCAATGCATCCGCGCTCCGCCCATCTCCTCCAGGGTGACCTTTTCGCCGATCACCATCTCCGCCATCCGGGGGCTGCCGAGGTACATCGAAGCGTTCCCCTCGACCATGATCACGATGTCGCAAAAGGACGGAATGTAGGCCCCGCCGGCGGCCGACGGCCCGAAGAGCAGACAGATCTGTGGGGCGAGTCCAGACAGGTGAACCTGGTTGTAGAAGATGCGACCTGCACCCCGGCGCCCGGGGAACATCTCGACCTGATCGGTGATGCGCGCGCCGGCCGAGTCGACCAGATAGAACAGCGGGCAGCGCAAATGACGCGCTTGCTCCTGAACGCGGAGAATCTTCTCCACCGTCCGCCGCCCCCAGCTCCCCGCCTTGACCGTGGAGTCGTTGGCCATCACCGCCACCGGCCGATCGTCGAGCTTGCCCAACCCGGTGATCACGCCGTCCGAGGGCAAATCCGCTTCGACGTTGTTCGCCAGCTTCGCGTCCTCGACGAATGATCCCGGATCGAGCAGGAGTCCAATCCGGTCCCGCGCAAAGAGCTTGCCGACATCCTTGTTCTTAGCGTGGTACTTGGCGACCCCGCCCTGCTCGATCTGGGCGATCTTCGCGCGCAAACGCTCGTCCAATGTCATGCGCGGCACATATCAGAGGGAGCCTGTCTGATCGAGCGGCTGACGGCCTGGCATACTCGCGAGGCCGATGCAGGAATCGACGCCGCTTCCTAGGTTTTTATGAAGCGAAACAAAACCTGCGAAAGAGGAGATCGAGAATGGCCACTTTTCGAAGCGTGATGGGCACGATTTACAAGGCTTACATCTACAAGACACTCTACCGGGACGCGTCGCGATTCCTCAAAAGGACTTTTGACGACATCGACCTGGATTTGGACAAGAAGGCACTCCTGCGCAAGGTCGGTCTGACCCCTTACTCCCCGGTCAAAAGGACGATCGGGGGGCTCTCGTTCTTCCTGCTTGGCGCAGCGATCGGCGCTGGCCTCGGCGCGGTGCTCGCACCCAAGCCTGGCGTGGAGCTGAGGCACGAGGTCAAGGAAAAGGCCATGGATTTGCTTGGTCGGTCGAACGAGACGCCGATCGAGCGGCGCGTCCAGGCCTAAGCTTTTCGTCTTCGGCGGTCAGCGACCTCTGAACTCCGCGGTTCTTCGTTCCGCAAAGGCGCGCAGCCCTTCGAGACGGTCCTCCGAGTCGAGGACCGTTTCGTAATGCCGGCGCTCGACTTTGAGACCCTCATCGAGGCTCTGGCCCAGTCCTTCATCGATCGCGTGCTTGGCAGCGGACACGGCGAGCGGACCGTTGGCTGCGATCGACGCTGCGATCTCCAGGCAGACTTCCCGCAGCTGGCCTTCGGGCGCAATTCGATCGATCAAGCCGATCGTCAGAGCCTCGGTCGCTTCCACCTTGCGCCCGGTAAGGATGATGTCTTTCGCGCGGCCGGGGCCGATCAGCCGGGCCAGCCGCTGGGTGCCCCCTGCGCCTGGGATGATCCCCAGCTTGACCTCGGGCAGGCCGAGTTGCGCGCCGGGAAGCGCAACGCGAAGGTCGCAGGCGAGCGCGATCTCGGTTCCGCCGCCGAAAGCGACCCCATTGATTCCGGCGATGAAGACGACGTCGCTCTTTTCCATCGCGCGTAGGATTTGCTGGACTCGCTCCAGGAAGAGCCGGATCTCGGATTTACCCATCCCGCTGCGCTCTTTGAGATCGGCGCCCGCACAGAAAGCCTTCGTTCCGGCGCCCGTGAGGACGACTACCCGGATCGCGCGATCGTTTGAAACGCGGTGCAGCAGCTGTTCCAACTCGACCATCATCGCCCGGCTGATCGCATTGCGGCGGGCCTCCCCAAGGATCGTCCAGACCTCCGCTGCGCCAGACTTTTCGACCTTGAATTCCGCCATTGTTACCTCCGCGCGTCCAAGCTGAACCGACATACTACACACCGACATCCGCGAGCATTCTCACTTCGGCGCTCCCGCGCGTAGAATGTCCTGATGCCCGCGTGGCTGTTCCGCATCTGCCGCTGGTGGCCCCTCATCCTGTCGATTCTGTTGCCGGCGCTGAGCTGGGCACGGGCCGGCGGTGGTCAGCATTACCGAAGCGGCCACGATTCGGCCCCCCGTTCGGCGCCGTCCGGAGGACATTCAGGAGGTGGACCGTCCGGAGGAGGCGGCGGCGATCTCGGGGGCCTCGTTTTCTATCTCCTCGCCCTCACCTTCGAGCACCCGGGGGTGATGTGTCCCCTTCTGATCGTGGGCGGAATCGTCCTCTCCGTGTTTCTGCGCAACCGCGACCGTCCCGGATCCACGCAAAAGGCGTTCGAGCAGCGAGAGGCGGATTTAAGAACGCAGGTCTCACCCCGGGATGTCGAAGGATGGGTGAACGCCCTCAAGCTCAAGGACCCCGGGTTCGAGCTGGCGCCGTTTCTCGACCGGGTCAAGCAGCTGTTCCTCACGATGCAGCAGGCCTGGCTGAACCGGGACCTGTCGCCCGTTCGGCAGTCGATGTCCGATGCGACGTTCCAGCGACTTAAAACCCAGCTCAATCTGATGCAGGACCAGGGAATCCGCGACGTGCTCGCGGACGTTCAGGTTCTCGACGCACAGCTCATCGGCCTGGACCAGAGCGACTGGTTCGACACCGTTCATCTTCGAATCAAGGCCCAGATGCGCGATGTGGATGTTCCCGCCGCCGCATCCGAACCGGAGGCGTCGCGCGCGGTCCACACCGCCCCTCTGGAGGCCTTCACCGAGGTGTGGTCCTTCGTTCGCAAGCCCGGCGCGAAGACCCGCATTGGCGAAGACGTCTACCAGGGCAAATGTCCCAACTGCGGCGCGCCGTTCCGGGGAGGCGCAACCAACAACTGCGAATTTTGCAAGGCGGTGGTCAACTCCGGCAACTACGACTGGACCCTCGAAGCGCAGAGCAGGGGCGAAGCAAAGCGGTTGTCCAAGCTCTGTACGCCCGAGCTCCTGGCATCTCTCGACGCCGAGCTGAGCACGCTCAAGCGGCAGGCGCGAAGGAAGGTTTTTCTGGAATGCGCTGTCGGCGGGGTGATGACGCGGATGTTCCGGCCGGACTTCACCGGTGAGTACGACGAAGCCCATCTGGAAGTTCGTTGGAGCGCGAAGATGGCAATCGGCCCTGAGAACGAGCCTCCCCCCGCGCTTCCCACCGTCCCGCAGCGCTGGATGTTCACCCTGGTGCGCAAGCGGGGGGCGACGACCAATACCGCCAACGGCATGTCGACCAGCCGGTGCCCGCACTGCAGCGCTCCGCTCACCGATTCCATTTCGACCCGCTGCGACTACTGCGGAGTCGAGCTCTCCAGCGGAGCACCGGACTGGGTCCTCGCTTCGGCGCAAACCATCGAGGCCTGGAATTCCCGCGAGGACGACATTTTCCGCGCGAGTGCCGCCAAACCCGGCCAGCGACCTACGGAGGAAATCATCACCGACGTGCGAGAGCGCGAGCGCTTGCTCTACATGATGGCGGCGATGGCCGCCGCGGACGGTGTGGTGGACGAAAAAGAGCGAAAGCTTCTCAAGCTGTGCTCCACCCGCTGGTCGATACCCTGGGCCAAGGTGGAGATGGCGCTTCAGGCTGGGCCGCAGCTTTTCGACCGGTTGGTTCCCAAAGGCAGCCCGGAGGCGGAGGTCTTCCTGCACTCCCTTTTGCAGATGGCGCTGGTGGATGGCCGGATCGACAAGCACGAGCTCCGGATGCTTCAGTCCGCCGCTTTGCGGCTCGGGATCCCAGAGCGCCTGGAGCAGATTCTCGCCGGCAAATAGCCGAGCGCTCGCCTTTGCAACTAGGTTTGCGCGCGCCGGGTCTTCTTCCGCTCTCGCTCGCCGAGGGCCGCCTGGAGATACTTTCCGGACAGGCGTCGTCCGATCAGCTCCTGGGCGATCTCTCCAGCGGCGACCAGGGCGTCCATCTCGATTCCGGTGTCGATGTGAAGACCGTGGAGCATGAAGACGAGATCTTCGGTCGCCAGATTTCCAGCGGCGCCCGGCGCATACGGGCACCCTCCCAGCCCTCCGATGCTCGCGTCAATGGTACTGATTCCGGCGGTCAATCCGACCAGGGCGTTTGCCAGCGCCGAGCCACGCGTATCGTGCAGGTGCAGCGCGAGTTGCGCGGGCTTGAAGTACTCGAGCAGTCGTTCGAGGATGACCGAGGTCTGGCCGGGGGTGCCCACGCCGATCGTGTCGCCGATGCTCAATTGGTAGAAACCCGCATCGGTGAGCTGGCGGCAAATATCGACCACCCGATCGATGTCCACTTCGCCTTCGTAGGGGCAGCCCCATACCGTCGAGAGATATCCTCGGACGCGCATTCCGGCGCGGTTGGCGGCCTTCGCGACCTGGTGGGCGCCCGCGATCGCCTCGGCGACGGTCATGTTGATGTTTTTCTTCGAGTGAGTTTCGGTGGTGGAGAGAAAGACCGCCGCTTCCTGGAGCCCGGCGTCCATCGCCCGGGTCAGCCCCTTCAAGTTGGGAACGAGAGCGGAGAAGATCACTCCCGAAGGCCGCTTGAGCTGCTTGAGGAGTGCGTCCGCATCCGAAAGCTGTGGAATCCACTTC
>WNFC01002710.1_pt1 | contig 22218 bp, 28 predicted proteins | sample 5400541 | NCBI WGS metagenome assembly WNFC01 (sample SAMN13153342, study PRJNA577476) | soil metagenome | isolation source: 120 cm saprolite under Douglas fir tree site 2 hole 2 replicate 1 | place: USA:California | collected 2015-04-18
TGGGTGTCTCCTCAATGCAAGCTAGTTCACCATCAGTCTTGCATTGAAGGTACCCTATTTCTTCCCGGTGGGAAATGCTCTTCCGGCACTGGGGAGTTTTATCCTGGCACTAGTGAGGATTTTACACCCGCTATTAACATCTTTGATATACTTGGTAGGCAATGACGAATAGCTATGTAATTCCAATTTCGGTGAAAGGCATTATCTTTGAAGATAATTGTGTGTGGTTGCGTAAAAACGAACGGGATGAATGGGAGTTACCCGGTGGGAAGCTGGATAAAGGAGAGCAACCAGAACAAGCAGTTTTACGGGAGCTGAGAGAAGAGTTGGGCTTTGAAACAGACGTTACGCAGCTGATTCAGGCATATATCTTTACTATTCAAGGTTCTTTGGACGAATCAACAGGCGTATTGGTGCTTTCATACCTTTGCAAGTTGGTTAGAAAAACAGGAACATTTGAGGTAAAAGGAGAAGCGGGAGCAGCAACCTTTCAAAAATTTCCAGTAAAGGAAATCCTGACACTTCCGATGCCTGATTTTTACAAAGAAGCAATACAGATTGCATGGCGTCACTTATGATTGCTCTTTTGGCAGATGAAATTTCTCTTTTGCCATCTCTCTTGTGAACTGCCATGTAATTCCGCGTTGATCTCTGTTTCTTCTCCTTACACACGCTGCTACCTCCGACTGCATGGTATGAAAATCAGGTAACCGCCTGTTCAGGCATTGCTTTGAAAGCGAATGGATTTCAATCTCGGCCTGATCTAACCAACTGGCGTGTTTTGGCGTAAAATGCCACTCAATCTTCCGTGCAAGTTTCTTCCCCAGCTTTTCTCCCAAATGCTCAATCAGGATGTGTTCATTGTGCGTGTTCAGATTATCTTCAACGAGCACAAGCGTTTGTATCCGTTTATACACATGTTTCAGGAGGTATTTGATAAACGATGCCCAGTCTTTTCCTCCCCGGTGGCGGGTGACTCTGACTGTCCGCCTTTTTCCTTTTGGTTCAACAGCAACAAAAATATTACAGGTATCATTGCGTTCGTATTCGTAATCAGCTTTCGCCAATCTTCCCGGCTTTTGTTCCAATTGGCTCTCTCGTTTCCTGTAAAAGTTGCTTGCTTTTCTCATCAATACATACCACCGGCTTTTTCGGATCATATTTCCTCTCGTATACCTCCAGAACATCAAGCATGCGTTTCTCATACTCAGGAGTAATGTCTGGAATGCACCACATTTTTTTTCCGCCACGGCTTTGTGTCGTTGCGAAGCAGTATCTTCCACACGGCAGTCCTGCCGATTGCCATGCCAAGGTTTCGAACTTCCTCAGTTAACAAATCCATTGTCCAATGATCGTAGCCTTTCGGTGCTTTGGTACAGGCTATGGCAACAACTTTTGCTTCCTGTTTTCCGTTGAGTTTGCGTGGTTGTCCGGGACGGGGAAGATCATGCAATGCGCGATTGAGTCCTCCTTCATGATAGCGTTTACGGATGTCATAGGGAGTCGTTACTGCCAAGTCCAATGCTCCATAAATCTCTTTATCCATTTTCCCCTCATGCGCCATGCACAATATTCGTGCTCGGGTAATGGTTCTCGTATTGGTAACTCCTTTATGGATTATTTGTTGTAATTTTTGTAGTTCTTTTTCCGACAAGGTAATGGGATGCTTAATTTTTATACCCATGTTGTTCACCTTCTCTCAAAACGGAAGTGCCGTTTCAGAAAAAGAATAACAAACATAGGTAAGTTTTGGGTAAACGCTATGTTATGGTGATTTAAGAAGATCGAATACTAGGGTGTGAGGGGGAAGTTATTGAACCTGTTAGCCTCAGCAATACGACGGAAAGAAATGTTTGTGCGACGCGACCAGGTTGGGCTTCTCAGCAACTATGAGACCTGATGAAGCCATCCCTCGTGTTCTTAAGTAAGCGCAAGTCACACAAGTACAGAGGCGATCATATTCTCGTACTCCGCTCTGTCATTTAGAGTGAGAGATTAGATTTTCATTAAATGGAATTTCACGAAACTCATGACCATCTGCATCAAGATGATATCGCTTGTCAACTTCAATCTCAATGATTAGCTTAATTTGCTCTCTATCCTCTAATAGTGGTGCCATACCAAATTCTCTGTAAAGGTACACGGTATGAAAGCCCCGTTCGGAGAGGAGCTGCGAATTAACATGTCGCATCCAGTCAAGTAGCATATCTTGATAATCTCTATAATCACTCCGCCTATGCATTTGGCTAAGTTCATACTCGTCACGGTGCTCTATAAGAAATGCTGCATATGCGAGAAGACTACGGCTTAAGCCCTCCTTCTGAAGGAGCTTTTCAATGAGTTGCTTATCGTTGAGTAGCTCCTTGCGATACTCGTCATCATGCTTATGGTACTCTATTATCTCTTCTATTTCACAAAGATATATTGATTTAACCAGTATCTCGCACAATTCGGTCAAACCAAGTCGCCGCCTATATTGCAGCAACTCGTCTCGGTACCTATCGTCAATTAGCCTTTTGATGAGTTGTACTAGCTGCTCAAATCGCACAGAAGACGACTTAAATTTGCGATATAGTATTTCTCTTTCCGATAGTTCTTCTCTTCTCATCTGACTCTCCCAGTTCATAAACGTGGTACTCCTTTCGACTATATGCTGAATTTCGTCTAATAAAGGAATTGGAGGGATAAGAACAACACAAGTGATACTGTTTCGCATCCTAAAGCCACTAAAGCGCGTTCAGTCCAAGATACTTTCTTATTGATTGTCCTCTCGTTTTCCTTGAAAGCCTCTACCATAGCCCTAAATACCTCTGCTTTTGAATGACTCTCTGGTTTTTGCAAGTAGTGCTTGTAAAGTTCACTTGGATCAGGAACTAATTTGTACACGTTAATTCTGTACGCGAGGAAAGCAATGAACATAACCGAAAGGTAGGTTATAAAAAGCAGTAGTAGTGGTAACTCTAGTAAAAATCTATTTGTGAATATAATGCTGTGTAATTGTATTAGGACTGCCTGCAAAATTAAAGCAGCACTTATAATTGCTGTGGCAGAGCCAAGTATAAAATTTGCCTTAGTATCCACGGCGTTTACTTGTTCCATTTGGAGTGTTATACGCTCTTTAGTGAGATCAAGAGCAAAGTCTAAGCTAGGAAGATCGTAATAGATATCGTTGGTATTCTGATGTCGATGTGAACTGTCACTAGACACAACATCATCCTTTAATTTAGAAAGATATTTGTACTGCTGTTGGATTGAAGTATAACAGATTTTATCTTCATTAACAACTTAACAACTTGATCTGGAAGAAGAGCGAAGCGCACACCTTGCGGGTAAAATCTCATCCTCTACAGCTACGTCATTGACTGTTAATGACGTATATTGAGCGTAAAAACAATGAGAAGTCGAGATAAGGTTTTTTGTGCGACGCGGATGAGTTTCCCTCCCCCTGCTTATTTGACAAGCAAACAGGCTGTGACATAAACTCTACTATTATATATGCCCAAATCCACGAGAGGCTTTGCCTCAATGTCACAGGAGAAACGGCGAGCCATCGCACGCCAGGGCGGAAAAGCTGCTCATGTGCAAGGGACGGCGCATACGTGGGCACGCGAGGAAGCACGAATAGCCGGAAGAAAAGGCCCCCGGTTCCTGTAATGGTACTTCTTTACAGCAGCGCTGGTATTGCCCCTAGGACAGGATTGTTCATGGAGATTGATGGTGGCATGTTAACCCTTGAGGCAAGATTGCGCCGTAGCATGAGGAGACTTGATCGAGTTGTTGTTGAGTGAGATTCTGGGCACTGCTGAGGTTGGCATCTCTTAGGTCGGTTCCGTCCAGTTTGGTACGGGTCAGGTTAACATTAGCCAAGTTGGCATCTCTCAGGTTTGTCTGAGTCAGGTCGGCATCGCTCAGATTGGCACCGATCAGGATAGTATCGTATAAGCGAGCACTGTCCAGGATAGCATTGGTCAAGTTGGCATCGCTCAGATTGGCCTTGGACAGATCGATGATCGAATCCTGCGACACATGATTATCATTGGAGTATCCGATTAAATGGGACTCATAAAGGAAATTCAATAAAACACCTTTGCGATCTCGATCCAAACCTTGTAGTGCAGTCAGGGTTCGCGCTCGCGCTAGTGCCGTTACCTCCTCACCTCGATTGGGTTTCAGCAGATTATAATTGAGCAGCAAGTCTTGTATGTTATCTATGTATGTTTGCAATATTGTCGCTTGTTGTTGATCCAGTGCACGCTGTTGGTCAGCGTTATGTTGGCAAGTGCTGAATATAATCCCCCCTATGGTCAGCGCGACTGGAATTATCAACAACCGTGTAATCCAACCCCACGATTTACCACCTACTACCCGCCGATTGAAAAAGCCTGTTTTCCTTTGGTCTTTGTCTTCGTCTAATGCTGAGGGTACTTTTGAATTGCCTACAATGGTCATAATGGTTCTTCCTTTGCTCCTGGTAGGTAACATCTTGTGATTATCTACATTTTTAGAGTATTTGTAACGATTTCAAGCTACAGACCTCTCTATTTGATACGACGACTGTAAATCTGAACAGTAACAATGTGTTTCACTTCTGATTTTGCAGACTTGCTGGTTAATCACCAGCAAGGTAAAGTAGTCTCCTTGTCCCCCGCCTTGGTATAATGTGCAGTTATATCAACCAGCCCCTTGACAGCCGCGCTCAAAATCTGCTAAAAATGGTTGAATATAACGCGGTTTTGACACCGTTATATAAGCCAAATTTTGCAAAATTTTCAGGTTGCGAAAAAACGGGAGCGGGTGCATTATTGGATCAGAACAGCCGGCGCAAAGCAACGTTAGCACTCTCCCCGGAGAATATGCTAACCGGCAGAACAAGGAGCACATTGCTATGGACAGACAAACACAACTATCAACATCACTCACCCGCTACCTCAACAGTTTGAGCGGACGGAATTTAAGCGGGCACACGGCAACTGCGTACCGGTGCGACCTGTTGCAATTTCTCACCTTTCTTGCGGAAAACGATATTACGGTTGACAGCCCGGAGAAGATCACCCGGACACATATTCTTGACTACCTGACGCACCTGGCTGATTTAAGCCTGTCCGGTGTCACCCGTGTTCGGAAACTGGCAGCGATCAGGGAGTACTGCAAATTCCTGGTTGATGAGAAAAGTATCAGCTCCTCCCCTGCCGAGAACATAATCCGGCCAAAGCAGGAGCGCAAGCAGCGCGTGTTTCTGCGCGTTGATGAGTATATGCGGCTACTGAACGCAGCATCAGGCAACAGCCGGGACTATGCGATTTTGCAACTGTTCCTCCAAACCGGTATCCGGGTCTCAGAGCTTGTCGGGCTGACGCTTAACAATCTTGATCTTAACGAGGGCACCATGCTTATCAACGGCAAGGGCAACAAGCAGCGTACCATCTACCTTGAGAAGAAAGCGACCCAGGCCATTCGAGCCTATCTTACGAACAGACCGCGAAGCCAGGACGCACATGTCTTTCTCAACTATCATGGTACTCACCTTTCCGTACAAGGGATCAGTGATATTGTAGAGAAATACCGCAAGCTTGCCGGGATCACCAAGCAATTTAGCTGTCACAGCTTGCGCCACACCTGTGCAACCTACAAAGCGAGCAAAGGCTACACCGCAGTAGAGCTACAGGATTTACTCGGCCATGAAAAGCCGGAAACGTCCTTTATCTACGTGCACATGGCGCGGGACGCGAGGAAACTGATGCAGGAGACCAGCCTATGAACAACACACTTCCCTATCATATAAATATAGGCAAACCGCCGCGAGCGATCCGCAAGGCGAAACTCGATAATATCGCGTTAGTCCCCGCATCCCTCCTTTCCCGGAAGGGCAAGTACCAGACCATTGCCAATAATCTCCCCGGACGAGGGGTGCTGATATGCCGGAGCGAGAAGAAAGAGCGGATCACCCAAATTCTTGACCGTGTGGCAGCGTTCTTCCGGCAGAAGGGTCATTTTGTGAAGACGCTCCCCTATTCTCTTCTGGTATAATCGGCTCATGCTAAAGGAGCCTGCGCGTTTGGATTATCCTTGCTGTTTAGTTCTGCCCTACCATGCAACCATTTACCGTGACGGGTATACGCCACCAGGCGAAAAGCAAACGCCCTACTTGACGCAATGGGGCAGAGTCTACGTTGAACTAACAACAAGACAGATTGCCATACTGGAACAGGGAGATCACCATCCGCAGTACGAGAAAACGCGGGCACACATGAAGGAGATTGCCCAAAAGAACTTGGATGACGACATGACCCGCTCGATTGAGCAGCACGAGGGCATCGGTGGATATAACTCATGGATACTCCCACTCATGACACGCGGCGTTTACGCTTCGTTTATCATGCTCACCTCGCTGAAATCTATCTTGCGGGGAACGCACAATGAGTGGAAAAAACGCAAGAGCGGTATATACTTTACCGCTAAAGTGCAGTTTTGTGTGACCGCAGACATCTAAAAATCGCCTCCCTTATTTGTCTGAAAACCCGCCTCTGTCCTCTAAAAGAAGACGATGATTACGAGACGCATTTTTGAGACTGCCTAACCTGCTTACCGGAGATCCGAACCGCCGCTTGCTTCCTCTTTTGCATAAACCACCCTTTTTGAGATATGCATTCCCTCCTCGATTGACAACCAAGCAAGCAGTGATATAATGCTCTAGTATATGCCAGCAGAACAACGACCAGGAGCAGGAGAATACCATGTTTTACCTAATGTGAGGGATGAGATTAACGAACTCAAGAAAGCAAATAAAAAAGGTAAGGTTTCACGGCGACAGTTGCGCGAACTCGCGAAGATGGTTGTTGCCGACCACAAAGAGCGACAGTTACCAGGCAGATAAACCGCAGCAATAATGCTTAAGACTTCAGCACTTCCCTACCCTCTCTCGATTGACAGCAATCGACCCGTGCTATAATCAACTTCTCAATGAGCACCTGTCAACACCTCAGACGGCAAGGCGACAACTACGGCATATCCTGTCAAACGTGCGGAGCAGTCCTTGAGGGGTATGGCTACGGCGGGTTCACCTTTGGCAGCAACCTTATAGGCAACGAGGATTGTATACACGGAGCAAACGCATGGTATAAGGAAAGCGCGGGGAAAGAAGAATGTACGTACTGTCATCGTGTGCGGGAACGAGTAACGAATTAATCCCCTACCCATTTCAACCGACTGAAAAACCACTGCGAAAAATGCGGAGATCCACAAAATCCACTCCCCTTTTTTCAATGGCTTGATGAAAATTGCCAACTCCTTTGAAAAAGTGTTTTGCAGATCGTCTTATTTTACGCTCAAAACTTACCGGCCAGGCCAGCTCTAATTTTTCAATCCATTTATCTCGATCAGCTTTTTAGAGCGTCCAGAACGTACACAACGTATCTGAATGGAGAAAAAAAAATACGTCATTGACTGATTATCTCGATTGCAACCAAGAAAGTAGCAGACGTTCACAACCAACCTGTATTTTCTCACACCAGTCAAAACGAGACACCTACAAACAACACCTTGCATACCGCTCGCTTGCTACTATTTCTCCATGTATCATTGTATTCCTGCTTGCTAGCACTTGTGTAACTGCTTTGGTTTTTCAGTACAAAATAGTTACGAAAACTCAACTAAATTGATAAATTCTTAATCGTATCTTTACCAATCCAACATGAGGTTGTAACCACCAATCTTCTACACTACTTGTTGGAGATCAGATCAGACGCTTGATACTCAGCATTGCCCCTTTCCTCGGTTACTAGTCACGGTTTTCTTACATTGGTAGACCTTTAGGTAGTTTTTGGAAGAGTTTTTTTGTGGAAGAGAAAGGAAGGAACCTCATGTCACGTATTCCATTCAAACGGCAGCTCGTTATCCTCGTAACCTGTCTTCTTGCTATTGGAGTAATCGTCCCTATCGCAACTTTTGCGAAAGGAACTCCCCCAGGTGAGCAAAAGCGAGTAAATATCCATCCAGCTATTGCAACCGCAGGCCAACCAACCCCGATCACCGCCGATTGTAGCAGTCCTCAAACCCTGGTTACGCTCAACAAAGGGGATGTTTTCAACGCGAGCGCAACGCTCACTACTACCGACCCCAACGAGCAGTCAGAAGGAGAATTTTTACAAATCCTTGATGGAAGTGTTAGCCCACCAACAGTCCTTTTAACAGTAGATGATAATACCGGCAGTGGGAGTGTAACCTTTACGGCAACGGTAAGCAACGACCCTATTCAAGCATGTATTATCAATATCGACACTGACGAAACAGGCAGCGCCACGTTTACGGTGACTGGTTCTCAACCCCCGCCTGTCATAGTGAACCATACCCCTATTACTTCAACAAACAATGTGCTTGACACGGTACGGGATACGCTGAAACAAATAATCCAGTTAAACCAACAGTTGCAAATTGCCTGTACCATTGACATTGCTGGCCCGTATGTAAAGCTGATTGCGGCCATTGGAAATACACAATCTACGGTTGAAATTGTCAACGTTTTCTTTGATCTGAAAGCCAAACCAGTTAACGATGTGGCGCAGATGAAAGTTGCTATTGCGCTTATCAAGCTTATCCCTGGGTTCGGGTGTGCCTCAGCGATAGTCAACCTCTTGAGTCTTGGGGGGATTAGTTTGTTAGAAAAGTGTCTTACTGATGCAGGGTGTTTGGCTCAGGTACAGAAAGACCCAGGAGTGAAGCAACGGTTCTGCATTGCAGTGGTCAATGCAATCAGCGCCGCGATCCCCGGTTCTTACTTCTTGCTTTTGTTTGCCGAGCAGCGCCTTTGTTAAAATGATGTAGTTGATTTCTCGTTACAATATTCGGTAAGGTGTCATGAGTTGACACCTTACTTTTTTTTCTTTCTGTTCGTCCAAAAAAAGACAATGAGAAAAGAGAAAAATACTGAGATGAAAAGATCATATACGAGCGGGGTATTATATTTCTCAGGGCTGTAAATATCTCCGTTGTGAGTCGTGAAATAAAGCCACTGGCATTGAGCGTATGTGTTAGAGGGACAATTTTTTACAAAGTACAATGGAGCAAAAAGAAGAGACAAGCATATGGTAAGCAGAAATATTTGAGCTGTATATCGTTTGCCAAAGTCGTTCATATGATACTATTAAGTACTTTCGATACTGACGGTTTGAAAAACCCCATACCTCCACTATTCACCGAAATTGCTCGCCTGTCAAGTTTCGTGGAGGGGTAGAGTGAAGCAACAACCAGTGCGGAGGCTAGGTGGTTTTTCCTGCTTTAACGTTGCTATATCAACGACGTTGATTGAGCGGGAAATGGGGGAAAAGTCGAGATAAAACCGATGCAAATTATTTGTTTTTTGCTATGCTTCACTCGTCCCCTTTACCCATGCCGCGCTTTGGGTTGCAGGACATTTGCTTTCCTGCTTGTTCCCCGGATGCCCGGAATTACTGCTGTCACTTTCACAAACGTGATGTGCCGCTGTTTTTTTCCTTTTGCCATCGGTTCATCCCGTTCCCCGGTGTGGATGCCAATGACCGTACACATATCGCCGTTGTTGAGCCTGAGCTTATTGAGCACCGGTATGTCTTTTTTATTCTCTGTGACAGCCTGTATCCACTCATCGCGCTCCTGGCTCCACAAATCGGGCGGCGCGACAAACGTACATTTCCACTCCTTTTTCTTTTGCTTCTTCTCTTCCCATTCCCGGACTACCGGCGGGTTAATCACCTGGCACCCCTCAATACGCACCAGCCTTTCAGCAAATTCAGTACCTTGCTCCCCATCGGCCTGAAAGATGCCTGGCCTGACACGGTTGGAGGAGACAAGCTCTTTGGTTTCCGGCTGCATCAGCCCGTCAAGTGCCGGCTGTGAATAGTGGTTATCCTGTTCGATGCGGGCAGACATAGGAAGCAGGAGCCACTATAAAGCAATAGGTATCCTTTTTCAAGTCATCGGTAAAAACCATTTTCCGTGCAACCGATCAGGCTGACTCCCCTCTCCCCTTAACCCGTATTTTCTTACCCTTCTCTCACCCCGCTCTCACGCCTCTTCCATATACTCTAATGGTCTAGACCAAGCAGGCAGTAAAGCTTTATCAACGGCGATAAGGTAGCAGTGTTTGCTCGCTTTAGCTCTTTGACAAATTGTTGCAGTTTTTAAACCACAACAGGAAGGAGAAACAAGACGTGGATCACACCAAACCAAACGGAAAGCAAGCAAGGCAGTTCACCCGCGATGATTGCGCCCGGATCAGCGCAAGCGCTATCAACAGAGTACTTGAGAAGTTGAGCGTGCAACATACCGTAGCGGGTATTGCCGTTATTCCGGCGGGCGAAGGAGTCTACCTGGTTGATATTGTCATGCGTGACAACATAGCCAACGAGACCTGGAACGTTTCGCTCACGATCCCGCCCGCAGGAAAGGAAAAAGGTGAACGCGATGGTTGACATCTATGTTCCCGAAGACCCGTACAGTAAACCTTTTATTGTCCTCAGTTTCAGCAGGCAATCGCTTCTGACGCTTGGATTTACCTACGAGCAGGTAAGCAGCCTGACTGATGAGGATATGGAGCGTATTGCGGCGTCTCTTGCCACAACCTATCCCGATTTTCTGAAACGGGTGAGGTTTAACGTCAGGCTATACCTGGCATCGTAAGGAGGAAACAGTATGACCGATTGGGCGAAACCGTTCCCCGTCGGAAGTGTCTATCGGTATGACCTCCAACGGATCGGTTTGACGAATGAGCAAATAGACAGCCTGAGCGATTTTAACATGCTTCAGATCGCACAAAAGATGCAGGTTATGCACTTGCAAGGCGAGTTCTGGAAGCGCCTGGAAGCCGCAGCAGGCGAAGTCTTGCTGGAAAAGGAGTCGTCTCATGGCAAAGAACCCATGCGCGAAACGGGTAACACCTGAAACGGCTTATGAAGTGTGGCAATCGTATAACGGAACCTTTACGTACTTCGTTTTGAAGAAGTACCAATCCCCTGAAAAGGAAGCTCAGAACCCATATGCACGATGGCTTGTTTTTGTGAAGTCACCTGTATATCCAAATGGATGGCCGGAGGACGGGTACGTATCATCTATCAAACGAGGCACACGCCAAATCGACAATCCCTTGCATCGGAGTCTTTGTGTGAAGGAAGTTTCCATACAGACCCTTTTGGAGATTGGATTGTTAAAATACCCTGTCACCGAGCTTGTATTGCGTGATGAAAGACTCTGGCAATACCTCAAACTGAGTATCCCACCGAAAGACTTTGACAAGGTGAAACGGACACTTGAGGAATATGAGATTGCCATTGTCTGCATTGACGCCCAGGATTTTGTTGACCGTTGTCTTGATGATGTCCGGTCATCCGACTAAGAAAGGACTAACCACAGTGAAAGAAGACTACAAGGAAATTTACCTTGAGAGTCCAGGCCATCCTCTCGCTATCACCCCGCAAGCCTACGCGCAGATTGTTTCCATTGTGCAGGCACAGAGCATCTGTAAGTATTGCTATACAGGGTATACGGAGACCAATCCCCAGGTAGCGGAAAATGTTTGTTTACGTTGTTTTCAGAAGCATCGGACAAATAGCCCGACAAACCTTACCTTTGTGTGTGAAGTGCCTTCAGAGTACGCGGCCAGGTATGGTTACAAGATTTACCAGTTTGTTGATCCACAAGGTTTTGTGTACATCACAAACAGCCACCGCAAGCTCAACGACACCATTGAACAGGATATCCGTGAGACGCTTTTGCATTATGGTTTCACCGTGCCAGAGCGTTACACCCTGAAAAGCGGGAAAGAGGTTGACTTGAACGGGTATTCATGGAGAACCATTTACGGCGACTTTCAAACGAGTCCTGTTGTTCTGGCTACCTACCATGAATACTACGGCGACCACATTGACACAGCGTATGTGCTGTACCGCGACCGTGATCCTCTTGAGTTGAGCAAGCGGAAGAACCCCACGCGGCAATGGTACCTTGAGTCAAAGGCTACGATTGAAGCCACGTACCAACCCCGTCAAGGCTATATTGTCACAACCGGAGCAGACGGGCAAGACCGCACTGCCTACCAACTGTATGACTATCACGTATATCCAGGCATCGTAGCGCGTGCAGTTGCGGAGTATACCCGAACGCACAAGGATGATCTATCGAAAAGATGAAGCAGCAAGCACTCTGTCCTCAAGTTCCTACACCAAAGTATAGAGCACTTGCCTTGATTGTAGCGGCAGTACCGCATGTCGGTATTCTACCACTGCGGCTACTCCCCTACCAAAAAGAGAGGAAACACATGGACAAGCAAGCCCGCCAATTGACAAAAAAAGGCGAACCCATGAGCAACTTCGTATCAGAGTTGTCGAAAGATGCCGCAGTAGTGCAGGGCGAAAAGTTTCTCGTGTTGAGAAATAAAACCCGACTTCGCATCCTCGACCTCCTCAAAAAATATGGAGGGTTGCTCTGTGTTGCAGAGATCGCAGATGTGTTGGACGAAAGTTCATCTGTGATTTCTAATCATCTGGTTATGTTACTGGCTGCTGAGCTGGTTTCACGCGAGCAGTATGGTGCTTATGCGTACTACACCCTGCTGCCAGGCGTACTTGAGCAGTATAAACAGTTTCTTGAGCAGTTGACTTCCCGACCAAACGGAGTCCCTATGTGAAACGCGGAAGGAGGAAACGCTACCCTAAGAATTGGGAGCTTCTTGCATGGCAGTGCAAGGAACAAGCAGGATGGAAATGCAAGGTTTGCCACATCAAAAACGGTGCGAAACGCACCTCCCGGCGAACAGGAGCGGTGTATACCGTTTACTTGCATGCCGCGCACAAGAACCATGATGTTGGCAACCCCACGCCACAACTCATCTGTCTCTGTCCTACCTGTCATGGCACATATGATTATCGGTATCGAATGCACCAGAAGCGGCTCAACCATGAGCGGTTGAAGCACCGATTGCTTCTGAACCATTCGTAAGTATTCTCACCACTGCAACACCTGTCATTCCCTGGCCTGGCTGTAGGCTCACTGTCGCTTTAGCGATGTGATGTTTACCCCAGGCCAATTTTCTTTTATGAGCTTGGATAGGCTATGGTAGAATGACAACCGATACATACAACGACAATGGCAAACCGTGAACAGGATCAGGGCAGACCAATGCAGGAAACACTGAATTCTCTTCCCCTCCAAGACGCAGCCATATATTATGCTCAACATGGCTGGCCTGTATTTCCTCTTGCCGGCAAAGTACCCTATAAATTTCTTACCCCTGGCAGAGAGAGTCACGGCCACAAAGACGCAACCACTGACCAGCAAATACTGCAAACCTGGTGGCGTGAGCACCCGAAAGCAAACATCGGCCTGCCAACAGGGGAAGTCTCAGGCGTGATTGTCCTGGACATGGATGTGCCGGAGGGCCACTACAATATACAAGCACTGCAACAAAGCTACTCCCCGCTGCCGGAAACCAGAAGAGTACGAACCGCACACGGAGGCCTCCACTACTATTTTCAGTATCCCCGGGACGGCACACGTTACCCCGGCGCAGTCGGACTCTCCGGCCTGATCGGTATTGATGTCCGGGCTGAGGGAAACTACGTTGTCCTGCCGCCATCACGCATCGAAGTACGAAAATTCTATCAATGGGCGAAGCCCGATCAGGAAGTTGCCAAAGCACCTGGTTGGCTCCTTACCCTGTTAACCCAGGCTGATGAGCAGAGACACCTGCCCCAGCAAGACTTGGGCTTCGCCACGTCATCCGGGCAGAAGTGGTTTCTTGAGGCTCTCAGCAAAGCCCGGCAGGGCAACCGCAATACAACCGGTTTCTGGCTTGCCCGGATGCTGAGAAATGACGGATTATCCCAACAGGATGCACTCAGGATTGTCCTCGCCTATGCCAACCGGGTCCCGCAGGGAGAACGCCCGGCCTATACCTCACAGGAAGCGTATGCCAGTGTTCAAAGCGCCTACGGCAGACGGGCGCAGGAGCGGCCACGGAGACTATAACGGGCAAGGCCTCGACAACGCAAGGCGAAACGCAGCAAACCAGGCCAGAGAAGCGAAGCTCAAACCTTGCTGGGATAACCAGTCTCCTTACAATCCTGAATTGTTGAGATAAATTGATACTTAATTCATATAGTTACAGGTTCCTTGAAAATCGAATTGCCATTTTATATTACAAATCTTTCATAGTCGAAAATTCATGTCGAAATCACTTGAAAATGCAAGCAAAATTGCTTATACTATTTGAAGTGAACAATAAGGGGAGCATTGTTCCGATTGCGTCCCTCATTACTATTTCGGCATTCCCTATTTTTGCTCCATTATCCTCTGTAACATGCCCTGTAGGGGTTTGATTTGGTTGTCAGGTTGGATTGGTAATTTGCCTTCAGAAGGAGAAACAGCATGCTCCGCGTTTTATTCCGGCGTCTGGCTCTTAGCGCGTCCCTTGCCGTGCTTCTGTCAATCTCATTGTCCTCTGGAACGCCTACGGCGTCCGCAAAAAGCCTAGCCACGGATGGAACTCATTACTATGTTGCAGAAACGGCGAATGCTCCCAGTGGGGCATTCGGGGCAAGTGCCTATATGGACATATGGCACCCATTTGTGAATACGGCAACTGGCGATATAGAGTCCCTTGCGCAAATAGCCGTCTTCAACGGATCGCCTACCCTCTTTGGCATAACGTATACCAAAGATATAGAAGTGGGGTGGGTGGTCGCGCCTGGACAGTACGGAGATTACGCACCACACCTGTTTGTCTATGTTCGTGACTTCTGGAAAGGGGGAGGGAACAGCGCATGTCTTGTACAGAATGATGCGTCTTCTTCGACCGGATGGTCATGCGGCTTTGTTCCGTTTACCGGTGCGAATGACTGGCCTGGCGAGCCTCTCATCTTGTCGGACGGCACCGTGAAAACATTTTACACTGCCCATTATCCAGGGTGCTGGCTGATCCAATACGATGCCAATTGGATTGGGTGCATCAGTGACAGTTGGTTCAACGACGGGCACGGAACGTTTACCAGTGTTGCGGCAGCGCAATGGCAGGGAGAAGTAGACGAATTTTCCCAGACAACGTATATGGGCAACGGGAATTGCGGAACGAAGTCAAACTCTGCCCACATCTATACAATGGGAATAGAGACCACCTCCGGCACTAAGTTCCTCAGTCAGTTGCACCCGGTCTTCGCCCACCGATCACCACAGCTCTACAACGGGAAGACCTTCGACAACGGAAACAGTCTTGCCTACGGCGGCCCTACAGGATGCCCATAGGAGGCTACCAAGAAGCGCGGGATAAGCGCCGCGCTTCTTGTTCTATTTGGTTGTATCCTTGACAATTACTCGCTGTTTCTTAATACTCAAGGTATGTTCGTATTTAAACCGACGCTGAGCAAGGCGTATCTCACCCTTATCCTGTCGTTTCCGATCTTTTCTCCCGTATTGTTCTTGTTGTTATGGATATACGATGAAATTGTTTTTCTAATAACCTACTCTTCATTAGCAATCCTGGCTTCCTATTTTGTTGCTTGTGTACTGGCTGTGCTGTTTACACAATTTTGGAAGCGAAAGAGATTGTGGCAGCCTACCTTTCTAAAAACCGTACTTGCAGTGCTCTTTGAGCTTATCTTTTTTGTTGTAGGAGTTCTATTCCTACAGACTGATGCCGGTAGTCAATTTCTTGATATACTTTTCCCCATAAATGGCATTAATCCCTGCCCGGCAGGTTCTCTTTTTAACTGTAGACTTGATGTACGTATCTTTCTTTATTTTCCGATATTTTCTCTTGTTAACGCATGTATCTCCTATACACTCTCCTGCGTTGTAACGGATTTCATGAAGAATATGAAGGGGAGAAAAAAATAATTAGTGCAGAGCTATTTCACCAGACCGTAAGCTTCTTATTGCGTTTCTCCTACCGAAACCTGGAACACCTTTTCAAATGCCCCGCAAACGCACCAGGATTTGATTTTAGCCGTGTTTTTCGACTTAGCTCTACTTTGTATGCCCTGCTACAATTTAGCGTTTTGGTATTGAAGAGATTTTATAAAATGCTTCTTGACAATTGCTCTTCATCTTTCCATACTAAAAGTGGTTTCAAAATGTGCTGAAACACCCTGCGGGCGGCTTTCAGTGCATTGACTGATCTATGATTGTTTCAATAGCCACACAAAAAGGCGGAGCAGGAAAAACTACTACAAGCATCGCGCTCTCTGCTGGACTCGCACGCAAAGGGAAAAAAGTTCTTCTCGTTGATATTGACCAGCAAGCCAATTCCTCAAAAGTGCTCTTACGTCACTACCCGAAGATCACCAAGGAGCAAAGCGTTCATGCGACTATCATTGAGCGAAAACCACTCCCTATTCATAAGACGGACGTTCCCAATCTCGATATTGTGCCGGGACATATTCTGCTTTCCAATACAGACGTTGAACTGACCATTGCCAAAGATCGCCGTGAGGACAGATTAAAGCGTGAATTGGACAAAGTAAAAGACAACTATGATTTTGTCTTCATTGATTGCCCTCCTAATCTCGGCTGGCTCACGATTAATGCCCTCACTGCTTCAGATCAAGTCATTATCACTGTTGCCCCAGGGTACTTTGAATTAGACTCAATTGTGCAGTTTTATAAGACACTAGCAGAGGTGCAAGAGTTTTTTAATCCCAACCTCCAATTACGAGGCCTTCTCTTTACGCGAAGCGATCCTACCGTCAATACCAGGGAGTCTTTAGCCATCCTCCGGCAAATGTACAGCAAAGAGCTTCTTCCGGTAATTATTCCAGAAAATACCGATCTTCGGAACGCGCATTTTAACAAGCAGGATATTTTCGGGTACAATCCCCAGGCAAAAGGCGCACTTGCGTACGATAAGCTCATCAATGAGTTATTTGTATGAAAAAGAAATTAGACACATCAGGAGTCATGAATGAGTTACGCGGACAGTCTGTATTCTTCCCTCGAAATAAAGCAGAACAAGACGCCCAGGCGAAGCAGCTACCCACTCCCCCATTTGTGGAGCAAAAAAAGCCAAGAGGTAAGACCAATGATACTGTGATACCACGGTATCATGATACCACGATACCAAAACACCATGATACCACGGTATCAAGCAACCACGATATTATGGTATCGCAAGATGATGACGGGATGATTGAAGAGGTTCGCAGGGCTGTCAAGCAAGTAGGAAAAGAGCCGGCCACACAACGGCTTACCTTAGAAGAAAAACAGACTTTACGGTCGATTGAATTCACGTACGGACAGCAGGGGATTATCACCAGCGGTAATGAAATCTTGCGAATTGCGACGAATTATATTCTCCTGGATTATCGGAAGAACGGCGAGAATAGTATACTCGTGAAAGTACTCAGAAGCCTCAATGCATGATACCATGACACCATGATACCACGGTATCATGAAACCAAGCAACCACGGTGCAATTTAGTCCTTGACTGCAACCTAACCGATCCCTCTATAATAAACCTACTCACAAAAATAAGCACAAAAAAGGCTTCACAGCCTAATAGGAGGGAAGCCTTGAAGACGTAAGACATCTTCAAGATAGCAAAACCTCCCGTTACTGTCAAGCCCCTAAATTTTGTGAACTTACAATTATGTATCAATATCAATCACCGTCTATCAATCCATCTCTTACCCTCTCACCTTTGCGTATCGGTCTAGAGAAGCCCACGGTAAGGGCAACAGGTATTAATCACCCTTAGTTAGGAACTCGCGGAGTTCCAACGCCTGTCTCAAGCACGAGTCTGCTCACAACCGGCCAACCCCGACTGGATCGGGGATACCAAGCCGGGAGTCAAGGTGTAAACAAGAGACTGACCGAGCCAATGCAGATACAACACTTTCCATGCCTCTACCCGTATACATGGCGGCAGACTGATCCTAGAGGCATAAAAGAAAAAAGAATGTTACTCGTGCTGGTGTACCTCACGCCCTCTAAGGAAGAAGTAATTATACAGAGGGACTAAGCCTATTCTATAGGATAGGCTTATAGTGCTTTCAAAACGGCAAAAACCACGAAATTAACGCGAACAATACCGAACACATAACAGCAACGTATACAAACGTTGTTTTTTCTTCAGGATGTGCCGGGAGAGGGGATACCTGCCGGCCTGGCGGACAATCACCGTATACACGCAATACCGGACAGCGTACCACCAACCGGTACAGCGCACCCAACAGGCAACGACCCTGCGGGGTGTAGGGCAAGATAAGCCCCGCCCCCCACGCTCGCGCACAGCCTCAACACAGCCTGCCCCGGTTGCACAATGGATGCTCGCGCACCGATTTGAACAGGAAATCTTCCCGTTCACAAAACCACCCCGCTTCTTACGCAACTCTTCGGAAAGTCTTACCCAAATCCTGTTGAATATCCTTTGTCCCCGTTGCTACGATTAAACTCTAGAGCAACTATGACCGCTACTGTTTTTCAAACATCCAAGCGTCCATTGAAGCGGCAAACGGTCAAAGTAACGCTCTGGGTGAAACCCGTCGTGAAAGCCGAACTACAGCGGCGGGCAGAGCGGGAAGGGTTGAGTCTTTCCGCAACCGGCGCAGCGTTTCTTGAGAAAGCACTGCAACAGAGCATCGATATGCAGTACGGCACCCTGCTGGAACCGATTATTGCACGGACAATCACCAGACATCTGCGCTCCCGGGACAGGCGACTTGCGTTTCTTCTGGCACGGGGAGCATACGAGAGCGGGATGACAAAGGCGCTTGTGCTCTTTGTTTTGAAACAGGCAGGTGTGGATCAGGGCAGGCTGAAGGCAATGCTTGATGAGAGCAGCAGGAAGGCCAGAACCACCCTGCTGAGGAGAACGCCTCAGCTTGAAACAGTACTTACTGAGGTCGCGGCCTGGCTTGCGGAAAACGATTAAAAAGAACGCTTCGTCATGGCAGTTTTCGTTATGAACTATACGCAAAGCAAAGGGGCAGCAAAAGCCAATATCAAATATATGCAGCACCGGCCAGGAGGTAAGACGGAAAGGAACCATCTGACCCATTGTTGCGCGTTAGCAGGAATTTCTAACCCTGAGCAATTATGGTACTTTAAAACATACCACGACCTGACTACAGGACGCTTATCGCATGGTTGATGAAGCTGAGGGGGGAAGCTCATTCTTTCGCATTAAAATCAGTCCTGATCCGAAAACTGAGGACACGAGGCGCGATCTTCCCTTACGCGAGGTAACAGAAACCATAATGCAGACGTTTGAAGATCGTATACATAAACAAGTGCAATGGGTAGCAGCCGAGCATGACGACCATACACCAAAACGGCATGTGCATGTGTTGGCTGTATCACGGGGAAGACTGAATAGGGGAGACCTTAAAGATATCATCCAGCAGGCAACCGACGCCTGTCTTGCGCAGCGGCGTGCGCTTGACCTGGCACAGGAGCAAATGCAAGAGCGGGAAGGAGAAGCATGGGAACGTTCACGCTAAAGCTACAACGATTGATTTTATTTCTCAGCCTGGTGTATCAGCGGATATATGCTTTTTTCCGGCCAGACAACAGATTGCACCGGGCACGGTTTGCGAGAATTGACGAATTAGCACGTCTTCTGAGCATGACGCCACCGCCTGATGGACTCCTGCTTGGCAAACGGAACGGGCACTTTGTCAGCGTCCGGCCAACACCGGCGCGGCGGGAGCTTGGCAATCTGCTTGTTGTCGCGCCGACCAGAGCAGGCAAAGGACTCTTAGCAACAAGCCAACTGTTATCATGGCAGCATTCAATTGTCGTCAATGACATCAAAGGCGAACTCTTCCAGGCAACGGCAGGATACCGAAGCAGGTTTGGGGATGTGTACGTGATTGACCCAACTGGAGTAGGGCATCGGTTCGATCCCTTGCACGGCAAACAGACTGAAGATGAGTTTTATTCTACTGCCTCTCATCTCCTGTTTGAATCAGAGGAGCGAGAGCGCATCTTCACGGATCGTGCAACCGTCATGCTCACCCAGATGTTTCTTGCTAGCCGGAAAGAAGACATAACGCCGTTTCTCTATGTGCGGTATCTGATCCGCTCAGGGCTTACGTATGCCGCAGCACGGCTTGACCAGATTGACCCTAGCCTTGCGACGCAGTTTCTTGAGAACACCTTTTCAAAAGCAAACCTGACCGACAGGTTTTTAGTCTCTTGTTGGGGCACGCTCACAACCAGGATGCGACCGCTCTTGACAGAGACCGTTATCCGCAGCCTTACGCACGCAGATTTTACGCCGGAGCAGCTTTTACGAAGCGACAAACCAGTGAGCGTGTATATTCGCTGGCCGGAGAAAGACCTGCTTGCGCTTTCACCCCTTGTCCGGCTCTTATGGGGATCGCTGATTGATGAACTGATAACCGTTTATGACAAAGCGCAGGGCAACGGCTGTCAACCGGTACTCCTCCTGGTTGATGAAGCCGGCAGAACCGCCATACCTATGCTTGCGGATCACGCGACAACAGTTGCCGGACGCGGCATAACGCTAGAACTGTTTGTGCAGTCTCTTTCGCAACTTGAGACCATCTACGGCAAATCCCGCGCCCAAACCCTCAAAGACAACATGGACACGCAGTTGTACTATCCGCCGGCAGACCTGACCACCGCAAAGTACCTTGAAGACTCGTTAGGATCGCAGTCTGCCTATGCCCATTCGAGCACCTCAAGGGACGGATCGGAAACAAGCACCGGTGAGAGCGAGCGGCCTATTCCTCTTCTCACCGCCCAGGAAATCAAGCAACTGAAAGACGAAGACATTATCGGCTTTCACCGCCGCCTGCCGCCGTTTCAGATCACCCGTTGCGACTGGCGAAGAAACGAGCTATTGCAGCGCAAACGAACCATATCCCCGCCAACACTCCCGGAGCTTATGCCAATTGCCGATATCCCGATTGCGGCAGCAGAAGACTTTAGCCTTGATGACCTGCTGAATTGAACAGCACAGGCAATTCTGGTATAGTCAGCGTATCCTATGGCACGATCATTAAACTCAGTCCAGCTTATCGGCAACCTGACCCGCGACCCGGAGCTTCGCTCTACCGGATCGGGCAAACCCGTCTGTTCCATTGGCCTGGCAACCAACCGGCAATGGAAAACCGAGAGCGGGGAGAAGAAAGAGGACACCGAGTTTCACAAACTTGTCCTGTGGGGGAAACTTGCCGAGATAGCAAGCCAGTACCTCCGAATTGGCATGAAAGCGTACTTCCGGGGACGAATACAAACCCGCTCCTATACCGGCTCGGACGGCACACCGAAATACACCACCGAAATTATCGCAGAGGACATGCTGATGCTCTCCGGCGATCCCTCATTACGGCAGGCAAAAGAACCACCCGTACCCCAACCGGCACAAACCCTCAAGCCCCAGGCCGAACCGGAGGAGACAGCCGAACAAACGAAGCTTGCAGAAGTCAATCCCGATGAAATACCGTTTTAAAAGAGATAACAATTCATAGAACACGTATTCCCGAAGCCTGGCAGCGATAGTCCTCATCGTTGTGGTTGGATAGTTAGTGATACGTTTCCTTCCTCACCATCCTGAAGATCATCCTGAACGCCTGTTCTCTTCAAACTTCGTACTTCTGCCCGCTTTCGCACATTGTAAAGGGGGAGATGGAAGCGAAAGCGAACCGCAACAGACGCGGTCAGGCTCCATTTCGTAAAGAGCACGTCGGGGGTGTCGGGAGCCGCAGGTTTCGCTTTGCTCCACCTGCTAATTTCCTGCCTATTCAGGCACAAAATTGCTCCCGATACCCCCGACGTGCCACTGATCTACAACATCCTACTTTATTCATGTTTTACTCGACTTAGTTGCTGCCTGACCGCACTGAGGAATGCACAAAGCAAATTCCCCCCTTTGACCCTCCTTTGCTTTCTGCATGCAGTTTGAGTGCTGCGGCACAGGAGAGACAGGCAGGAAGGCAAAGCACAGGCAACCCACCAGACCACAGTGAAAAGGTATCCGCGCGGCCCTGCCAATCAAGGAAGGGTCGTTGTTGGTATACAGGGCTGTGCGGATGCTATTTGAATGCTGCGGCATGAGAGAACGAACGACAGAGTAACTAATCAAGGAAACAGCGCCCTATCGTAGATGGTGCTGCGGCACCCACTTAATTTTTGACCCGGGGCGCTTTGGGTATGCTCCATTTGGCAGGCTCCTCCGCAGCTTTTCCAGCGTAACACACGGCTTCCACATTCCCGTCAATCACGCCCGCTTA